>JGI11783J13700_1089762_pt1 | contig 12829 bp, 7 predicted proteins | sample ElkSlonscriptome_6_FD_13700 | JGI IMG/M metagenome (IMG submission 13700)
GATTTATCCTTACCGTCAATTTCGACTACTGTTGTCCCATCAGAGAGGGTAACCGTCTCCACAATTCCATTCTCAGCGTCCGCGCCAGTAATCTCGATACCACCCGTAACCGTGACGCTACCACCCGCAAAAATATGTAAGGAAGCCCCTGTATAACTATCAAAACTGACATCTCCACTCGCCCGAATTACCGGATCATTAGGACTTGACAAACTACCCAGACTACTATCCAACTGCTCAATCCGAAAACTTCCCCCACTCCAGTAATGAGCATCACCTCCCACAGTATTCGCACTCCGCAACACCATATCCCCACCGGAAAACAAGCCACTATCAGGGTGATTCAAGGCAAAAATATCAACTGTCTCATTCCCCTGCACAATCAATTCACCACCCGCCTTAGCAATGAACGCATTACTCACACTATCTCGAATCTCTACCCTATCCGTTGCCAACAGGGTTAAATCTCTCCCCGCTTCTAGCTGACCCGACAACGTGAGACGATTCCCGACTACAGTAAGATCTTGCCCTACCGCTCAAAAATATCTGTGCAAACCTATGCAAGATACGCCGTCATGCGGTACTAACGACTTCCCGTCGGATTCTCACCGACCTCTCTAAGCTCCCCGAAGGGATTGACAGTAGCCGATGACGGTTCATCCGGTGATTCCCCATCCGCAGCAGAGCGTAACCTAGAGTAGACTGTTAGTCTAGGCTGGTAAAAGGAGTGGCGAGACGAACCTTTGAGGAGTTTCGCCACCAACCGCCAGTGTGACCAGACGTGCTTCCGTGGTTCCCTTCCTTGGTAGGCGGTTCTGGCTGGCAGTCTTTCCGATAAAAACATCCCACGTCGCGCTAGCACAAAGGCAGCAGCTGTGGCAGAGTTCATTCCATAAGTAGACATGAACTTAATCAATCCAATCCAGCTACTGTAAGCCGGATTGACCTCAATCACTTGGATGCCCAGTTTGAAGCATCTAGCTAATAGAAGTTGAAGAAATTTTGAGTAAGCAAAGTTACTCAGCATACGGCGAGCCCTTGCATTTAGTTCGCGCAACCGTTTTTTCTTATCGCTAAAGTCGAGCTTTTCGACAACGATGGGGCGCTTATGTTCTCGGGCGAGGTTTGTCAGTTGGGTTACGACATCAACCAAGAGAGCCTCAGTACGTCCTTTAGGTTGAGACTGGATATTAACCTTGAATTGACCAAAGCCATCCAGATTTCCGTCAAAGTCAGTCATCGCCCAGCCGATACAGTTGGGATTGAGATCTACACCAATAGCTCCCCAAGAAACGGGGGCAGTTATCCTGGGTGCCGGTTCGACATCAAAGGTGATATGGATTTCCCACTCCGTTAGACTTTTTTGAATGAATCGATAGGTTAAAGCTTGCTTGTTGTACCAGGCTGTTGCTAGGTTATCGGTTCCATGTTTGGGTAAACGGATAGGAAACTGAATATATTTCCCATATCGCTTTTCTAGTCCATAAGGAACTCGAATATGAAGTTCGGAGCCGATTAAGTCCAACTGGCAAATCTGATTTCCGTAGGATTCATCCTTGGAACCAACCATCTCCACGGTATACTTGTTCCCCAAGTTTACGTGCAAGGGAGACGCTTTGATATTGGATATCTTCTGCTTTAACTTGTGGGCATACCGTTTCTTCTGATGAAGTTTGACTTGGGCTTGCCTGTATCGGGTTAAATGATGAGGACACCGCATTGGGCAAGCGTCTGGGTACTTAGGCTTGAGGGACTTGGGAACTTTCTTCTTTTCCCCTCGGTTCACCTGTTCTACGGCTTGTAGGTAATCGGAGTGTGCTTTGATTTTCTTTTCTAAATTCTTAATGACTTCGGTTGTGTGTTTGAGTTTACCCTGAAGTTGTTCTAAGTGATTGCGACGACAGACTTTAGCCGACTTAACTGCACCTTCAACATAAGCGATGATGCTGTTCGCTTGTCGCTTATTAATGTCGTGGTTTTGCTGTAGCTTAGTATTCAGCTTTGACTTACTCGGAGGGGTTTGCTCCAAGAGCAACTTCAAGGAATCAATCTTGGCATCATAGCCGAGTGTCGCCGCGTCATTCAAAAACGCAACCGCCCAACGGTTGGTTGTTGTCGTGACATAAGTGCGGGATTGGGCTTGAGTCATGACCGCCTAAAAATCTATGTTTTCTGTATCTTACGAAGCGAGCCAAACCTCAGTAGCCTGTCCTTGTTGGTAATTACCAGTCGGTCTATCTGCTCAGAGATAATAAGCTGGAGTAGCTTCTGTAGTCCTCGTTTTTTGTAGTTGAGTCCAGACCCTAAGTCTTTGATAATCTCAAAGTTATAGCCATGGTGCAGGCAATAAGCCTCTAAGACCAAGGCTTGTCGCTCTAAGTCATTTTTCTGGTCATGGCTTGAAACACGAGCGTAGGCAATCGTTTTGCGGTTTTCCTTGAAATCAATCAGTGTATCGATATCGTAACGCCGATGCCCTCCTTGTGTTCGCACCGACTGAATCTTTCCTTCTTTTTCCCATCGCCTCAAGGTGTCTATCGACACTCCCTTGACGGCGGCGGCTTCCCCTATAGACAATAATCGACCCATAGATTTTTAAGTGAAAACCTCTGAGTAGATTATAGGTAAATCTAGGTATTTGGGCTACTGCTGCAAACCCCTGAAGGGCAGATTGTTGATGATTCTTCAAATCTCCCCATTGGAGACGATTTCAGGGTTATCCTGACGGACAGGTAGTGGAGACTATAAAATGATTTTGTCTGTAATGTCTTGATCAAGACTGAACCGTTAGTCCGACAAGACGATGGCAACACTGATCAAGTTCCAGCCGCCAACGTCGAAACCCAAAACCCATGGCAAATTACGCTTGCGTTGCAATTGGCATTAATCGCTATCAGTTTTTACCGCCTTTGAACTACGGACAGGCGGATGCTCAAGCCTTGTGGCAGTTTCTGGTGCAGCAGGGGAATGGGTCATCCCAGGATTATTTAGTTTTAACTGACCATTCACCTCTGATTGATCGCCAATCCACTTATCCCAATCAAGAGAATATTTGGCGCTGGCTGGACGCGACTCGCCAACCCTCCCCAACGAACGGCAAAACGCCCCCCTCGAAGTCTTGGCGGTGGTTCTTTTTCAGTGGTTATGGGGTTTGTTGGCAACAAGCTGATTACCTGATGCCTATTGATGGGAATCCTCAGGATATTCCCCGTACCGGGATACCGATGCGATCGCTTCTCAGTTCGCTTCAGCCTCAAGGGGATGAAAATCTGCTGGTTTTACTGGATATTAACCGATCGCCAGGACTGCAAGCCGGGGAATCGGTGGGTGCGGAAACCGTGGAATTAGCCCGTCAGATGGGAATTACGCTGATCATGTCCAGTCAGCTTGGGCAATTTTCCCACGAAGCCACCGCGTTGCGGAATGGTTTGTTTAGCGCCGCCTTACTGGAAGCCCTACGCTACTATCAAACCGATCTAACCCTGGCAAACTTGGAGCAGTATTTAGGCGATCGCTTACCGGAGTTAAGTCAACACCACTGGCGACCGATACAGACGCCTTTAATTATTATTCCTTCCGAAGCCACCCGACAACAACTCATTTTACCTACCTCTGGGTCTACTTCTGTCGAAGAGACAACGGCGACACCAATAGCCTCAACTTTAACATCGGGGGATCAGACCAATGGCAAGTCAGCCTATCAAGACGCCTCTACTGATAATGGAAATGGCGCAACCGCCCCTGTCTCCAAGTATGCCGTTGCCATACCGGACAAACAATCGACACACTCGTTAACACCTAGGGATAGGGATGTTGATGAACAGTCCAACTCAGCAACTTCCGACTCAGCAACCGCTTTGGTTAAAATACCTGATTTTGTGTCCGACAACGATAGTCAAAAGGATCAGACATGGAAACAATGGCTGCTGCAAGGGGGTGGACTGATACTGGTTTTGGTGCTAATGCTGCTCACTCTCAAGATTCTTAACCGCCAAACTGGGACAAGTCCCCAGATTATTCAGCCTGTCACCGAAACCCAACCCACAGCCGATGAGGAGACGGAGGGTTCAGTCAGCCCTGCACCTGAAGCCACTGGTTCACCGCTTCCCCCCTCACCCGTGGAGAATCAGCGTATTGCACCTGGGTTTGAGGATAAACCCCCGGAACAGCCCCTAGACTCACCCTCGCCCTCTGATCCGGAATCCATGGAAGCGAACCAACGGATTTTGGCACAAGCTAAGGGTAGAATCCAACCCAATCAAGCCTCCCTCTTCAGTCAAGCGATCGCCCAAGCCCAGAAAATTCAACCCGGTGAACCTCTGTACGAAGAAGCGCAACAGGATATCCAGCGTTGGAGTCAGGTGATTCTTGACTTAGCTGAAGGGCGGGCGAAACAAGGCAATTTTGCATCTGCGATCGCGGCGGCACAATTAGTTCCATCTACCAATCCCTCGATTTATAATCGGGCGCAGTTGGCGATTAAAACCTGGCAGACTCAAGCGAAACAGCAGCAGCAAAACCAAGGGATTATTCAAGCGGCTAAACAGCAACTGCGACGGAATCAAGCTTCCTCTTATAATCGGGCAATTAATACTTTAAGTAAAATTCCCCCAGGTCAACCGGGTTATGCTCAAGCGCAACAGTTAATTGATCAATGGAGTCGCCAAATTTACCTCATCGCCAATTCTCGTGCATGGCGGGGTCAGTTGTCACTGGCGAGACAAACCGCCGCCTTAGTTCCGCCCGATACTCCCTCATACCCAGCCGCGCAGCAGGCGATCGCTCGATGGCAGAAGGATCAACGGTAAGGAGGTGGGAAACATGACAGTTAACGGTAGAGAGCGTCATTTGTCATCTGTCATTTGTCATTTGTCATTTGTGAGGGTTTGAGGACTATTTACCACTTAATAGTTGAGCTGTTTGTAAATTGTCCTTGGGTAAGAGTTAATTTCTCCTAAACGAAAGTGATATAATAGAGTATTATCACTATAAAAACCATATCAGAATCATGTTTAAAAAGTTTCTCGCCAGAGTAGGAATTGGTGCCGCCACCGTTGATACTCGCCTATCAGTAGCGTCTTTGGTTCCGGGTGAAATTCTCACGGGAGATGTTCATATTACAGGGGGCGATTCTGACCAAGAGATTGATGATATTTACCTCTACGTTGAGACGGAATACAAACGGGAATATGAGGATACAACAACGACAGAAACCTGCGAATTGGTCAAGTATTGTCTGAGTGAGCGCTTTGACTTACACCCCCAAGAAACCAAAGTTATCCCCTTTTCCTTCCCACTTCCTTATGAAACGCCCCTGACGCTGGGACATCAACCTGTTTATGTGCGGACTGGGTTGGATATTTCCATGGCAATTGATCCGAAAGACACTGATTATATAGAGGTGCGTCCCCATCCTTTAATGCAATTGGTGCTGGAAGCTTGTCAGAATCTAGGGTTTCAACTTCGTAAAGTCGATTGTGAGTATAATCCTTATTTAGGCGGAAATGTTCCCTTTGTTCAAGAGTTTGAATTTCGACCGATTGGTCAGTATCAGGGACAGTTGGATGAATTGGAAGTTGTGTTTTCACTCCAGTCAGATGATTTATTAGATGTTTTCTTAGAAATTGATAAACGGGCGCGGGGTTTTGGTGGTTTTCTACAAGAAGCCTTTGATCTGGATGAACGCTATGCCCGTGTGCAAATTTCATCGGATTATCTGACCAGTCCGCTAACGGATGTTGAGGCTATTTTAGATAGTACGATTCAAAGTTATTTAAGTTAAGACAAGAAGGCAGAGGGCAAAGGTTTAAAGCCTTTATCGGTGAAAAACCTGCCTAATAGCGAGCGAGAGGATCAGCGAGCGAGACGCTCGCACTACTGTTCCCTCCTGCCTCCCGCCTCTTCCCCCCACCAAAAGTTTTTTACTGCTACGTAGTCGTTTGAGCCATTACGAATGTCCTAACACTACTGGCGATAGCTATAATTTCTTGACTCATCGGATAAGGAAGGTGTGTTTGCTGGAGGGCGTCGAAACTGGGTCGCTTGTTCATAAGCATAAGCAAATCCTAGCAATTCTTGCTCAGTATAAGGAGCGCCAAAAAAGGTCAATCCTAGGGGTAATCCCTGCTCAGTAAAGCCCATCGGCACAGAAATTCCTGGAAAACCAGAGACGTTGGCTAAATACGCTGGTGTATAGGGATCGTCTACGTTGCACTGGTAAGTGGGATCATTTTGTATCGTGTATAAAGGACTAGCCGGACAAAGCATTGTCGGAAAAACGATCGCATTAAGGTTTTGAGCTTGCATAATGCCCAGAATCTCTTGACGGACTTTGGGAAACTCAAAATGGATGATACTGAGGTATTCAATATCAGCTAATTCTCGGTGTTCTAGCGATTCCTTAAAGCCGTGAATGCGACCAGGATTTAATGCCTGCATTGAATTAGCAATCCGATTAGACAAGCTCAAAGAAATCATGCTCTCTAAGTTGTCGGGAAACGAAGGGTTAAGATTCTTAAGATAGTTTTCGATCTGCGGTTCAAATTCTGCCGCCGTCACCTTCTTCATTAAAGACCAAAGATTTTCGAGTTTGGGTGAAAAGTCTACAACTTCCACCGTTGCACCGAGTTCCCTCAGTTTGGCAACCGCTGCCTTGGTTAAGGCGTCTACTTCTGGGTTTCCCCCTTGGAAATCAATAGCCACTCCAATTCGAGCGCCGTTCAAAGCCTCTGCCTTGAGAAATGGGGTGTAATCCTGGTGTGACTTGTCCTTGCCTTCTAAAGTACGGTAATCATTGGCATCAACGCCTGCCATAATCCCAAGCGCGATCGCAGCATCTCTGACTGTTCGCGCCATGGGTCCGGCTGTATCGAAGGAAAGGGTAAGCGGGATAATGCCATTCCGACTGACTAGCCCTTGAGTCGGCTTGATACCCACAATACCAGTAACTGCTGCCGGACCGCGAATCGAGCCGGATGTATCCGTTCCCGTTGCCAACATCGCGAAGTTAGCCGCGATCGCAGCCGCACTACCACCACTTGAGCCGGAAGGATTGCGACTCAAGTTATAGGGATTTAAGGTTAACCCGCCCAAAGAACTATAACCCAGCCATCCATCCGATGAAGCGAACTCGCTCATGTTGGCTTTGGCGAGAATGATCGCCCCCGCCTGACGTAGCTTCTGGACTGTAAAAGCATCGTCTGGTGGCACAGAGCCTTTGAGCAAAACCGAGCCTGCCGTAGTCGGCATATCGGCTGTATCATAGTTATCTTTGAGGATAATCGGGATTCCATGTAACGGGCTACGCTTGCCTTTCTCTTGCCGTTCTCGATCAAGTTCTTTTGCCTCAGCTAGTGCGTTGGAATTGATGGAAATTAGCGCATTAATCCCAGCATTTTTATCCTCATAAGCTTGGATGCGGTTTAGATAGAGTTGCACCAATTGCTCAGACGTCAAGTGCCCACGATCAAACGCTTGATTAATATCCGATACCGTTGCTTCCCTCAGTCGAAAGGTTTCAGCTATTGCCGACAGGGGAAACCCGCTTAAGCCAACGACTGACAAAAAAGCTATGGCTTTAGTCGTGAGTTTTGAGAATTTAGACTGGCGTTTTTTCATTCATTGTTTGTTTTTCTTTCGCTAAATATTACCATAAGTCGTCGGATTTTCATTAAAATTAACGGTTGAGATTAGGGAACAGGGAATAGTAATGGGTTCAGGCATTGTCTCTAGGACGGTAAATCCTCATTCCCCAACTAAACAAACACAGATGGTTGTTTCCTTACCCGGAATACTTTCAATCGTTAATTCTCCCCCATGCAATTGAGCTAAACGCTGGGCGATCGCTAACCCTAATCCTGACCCTTGTTGTTCGTAAAGTTTGCGCTCAAACTGCATATAGGCTCCCAACTTAGCGATTTGCTCCGATGTCATCCCCCGCCCGCGATCAGTAATGGTGAGAATGACCCGATTTTGCTCGACGCGATCGCGAATCCTAACGGTTGTTCCGGGTGGCGAAAATTTAAACGCATTATCAATCAGTTCTTCTACCAATTTCCGCAGATTTGGTTCCGACATATAAATCTGGGTTCCTTGCAGGTTTAACTCTAAATCTGCTTCGCGATTCACCTGTTTGGCTTTCTGATGAACGACTTCAAAAATTAGGGGTTGACTATCCGTTTTTACCTCGCGACTTTGTAACGCCTGAAGCCGTGCTGAATCATTTGCCATTAATTCCAATTCGGCATAGAGTAAGAAGTTCTTTGTCAGCCGATATAACCGTTGACTGGATGTGTGAATATCTTGTAAAATTTCTAGGGCTTCATCTCGGTCAATATCATCGTATTCATTAATAAAAAAGCTAGATGACGCGATGATTCCATTTAGGGGTGTATATAACTCATGGGGAAGCGAATGACAGATTTGACCGCGCAACTCATCCAACTTCTTTTGAGATTGTCGTTCTAGAACGCCTTGTTTCTCAAATCGCGCCGCGATCGCTCTCAGCAACGCCTCTCTGGTAAACGGTTTACTTAAATAATCATCTGCGCCAGATTCCATCCCCTGACGCAGATCCGCTTTGGCTGATTTAGCGGTAAGAAAAATAAATGGAATGGCTTCAGTGGAGAGATTTTGGCGTAGCTGATTCAACACCCCATATCCATCGACTTCTGGCATCATTATGTCACAGATAATTAAATTGGGTCGTTGCTGTTGTGCCAATTGGATACCAGTTTTACCATTTTCTGCCAAAAGTACCTCAAAATCTTCTGCTGATAACAGTTCATAAATATTCTCTCGAATCCCTTCTTCGTCTTCAATAATTAAAATTGTATTCATACATCTTACCTCAGTTCAGTTGCTTTTTAGGGAATCAGCCGACTTCAATAATCAAGAATTAAAGCCCAATCACTACTGTAAACGTTGTCCCGACACCAAGTTTGCTCTCCAAGCTAATTGTACCTCCATGTCGATCTACAGCTTTTTTGACAATCGATAGTCCCAAACCTGTCCCGGAAATATTTCCCACATTGGTGCCACGATGGAATGATTCAAAGAGGCGTTGTTGGTCGGTTTCAGAAATGCCGATGCCTTGGTCTTTGATGCGAAAAATTAATTCGTTATGGCGACAAGTGAGTTCCAGACAAACCGGACGATCAATCGGGGAATACTTCAGCGCGTTTGATAATAAATTACCCAGAATATGGCGCAGTAATTTCTCATCAAGAAAAACGGGTGTCAATTGCCCCTGATGAGTAAAGCACAACGAATGATGGCGACCAATTCCCTGTTGAAACTCCTCGACCAACTGTTGACAAAATTGTCGTACATCCATCTGAGCCAGGTTAAAGTCTAATTTTCCAGCTTCGGCTTTACCCAACAAGAGGATATCATTCAGCATCTGAGTGATATGATGCACATTCGATTGAATTCGCCCAAAATGAATCTGTTTTTTCTCTTCGGTAAACTTCGAGGAATAATATTTAAGTAATTCGGTAGAACTGAGGATTGTGGTTAAAGGCGTGCGAAATTCATGGGAGGTCATGGAAATAAACCGGGATTTGAGTTCATTGAGTTCCTGTTCCCGTGCTAAAGCTTGACGAATTTCCTGTTCGGCTTGCTTATACTCGGTGATATCTTCCGCAATTCCCACAATCCGGTAAACCTGTCCGGACGCATCATACACTGGAAAAGCGCGATCGCGAATCCAACGCTGTTCACCTCCGGGCTGGATAATCCGATAGTCTTTGTGATACTCTCCCCTAACCTGTTTCGCAAACGCCGCCATCACCTGTTCTCGATCCTCTGGATGAATACTTTCGACAAAAGATAAAGGATTTTCATAAACACTTTGGCAACTACGACCCCAGATCTGTTGATAAGCTGGACTAACATATATCATCTGGGACTTGGTGACATCTGTAATCCAAAACACCTCATTAATGTTCTCAGCAAGCTGGCGAAACCGTTGCTCACTCTCTTGTAGCGCCGCCTCGGTGCGCTTGCGATCGCTAATATCTTCGATCACACCGACAAAATAGTCCAATTCGCCGGTAGACTTACGCACCAATGAACCCGTGAGATTCACCCAAACAATTGAGCCGTCTTTGCGAATGTAGCGCTTCTCCATGGAGAATGTCTTAATCTCACCCGCTAACAACTGGTTAACATAGTGTTTATCGGTATCAACGTCATCGGGGTGGGTAATATCCACAAAGGTTTTTGTCAATAGTTCATCCACCGTATACCCGACGATATCACAGAATGTTTGATTCACCCGCAAAAAGCGATCGTCCCATCCAGTATGGGTAATTCCCACCGTCACCTGTTCAAAGGTTGAGCGGAATCGTTCTTCGCTAGTTCGTAGCGCCGCTTCCGTTTGCTGGCGTTGGGTAATATCGCGACAGATACAAATAAAATTACCCTCTGGAGTCAACGTTAGAGACACTTCCTCAGCAAACGTACTCCCATTTTGACGTAGCGCCATAGCTTCACCGCGCCAATACCCCTGTTGCTGCAAAATGGGAAAAATATCGCGCTCAAATCGCGTGATTTCCTCTGGAGTATACAGGTGTCGCCAAGACTTCCCCAGCACCGCTTGAGAGGTATCATATCCAAACAGTTGAACATGGGCTGGGTTGAGATAAGTATACTCCCCCTTAGCATTAAAAATCGCAATTCCTTCTGTCGTGGCTTCAATCGCTGCTAACTTTTGTCGCAATTGGGTTTCTACCTGTTGACGTTCGGCAATTTCATGTTGTAATTGTTGGTTACTTTGCTGCAATTGAGCCGTGCGTTCCTCAACCCGGCGTTCTAGTTCTTGTTTCGCCTGTTGCAGTTCTAATTCCACTCGTTTACGTTGGATGAGTTCAGTTTGCACCTGCTCAAATAGGCTAGATTGTTGAATGGCAATTCCTACCTGTACCGCTAACTGTTGCAGTAACTCAATTTCTGACGTTTGCCACTGTCTAGGTTCATGACACTGTTGAGCCGTCAGCAGTCCCCATAATTCATCGTCTTTAATGATAGGAACCACTAAATTGGCGCGAACTTGTAAGCTGGCTAAAAGTTCAACATGACAAGGGGTGAGTCCAGCGGTATAAATATCGGCTGTGGCTTGGAAACGACCGTTTTTGTAAGACTCAACACTTGTTTTTTCAAAGCAGGGATCATGAACAACCACGCCAGACAGGGACTCCCATGCAGCACCCACTGATTCTACCATCACTGTACCACTCCAGTCGGAGTGAAATCGATAAATGAGTACCCGGTCAACTTGAAGCCATTCTCGTACTTCTTGCAGGGTGGTTTTGAGAATGTCTTCAAGGTGCAGAGATTGACGAATTCGCGACGATATGCTGTAAAGCAGGTGTTCCTTGGCTGAGTGTTGAGTGTTGAGTGTTGACCCTTCGCCACCCTCGTAGGGAACCTGGTTTGTAGGGGCGGGTTTAGGAATTTTTTTCTCGCTATTGATGGTATCGTTTGTACAAAACCCGCCCTGACTGAGTGTTAACTGGGTATCAGTTTGAGGAGTCAGTTCAGCGCTAGCTGGAGCAATAGAGGAAAAATTTGGCTGGAGAAATGATAACGTCTTGCTATTCAGGTTTATCGCCCGCAACAAGCTGTCTTGGTCAATCATCCCCTGCCATTCTCCCTGATTTCCTAAGACGACCAATTGCTGAATGTGCCACTGTTGCATCCGTTGATATGCTGTACCTAAAAAATCATCAGGACGAATACTAAACCACGGCGAACTCATTAGCGTTTGGGCATCAAGCTGTTGAAAATCTAAGGGTAATGTTTGAAGCTGAACAATATCGTCGGCTGTAACAATCCCCATGGGAATAGGGAATTGACGAAGCGATAAAACATATGAAAAGTCTAAATCTGTCACCGTCTCCCCTGTTCCCTGTTCCCTCTGTCGAACAATCAGCACGTAACCAACACCATGAGTTGCCATCAACTGGGCTAACTTCTGCACCGATGCTGTAGGAGGCGCACAAATCACCTGAGTTGTCATCACCTCAGCAACAGAATGTAACCCCATTACATCCGTCATTTGTAGGAGGTGGCGCATTCTCTGGGGGGTGACAATTCCCAACAGATAACCACTCTCATTGAGTATGGGTAGATGATGAATACCATGCTGCTGGAATAGATTGAGGATGATTGTTACATCTTGACAGTCTGAAGCGTTGAGGGTAATTAACTGTCGAGTCATCACATCAGCCGCCGTCAGTGTGTCTAAATTCATGTCAAATGCGGCTAACCGGACAAAATCTTGCTCTGTCAACAAGCCAAGCAGTTGCATTCCCTGCATGACTAAAACACAACTGGTTCTCGCCTGCTTCATCAAACGCCAATCGGGTAAGGGATGATAACTCTCGGTAGATGTGTTTGATAAACAGATGGTGCAATCACATCCAGCTTCTTGAGCAATCAGACGGATAACCTCACTCAAGGTTGTCTCTGGTGTAACACTCAAGGGATAGGGATCAATTACCGCCTCTAACGGTAATGACGAGAGGGAGAGGTCTAGGAGTGACATGGCAAACTTCAGAAGTGTAACGATAGAGGAGTCTGGGGTCTTACCTTTTATCAAACGTCAAGTCAACTGGATTTGACATCCGTATGTTTACGGACTCTGAAAACTTGATTATCCTCATTCACCGTATTTTTTCTGAGGGTTTGTTATGGGTCATTTGTCATTGGTCATTTGTCATTGGTCATTCGTCATAAGCTGTCATGCATCTAAATTGGGTATGAGTAGCGAGCAAGATGCTCAATGTAGCGAGCAAGATGCTCAATGTAGCGAGCAAGATGCTCAATG
>JGI11783J13700_1001485_pt1 | contig 12660 bp, 8 predicted proteins | sample ElkSlonscriptome_6_FD_13700 | JGI IMG/M metagenome (IMG submission 13700)
CAGCCATAACTCCAATCAAGCTGAGAATAAAAAACCATACCCGTGCTGGAGTTTTTTGGCAAATAAAATAAATCGAATATCCCCCTAAAACAATCAGCGGCAAAATTAACCAATAGATGAGGGATTCATCATCACTCAATAAATAGCTGCAATCTGGACTGTTTAAAGGTAAGCACCATCCTCTATCTAAGTCGAAAAAAACACGGCTAACACTTAATCCCCAGGATTTAACTAAAGTTAATAGAGGCAATTTTTGGAAAACCCAACCCATTTGCTCTTCTAAGGGAGGTGGTGCCGTTATCGTATTGATTATCCAGGGAGAGAAGGCAATAATCCCAGCTAAAGAGGCTAGACTATAAGCAATAACCGTTTTATTCAAGCGAAATTTCTGAGTGACAACGACATAAAGTCCATGAGACGCTGCGACAACAGTAAAAAACCAATGGGTGTAAAACCCTAATATTAGAGTAACGGCATATATACCCCAACTTATCTTTTTAGTCAGGCGTATGGCTCTCAATAAAGCGGCGCTTGAGAGTAAAATAGCTACCGTCAATAAACTATAGGGACGAACTTCCTGAGCATACAAAATATGGAAAGGTGAAATCGCCATCAGCGCCACGGCTACCCAGGCAACAAAAGGTGATTCAAACAGTTCTCGGCAGAGCCAATAAATGCCAGGTAAAGCAAATACGCTAATCAAAACGGAAAAGCTTCTTAGTGCTGCCACTGAACTGCCAAACCCAATTGCCCAAACTCTGAGTGCGAGATAGTAAAGTGGAGAATGCTCCGTGTTTCCTGCTAAAACCCGAATCGTATCTCCCCAATTTTTGGTCGGACTCGGACGCTGATACTTGAGCAAATCATCAGAATTAACGACATCACCGGAAAAGATATCTTGAATGAATTCCGGTTCTGTATAGCCGAAAATTCGCAAAGATGAGTGGGTTTCATCAAGCCAGTAGACTTTCTGGTCAAGATGAACAAAGCGGAAAAATAGACCTAAAACTAACACCGCGATCAGTAATAATTTCCATCGTTCTGGTGGAGATGCTAGCTTTTGTTGTTTTTCCCTGTTCATAGACTATTAGGTTCGATATTTTTTTATTTATTGACTTGATTTTTATTAATTTTGCTTAATCTTTTCCAGAACAAGATTGCTGCCACTGATTTTTATTCTCTAAATTCTGAGTTTCTCCAGGTGGAACCGTCCGTTCTTCGACAAAGTAAATTTCTAAACTTTCTAGTTGTTGGTTTCCCTGATGCTGTTCATTCCAGGTGCGACATAAATACTCAGCATAATAAGGATAAAGTTTATTACCGATCGCGCGATTGAGATTGATGAAGTAGGTACGCCACTGCATATTGGGATACAGGGCATTGCGCTGCTTAATCGTTGGCTTATCCCAATTTACAGATCTCCCATTCCGCAAAAGGTCAACCTCGCTACCATCCTTGAGTTTACCGACAATAACGTGCCAGCCATCATCTCTGGGCGGCGCTGGGGCGAAAATACTCCAGGATTGATCGAGTCGCAAGAGGCGACTAATCCAGTCTAGGGAATTCAGCGTCCTTGACTTCATCACCCGGTCAATTTTGGCACGAACATTGGGATCGAGTGTCTGCTTTAGGGATCGCGCATCAGCTAAACTGCGGAAATTCCAAACGGTAACGTAAGCCAATAACAACAAGGTGACGATGTTTAATAGTCCCGAAGAACGGACTTCCACCGGACGAAATTTTAAGGGGGCGGTGAATTGACCCGCAACTTGACGATTTGAGGCAATTGTCTCATAGAACTTTGTTCCCACCGCCATCAAAGGACGCCAACGGAGAATATAAGCGAGAGGTTTAAAGACCGGAGAAAGACTCACCACATACGCCATCGCTTCCCACTTGAAATGCCTGTTATCCTGCCAGTCTACAACCACCCAGGAGTTTTTTTCCTGCATGTCGGCATAAATTGAGGGGTCATCCTGCGCCGTTTGTAAGGGGGTTTTGGGCAAGATTAAAAAGGTTCGCAACAGATAAACAACCTTTTTACAGAACCCACAGTCGGCATCATAATAAATCCTCAATCCTGCCCGTTCGGGGGTATACACTCGCTTATAAAGGGCATCCCATACCTCAGTTGGGATAAACACCAACCAGACAAATATCCCTAATGCTGGAAACAAGCCGATATGCAGCGTCAAGCCAAACCCAATATGTAACAAGATAAACGTGATAATCGTGGCGCAGCGGAAAAACGTGGTGCGCCAGGGGATAAATAGAAATAGGGGTCCAATCCACTCCAATATTAATGTGGCAACGGTGGAAAACACTAACAGGGGCGGGAAGTTCAGCAAGAATTGACCCAGTGGTGCAGCGTACTGGTCAAAACTTAAGGCATAATAGACGGCGGTGAGTTTGGGAAACCAGATATCGCTGGTTGTTTTAAACGCAGCGGAAAAGGCATAGATGTAATAAATTTGTAAGGTTAGCGCGAATGTAGCCCCGGTGATAATCCGCTTGGGTAACGGCTTACTGGATGAATTTAAGGAACTATCCACCGAGTAACACGCCCCTAGGGGTAAAAACATCATCCAGAACAATAGCGCCCGCATCATGTCATCGGCGGCAAATAATACGGTAGGATTCCGATTTTGTAGGGAAATCAACAACACCCAAGACGCGATCGCAGCTAACCTTGTCCGGTATCCTACCAGTAGGGCGACGGCAATTAACCCCGCCAGCAAAAAGACAACGCCTTGAATAAAGGGTTGACCCCCCAGTAGATGTACAGACCAATACCAGGGATGCAGAATTTCCTCGATCAATGCTGGGCGCGGCAATACCCCCGCATCGCTGTACAGTGTTGTAATATCCTGGGCACGGATGAGCAAATCGGCAATCAGGATAATCGCGACACCGATACGAAACACAGCTAGCGATCGCAAATCAAACCCAAACAAGGGTTCAAGTTTACTCAACCACTTACCTTTCGGTTTCTGCACACTGGACGCCATAAACGGTAGACCTCACGGGATTTTAGGATTTGCCTCAAAAAACGATAATTTCGATACTAAGTCAGTAAAATTCCCCTTAAGTATGAAATATGACGAATGACGAATGACAAATGACAATTAACGAACCGTTTTTCGTCGCCGTTTCCAGAATAGCTGTGCCAATTGTCGCCTTAAATTAACCAACCATTGACCGACCCAATGCTGCAACACCCGCCAGCGATGGCGCAGGGTGGGCAATCGCTGAAGATAGACGAATTGTCTAATCATACCAGCCAAACGACCGCTGATCTTCATGGCAAAACTGGACACTACCGCCTCCCCTTTTCCCAAGGTCAACATTTCGCCTAAATGTAAATAGCGGAACGGCTTTAACCGTTTACGCCTAACCGCCCGATACAGGTTTTTGGCGGCACAATCCGCTTGTTGGTAAGCCACTTGTGCGGTTTTGGGGAGTTGACCTGGATAATCTTGAATTTCTGCCATATCCCCTAGGGCTAAGACTTCTGGATAATCCACAACCTGTAAAGTAGGGTGGGTGAGTATCTTACCTTGAGGATTCTGCTGACAAGGGAGATGGCGTACCCATTCAATTGAACGAGTCCCCACTGTCCATAACACCAGATCAACAGGCATAAGGGTTTTTCCGTTCTGATTAATCAGGGTAATTTGATCCGATTCAATCGCCTCTACGCTAGTTACAAAATCCATTTGTACTCGACGTGCAGTTAAGGCGCGATAGGCGGATTTTTGACTGTAGGGGGTAAAGGTTTTCAGCAATTGCTGACCCCGTTCAATCAGTCTTATCTGTCCCCGTTCCTGCAAGCGATCGCTCAGTTTACAAGCTAACTCTACACCACTGGGTCCTGCACCGATCACCGCGATGCGAATTTGGGGCAAATTCGACTGTTCCAACTGGTTAAGCTGTTGGTTGAGGCGTTCTGCATCAGTAACGGTGCGAAAGGGATAAGCGTAAGTCGCCACACCCGGTACGCCCTCTAAGCGCATCTCGGCACCAACGGCTAAGACTAAATAGTCATAATTTAGGATTTTCAGATTTTGCCCTAATTCTGATAGTGTCTCTAATTGCAGCTTCACTTGGCGTTTTTCGAGATCGACCGACTGAATATTTCCTTGACAAAAGTCAACCGTTGTGTTTTCAATTAAGGTTCGATAACGGGGGGCAATTTCCCAGGCTTGCAGTTCCTGGGTCACCCGTTCATAAAGTAAGGGTGTAAACACTAGATGATCTTTGCGATCGATTAAGGTAATTTTATACTTCGGTGATTTAAACAAGCGAAACCGTTGCAGGTACAAGGCGGTGTAAAGTCCACCAAACCCCCCGCCGAGAATACAGATGTGAATCGAGGGTTCATGGTTCATTGTTCATTCCTAAAGTCCAGTTCAGGAATTTCTCTCAGTTGCTTCACCAACTCCCTAGAACGAATTGTCCGAGATTTAGGGGTTAGGTGGTAGTGGGTATCGGCAAATAAATCGGAGTTCGTCTTCATATTTAAAGACTCTGGGTCATAAATTAATGGGGCAATTTTGGCTAACTCCTCTGCCGTTTTTTCCACATTTTCCACGGATTTCTCATCGGTGCGAGCATAAACCCAGGGTAATGATAGAACTAATGTTCCCCCCTTGGCTTCGACTTCCTGACGAAATTGCTCAATCCGTTTAAGTGCATGTTTGGTGATGGGTTTATTAATCGGTAATTCCCACCACTCTCCTGTGCGGCGTTTATCATCTTCCGGGGCGGGATCACCATACGCATTCACCCCATCCGAGTAGTAACCCGTCATCTGCCCTTTTTGGATGACATCTATCGTGGACTTGGTGACGCCTCTGAGTGTGGCTGTACCCAGGAGTAGGGTATCTTGAGCCAATTGTTTCGGGGGAACCCCACCCAACCCCGGACGTCCAATCGCCACACCAAATTGAGCCGAGCGATCGCCTAATCCATCTTCTGACCATAAAATGAGATATTCGGGAATCAGTAGCACAATATCTCCGGGACGAACTTGACCAATAATACTGGGAAGAATCACATTCAAACCCACCGGTCCATCGATTCCCAAGTTCAACACCGGAATTCCCAATTTCTCTGACATCAACTCGGAATTAATCGTATAATGCGCCCCTGAACCGCCAGTAATCAGTAACCGTCGCGGCGCTTCCACCTTCTCCTCAGCTAACGCGATTTTGTCTTCGTACATCATCCGGAGCCAGCTTAATTCTCCGCCATAGCGGGCGTTGTAAATATAACCGATTGTCCACGCGATAGCAGCAACTGCAATCCAACTGGTCAGTTTTAATGGTTTCCACATCAGAATTCAAAGTAAATAAACTCAGACGGCTGATTCGCCGCGAATAGGATAGTTAATCCTAATAAAACTCGCGATACCCAAGGTAATAGTAACAATTCATATTCAAACTTCCGTTTTTGCCAAACGGCGAGATGTTCCATAAATAACACGGCATTTGCCAACAACAGCGTGACAATTAAAACCGTGCCTTCGTTGAGGCTGTAGGAACTCAAGAATTCGCCTAAATTCGATAACGAATACGCCCATGGGGTAACAATCGTGCGTAACTTTGAGAGTAATCGCAGAATATTTGTATCCATAAAGAACAGACACCCCAGCGTCACTGAACCAAAGGTTAGCGCCCAGGATATAAACTGAAACCGGGAGACTTTTCCTGCTCCCATCCAGCGTTGAAAAGGTCTACCTGTATATCGCAATAGCAACAGTAACGCCCCGTGATACGCGCCCCAAATAATGAAATTCCACGCCGCACCATGCCAGAATCCGGATAAGGTAAAGGTGATGAATAAAAAGAAAGCGGCTAATTGTTTTTTAGACCCCATTAGGGGCAGAAACACATAGTCGCGAAACCAGTTATTTAGGGTAATGTGCCATCGCCGCCAAAACTCTTGGATACTGACAGAAGTATAGGGTGCCAGAAAGTTCACGGTTAGTTTAACTCCCAATATTCTCGCCACACCCAGCGCCATGAAACTATACCCAGCAAAATCAAAGTAGATTCGCAAGGTAAATAAGTAAGCAAAGAACCAAACAATCCAGGGATTGGCGGTTTCTTGTAAGTTAATGTAGGGGGCGATATTATCGGCTAGCACCAACTTCATAAAGAAGCCCAAGGATAGCCACCGTAATCCCAACTCAAAGTTTTCGGCTGTGAATTTAAACCGAAATGATTGAATTTGGGGTAATAAGTCAGCCCGTCGTTCAATCGGTCCAGCGACAATCTGAGGGAAGAAGGCAATAAAGTTAATGTAATCCAGAAAGGCGATGGGTTTTTTATATTTAGGTCTGAGGGAATCAACCACAAACGCCACCATCTGGAAGGTGTAGAAGGAAACACCAGGGGGAATTTGTTGAAAGATGGGCAAGGGAAAGCCTTGTTCCCAGTTGTTCTTGAATCCCGGTACGACAATGCCAACTACATCTTCAGCAAAAAAGGTTAAGTATTTGAGGTAGGCGAGGATAGCAATATCGGTGATAATTACAATCGCGGCAATTAGCTTGGCACCATTTCCACGACGCCGCAGCATCAGCCGTACCATGAAGTAGTTGAAAACGATTTCAACAATAAAGATGGCGAAACTGGAGCGACTGGCGTTTAAGAACAACATCAGTGACATTACCGCCAACCCGATGGTGTCCAACTCGTCTCGCCACAGCTTTAGTGATTTGCCAACATAGCGAATGGCAAAGAAAGGAATGGCGTAAAGTAGTAGAATCCACCAGAAGGAAAAGTCAGAAAAATTCAATTAACGGCTTCCTCCTTTTTTGTCCTTTGTCATTCGTCATTCGTCATTTGTCATTTGTCATTTAGTCGGGGCGGGTTTAGTTACATCTGGGTGTAACCAAAAAGATAGTAGTGAAACCCGCCCCTACATAATCTCCCTAATCTCCCCCATCTTCCTCAGCTCCCAGACGTAGCATGCTACGTCTCTACCCTCCCAATCCTTTCCAAAATCCACCCCAGCCTTTGCCGGATTTTTCCGATGCTTCGGGCTTCGCTTCTTTAGTCTCAGAGGGGGCGGCGGGTTCGGCGTTGTTTAATGCGGCTGAAACATCGAATTCTTCGACTAGGTATTGAGCCGATTTCTGAATTGTTGGATAATCCCAGAACAAGGTTGAAGGCAATTCCACCTCTAACCAATCTTCGAGTTCACCGACAATGGTTACCGCATCAATAGAGTCAAGCCCATAGCGGGTTAAGGGTTCGGTAACATCAATGTTTTTGGCATCTAGGGATAGTTGTTCTACCAGTTGATTCACCATCCAATTTTGAATAGCTTGGACGGAATCAACAGACTGATTGGTGGTGTCTACGTCACTTTGAACCATAACGTCATTAGGCTTGGAGTTGGAGTTCTGCACTTGCATGGGGTTTTTCCTCTTGTGTGTCAGTTTGGGCGAGTTGAATCGGTACAATGGAAAACATTTTGTTTTCCTGATGCAGCTTCAGCAGGTGTTGTGCCACATTTTCACTGTAAGCTTTCGGGACAATATTGGGCAGCGATCGCCAGGGGCGTAAGCAGCGATAAAGTCCTAAGACTAACCATTCTCCCTTAGCAAAAAAATCATCCAAGATAGTTCGGTTGTAAATCCAGGTGTGAACTGACGCGGCGGCGGCGTGTAAGTCGCAGTATTTTTTCGCCAGTTCAAAGAGTTCGGGATCTTGATCATGACCGTGTTCAAATCCGGAGTTGGCAATGCGTTCATCGAAGGCGTCGAGTTCTTCTAGAACAATGGTAGTTAAGCTGATAATTTTTTCCAGTACGTCGGCGTCAACATCCGCTTCCATATTCAGCTCCTGAAGCTGTTCCCAGGCAATTTCTAGCCCTTGCAGTACATCATCAGCCCCGCGACCAAATAATCCCAGTTTTTCTGGCTCAAAGGGCGGGACGGATTTTTCTAGGGAAAAAATGGTATCCAGGCGGGATTGAATCCCCTCCATCGTCTTCTGCTTGCGTCTGGAGCGATATTTGGCAATTTGGCGAAACTGGAGGATTAGAGCATGGAGGTTCACCACACTGCTGCCATCAAACATACTGATAATTGAATTATCCCGCAGCAGTTTCTGGAAAATGCCGTAGTCATGCTCATCGCGCATATAGAAGCGGGAACCGAGGACAACGTAAACACTGTTAATCACCTCTTCTAGTTTGATGGTGACAAAATATTTCACCACCGCCGCCCAAACCGAGAATTGTTCGGGGATGATATGAAACCCTCTGGCTGCACCAATGGTTTCGCAATCACAAACCAACATGTCAATAAAGGCATCGACTAAGGTTTGCCGAGGTTGGGGGATATCAAAAACCGTTTTGTTATAAATAACCCGGTCAACGGCAAAATTGAGCGTGGTTCTCATCGCCGTGTCAGCCGCACCATGAGAAAAAGCGGCGCACAACATCCGGGTAATTTGGAAGCCTTTGAGTGCTAGTTCTAGCCCCGATCCTTCGTCCTTTAACCGCATGTCTTCGGGAATAAAGCAATCCTTAAACCCAATCCCGCTCATATCCGAAGCGCGAATCCCATGGGTGAGGATTTTGGGCAGATGGTAATAGGTAGAGGGGTCAAGTTGCCGTTTGTCAACCATAAATAAGGAGAGACACCGAGCGCCCTCTTCTTCACTGGTTTTGGCTAAAACAAAGGTTACCCCGGAACGGGTGGCGCGGTTAATGGGCCACTTTTCGCCATTGAGGAGATAGCCGCCCTCGACTTTTTTCGCCGTTACATCACCGCCAATCAAATCACTCCCATGCGCCCGTTCGGAATAGGCAAGACACATTGTCCCCTTTTCCTCGCGGATAAACTGGGATAGTTTCTTTTTCTGGTCATCTGTCCCCGCCATCCAGGTAAGGAATGACCAGAACATGGTGGTGAATGCGATCGCGATCGTTTGATCTCGCCGCGACATCACCCGGACAAAGGCGACGAATTCCTCAAAGGAGGTAAACTTGCCACCACAGTTTTCTGGCACATAGTAATCTTGCAGTTTCCAGTTATAAAGCCAATCCACTTCAGCTTCGGGAAACTCTTCGCTCTCATCCAGTTCCATCACCCGTTTGAAGGACATCGTACTCTCTGGATGACCCGGATTTCCCAAATCCCGTTCTAGCGCTTCTGCTATTTGATACTGTTTCAGTTGATGCATTTCTCTGTACCCTCTGTGTTTTTTCGTAGGGGCGGGTTTTACGATTATCGTTACTTGTCACCCTGATGTTCCTAAACCCGCCCCAAGATGGTGCCATCAATCTTTAATCAATCACCAATCCCCAATCACCAACCCTAAGACTTGGGAACTTGTAATTGCTGCGCCAACGCATCGACTTCTCCCTGGAGAGTGCGGAACTTGCTCGTCAGTTTCGGATTTTCGCTCCAATCCGCGATCACACCCAGTTCTCCATTCAGGAACTTGGTTCTCGCCGCACGGCGCTGAATTTTACCACTTGAGGTTTTCTCAATCGTTCCCGGTTGAACTAAGACAACCGCATACGCCGGGATTTCGTGTTCTTCAGCAATAGCTTGGCGAATATCCCCAAGTACTTGTTCAAAGTTGACATCTTGAGTTCGACGTTCAACCTCCTGCAACGTAATCAATCGTTCCTCACCGCCAGCCTCGATCGAAAATGCCGCCCCATAATCCGGACGCAAGGCGGAGTGAACCGCTTGTACTGTCCATTCAATATCTTGCGGATAATGATTCGTCCCTCGGATAATAATTAGGTCTTTAATCCGACCCGTAATAAACAGTTCACCATCCCGCAAAAATCCTAAATCCCCGGTTCGCAAGAATGGACCATCGCCAGTATCTGTCAGATAAGCCTGAAAGGTTTCTTTTGTCGCCTCTGGACGTTGCCAATACCCTTGGGCAACACTGGGGTCTTTCACCCAAATTTCCCCCACTTCATCAGGGTCACATTGGGTCAATGCATCAGGATTAGCGATAACCACTTGAGTCTCACACACCAGACGCCCACAACTGGGTAACATCCTCACCCCCTCTTGGGGGCTGGATACGGGAACAATCCGATTTTTTTCTAAGGCGGACGCATCCAGGATACAGAGAACGGGCGGGGTTAGTAATGGCTTACTGGATACCAGCAGGGTATCTTCTGCTAGTCCATACGCTGGGGCGAAGGCATTCCAGCGAAACCCGCATTGTTCAAAGGTTTCAAAGAATGCCTGCATCACTTTCGGGTTGATCGGTTCCGCCGCATTTCCCGCCGCTTGCCAACTGCTCAAATCCAGTTTTGCCAGTTGTTTTGGTTTTGCCCGCCGCACGCACAAGTCGTAAGCAAAGTTCGGTGCTTGGCTATGGGTTGCCCGATAATGAGAAATTGCCCCTAACCAGCGCATCGGTTGCTTAATAAAGGAGAAGGGCGACATCACATAACAGGGCGTACCGTTATAGAGGGGTTGGATCATGCCTTGAACTAACCCGTAATCGTGGAAGTAGGGCATCCAAGTCACGGTGGCGCTATCGGCATTGTAGCCGCAGGCTTCATTCAGAGAGCCGGAATGGAACATCAGGTTATGGTGAGATAGCATCACTCCCTTGGGTGTAGAGGTAGACCCTGATGTGTACTGAAGATACGCCAGATCATCCCGACTTGCTTGGGGATCTTGCCATGCGTCAGCCAGATTCAGATCCACCTTTTCTGTATCCAGCCATTGCATTTGGTCAAATTCCGGAAAATCTTCCCGTCCATTCTCCAACAGAGACAGAATTCGACCTGTAGTTAAACAAATCGAGGCTTGAGCATCCTGAACAATCGATCGCAGTCTGGGTAACGTGCGCTTCATCCGTCCCCCATCCGGAGGCGGTACCGGAATCGCGATAATTCCCCCATACAAACAGCCACAAAACGCAGCAATCACCTCTAATCCTTGGGGATAGAGGAGTAACGCCCGTTCACCTTGGCTACTATGCTGTTGCAGCCAAGCGCCAATCGCCCGGGCTAAACGGTCAAGTTCCGTGTATGTGAGTTCGGGTCCGTCTGGCTTGCCATCAACGAGAAACTTATAGGCTAATTTATCTGAGTGATGTAGCGCCCTCCAGCGCAGCAATTCTGTCAGTGTCGAAAATTCAGCTAGGGAAACTGTAGAACTAGCAGGGTTTTGAACCATCTTTGATATAACCTTATCTAAGCAGTTGGCTGGGGCTAAGTCTAAGACCTTGTCGCCGCGATCGCTCCATCCATTCGTAGTCGGTGTTTGATTCGCCACCTTAGCTCAGCTACCCCGATCCGCACGCACATTTAACTCATCTTAAAAATTGATAACAAAACGTGACATAATTATTCTTCTTCCAGTGCTTTAGATCATTATGGCTTAATATTTATGAATGATACTAATTCTCTATAAAGTTTTGGTAAAGTTTTTATCGTCATTCGTCATTCGTCATTTGTAAATTCTCCCCTATCTCCCCTATCTCCCCTATCTCCCCTATCTTCCCCATCTCCCTCTGCCCCCTTTCACCTTACCTCAACGAATGAATGCCAATCTCCTGCAAACCCCCCATAGCGGCTATCACTGGGATGGAAGTAGTTCTCGCTTCTTTGAAGGGTGGTACTATCGAGTCACCTTACCCGATTGGGGTCAGACCTTTGGCTTCATGTATTCCATTGAAGATCCCATTGGCGGTCAACCCCACAGTGGTGGCTCGGCTCAAGTTTTGGGTCCTGAGGATGGCTACCTCTGCCGTACTTTTCCAGATGTTGAGCAATTTTGGGCATCTCCCCCATCATTAGCCCTAGGACATTGGGGCAAAACGGACTTAGCCATGCCCGCCAAATATCTAGATCCCCTAACCTTTGACCATCACATCCAGCAAGGGTATCAAGCCACCGCCACCTGGAATCAAGGTAAAATTAGTGATCCCGCTACTGGGGAGTACTGTCATTGGCGCTATCAAATTGAACCTGTCTATGGTTGGGCGAGTCGCGATGAGCCTCAGCAATCCACAGCCGGCTGGTTATCGTCCTTTCAGATATTTGAACCCGGTTGGCAGATTTTAATGGCTCACGGCTGGGCGACGGGTTGGATTGAATGGAATGGTCAACGCTACGAGTTTACCAATGCTCCCGCTTACGGCGAAAAAAACTGGGGATGTTCCTTTCCGCAAAAGTGGTTTTGGCTCAATTGCAACAGTTTTGATAATGAACCCGACTTAGCACTTACGGCGGGGGGCGGTAGGCGAGGAGTGCTGTGGTGGATGGAATCCGCCGCATTAATTGGTATCCACTATCACGGCAAATTTTATGAATTCGTTCCCTGGAATTCAGAGGTACGCTGGCAGATTCAGCCCTGGGGAGGCTGGCAAATGCAAGCCCGCAATGCTGACTATGAGGTTGAGTTGACGAGTACAACCAATCGACCCGGTACTCCCCTACGCGCCCCAACAGAACAGGGGTTAATCTTTATTTGCCGCGATACCATGCAGGGTGAGCTGACGCTGGAATTGCGATCGCGACATGGGAGAACCACGAAAACGATTCTCAACGCCCATAGCTCACTTTGCGGATTAGAAGTGGGTGGAGAACCTTGGGATGAGGCGTGGATAGGTGAGGCGAAATTGCCCTGGATTTCCTGAGCAGGGGGAGCTGGGGGAG
>JGI11783J13700_1005783_pt1 | contig 12629 bp, 7 predicted proteins | sample ElkSlonscriptome_6_FD_13700 | JGI IMG/M metagenome (IMG submission 13700)
TGCAAGCGCAATATATTCCCATTCAAGTTACCCTGGAACGGAAATATAAGCATGAAGTAGAAACGACGTGGGGGTATGGGGAATCTGAGGCAGAAATTAAACGAGTTTATGCGCTCAAAGGTGGAGTGGAAGAAGTTGAGGAATCGCGACAAACTCAGGTGGATTGGCAAGAAGCAAAAAAAGAATATTCAAGAGTAATGGTTTTGGCTGATCCGGGGATGGGAAAGTCTACGTTATTAAAAATGGAGGCGGGATTAATCGCTAAACAGGAGAGGGAAAACCTAACCCCCCAGCCCCCTTCCCTGCAAGGGAAGGGGGAGCAATATTTTCCTAGAATAAATTCCATAACCCCCCTTTTGAAGGGGGGTAGGGGGGATCAAAAAGCCTAGCTTTGGGTAAGATAGGCAATCCTCAAGCTGTCGAGGGTTTAATCGCTGCTTTCAATGATTCCGATAGTGACGTGAGATGGAGGGCAGCAGAAGCTTTGGGTAAAATAGGCAATACTCAAGCTGTCGAGGGTTTAATTGCTGCCCTCAATCATTCCGATAGTGGCGTGAGAAGGAATGCAGCAGCAGCTTTAGGTAAGATAGGCAATCCTCAAGCTGTCGAGGGTTTAATCGCTGCCCTCAATGATTCCTATAGTGACGTGAGAAGGAATGCAGCAGCAGCTTTAGGTAAGATAGGCAATCCTCAAGCTGTCGATAGTTTAATTGCTGCCCTCAATGATTCCAATAGTGACGTGAGATGGAGAGCAGCACAGGCTTTGGCTAAGATAGGCAATCCTCAAGCTGTCGAGGGTTTAATCGCTGCCCTCAATGATTCCAATAGTGACGTGAGAATCGATGCAGCACAGGCTTTGGCTAAGATAGGCAATCCTCAAGCTGTCGAGGGTTTAATCGCTGCCCTCAATGATTCCGAGAGTGACGTGAGAATCGATGCAGCAGAGGCTTTGGGTGAGATAGGGAATGCAGAAATTTTGACAAAGCTAATTAAATTCCTAGACATCAATATCTATGATGATGATATATTTCCCCTAGCACGAACATTAGCGGTTCGATTTAGCAAGGAAAATCTGCCGTTTATTCCCGTCTATCCTAAGTTGGTTCGCTTTAGCTATTCACCCCTATTGGCAACAGTGAAGCGTCGTTGGCGAGAGCAAAAACAAAATGCAAGGGAAAAGCGCGATCGCATGGCTGGGGAAGGGCGGGTTTTGTACAACAGTTAGCGGTTATATGTCAAAGGTTTATCCCTCGCGCCCGCCCCTACGGGTTATGTGGATGAGGGCGCGATCGCATGGCTGGGGAAGGGCGGGTTTTGTTCCACAGTTAACGGTTATATGCCAAAGGTTTATCCCTCGCGCCCGCCCCTACGGGTTATGTGGATGAGGGCGCGATCGCATGGCAAAGGGGATGACTTGCCTTTGGATAGATACGCTGGATTCAATGCATTGCTAAAGTTTAGAATTAAGTCAGTTTATCTTATGGGAAACAAGCAAAAACTTTCCCAAAAATGTATTTAATAATACACAAACCCGGTGAAATCAGCTAAGCATTTGCCGGATCATCGATTAGAATACTCGTCCAAAATTTTTTCCCCAAATGCTTCACCGCCACTTGATCAACTGACGGGGTGTATCTACCCAAACCAACCATTCAACTCTGAGAACAACGGTAATGATGCGTAAAATAATCATCCCTTTAGGCGCTGGCGTACTTGTCACTAGCTTGACACCAACCGTCGGCGCTATGCCCATTGAACCCTCTCAATCCGACAACGCCACCCTATCAGGTGAGTCGCTACAGGGACTCGATAGTCGTAGCCTAGATAACACCACATTTTTCCCTCAAGCTTCATCGAGATCTCAACCTGAATCTCTAGCATTACCTGATAATGAATCAGAGAATGAAACTCCCGCCATCTCGTTATTTGGCATAAAACTATCGGCTGAAGAATCGCCGTCTGATTCCGACGATTACCCCTCTACTCATTTAGAATTAAGCGATTTGGAGGTTTCGGCGGGCGGATCATCCCTGGATAGTGAGCAAGTGGTGAACGTGAAGTATCGACTTCTTTCGCCTTAAACCCACATTGGGCATAAGTATTAGGGATTGGGTAAGTGTAGAGATGCTTTTGGCATCCCGTCTGTAGAGGCAGGTTTCACGACTCTCGTGTCTTATACCCAATCCGGGTTAGCCACCCCCTTGATAATCTAGTCCGCGCAGGCGGACTACCCTTCGGGAAGGCTTCGCATACATTTGTGTAGCTGCGACTTCGCCCTCGCTAGGGCTTCTACATCCCCATTAAATATTATGTTCTGATCCTGTATACATTACTTTAGTTTCATCTCCGTCTAAACTCTTATCTCGGTTTTAAACTCATCCAGTAAATTGAAAAAATAGTCAAACGCCTCTTTCTCATCGCGAGTGAACAAGATAATAATATCAGCCCACGACTTTGCCGTTCTTACCCCAAATCTTCTTTCTATCCAAGGGTGAAAATGGTCGTAAAAATCAATCTCTTCTTCAGTCGATTCAATGCCTAACTCGCTGCGGGCAAATTCATAGCCCACTAAAAAATGGCGCAGCACAGTAATTGATGGCTTGCCGATATACATGCCAGGTCTAGGTTGAATCTTGCTCAATACTGCATAGAGTCCGCCCATAGTATGTCATGCATTTAAATTGGGAATGGGTAGCGAGCAAGATGCTCGCACTACTACTGGGCTGACCCACCTAAAATGGTGAATTAGAATTGTAGGGGCGCACCGACGTGCGCCCATTTTAACGGTAAAATCTATTCCACAATTTTAGCTGTGCCACGCCACTACAAAGGTGACATGCTTCCCCTGCTTCCCCTGCTCCCCCCGCTCCCCCTGCTTTTACAGCCCACAAGGACTATCGCTACCGTTATTTTCCATGGGCGCTACCGTATGACTCAAACGCATGAAGAAGGATTGAGGCGTGTCTTCCACATCAGACACCACACCATGCAAACGCCGCACTAATGCCATAATCTTATTCCCATACTCCGGATCAGCACTCCAGCGCCGACTCAAGTCATACACCGAAGGCGCACTCCCGCGTAAGACAAACTGGAATCGAGGACTGACAATGGGCGGATGTTCAATCGGTGCAGTCGTTCCATAGGCTTTGAGATGTTGAATGTGGGCTTTCACACCCGTGCGGATATCGGGGAAAAATGCACCCGCCGGATCACTATTCGCTGTCCCTAAACCGCCAAAGTTATTCTGTTCCGGTTGTAATGAACCGCCAAAGCGTAAGAAATCGGTCATCAGACACATCTGACAAAAGGCAATGTCGTGATTGACGTCTTCTTTTTCTGCTTCTTCCATGTAAATGGTATGGATGTCGGGGAACTGGTCAAGTGCTTTTTCATTATTACTGGTGAGAAAGGCTTTCAAATCCTCTTCTGTAGCATTGCCAAACCAGATAATCTTGTCCGATTCATCCAAATCAGTTTGAGTTGCTGTATTTAGTAATACCGTTCTGGTATCACTATCCCAGCCAACAGAGATATTATAGGGCTGAAGATCAACCGCTTTTACATACACGACATTGCCATAACTGATTTGGCGAATATCCGATTCCACAGTCAGATCAACGCCTAAATTCTCTACCAGATCCGCCGGAATATAGGAATTCCCATTGACGAGAAGCCCTTTTTCGTCATGGTCATAGTTTTGAATTTGGATATTAATCAGTTGGAAATGGGGTGAAGTTTGATCCGATTTTGCCGTTTGACCACTCCATTGCAGCAATCCATCAGCCAAACCTTGAGCAAAGCGATCGCGGTTTTCTTGAAGTAAGGTTAAGTCTTCGGGATTATCTAGGAAACACAGATTGAAGATAATAGATGATGCCGCGACTTCCCGACAAAACGGAAGCTGATTTTTGGCACTCAAGGTATCGGGTTTAACACCACGAGAAAGGGGTTTTCCTGGTAAACGCAGTTCGGGAACTTTCTTCAAGAATGCCTCTAAAATCAACTTAGCATCGTCTTTGCGGTCTTCGTTTCCATCAATATAATAGGCTTCAGTACCCCGAACTGAACCATTAAAGGCATTACCACCCAGTTCTATCGCCACATCCCCAGGCAGGACGCGATCGTTGATCCATTTGATTGTACCGCCCAGATCCAGATCATCGGGTACCGTCAGGAAATTAACCCCTCGTGACTGGAGTTCCTGCACTAGGGCGTTACGGGTAAGAATCATTTCCTCGGCTTCTGTAGTCCCTAAGGCAACGACTCCGGGATCTTTAAGGTTATGACCCGCAGAAATCAAGATGCGCCCGACAGCCGTTGCGGGTGGAGGCGTGGGTTTAGTGGGTTCGGGTTCGGGTTCGGGTTCAGGTTCTGGAGTGGGTTTGGGTTCAGGTTCGGGCGGTGAGATAACCACAGGTGCGCCGAAAAATCCCAGTTGCACGAGAGTAGCCGGTCCCACCACACCATCGGTAATTAGGTTCCTTGCCTTTTGAAACAGCTTTACTGCTGCTTGAGTTCCTGGTCCAAACACGCCATCTACCCCAACATCAATTTTGGCATCTGCTAACGCTTGCTGGATTTTGCGGACATCTTCGCCATGCATGTAGGGACTTGTCAACTTAATGATTTCAAAGCCCTGCCAGACTTCCCCAAAACCGCCGATAATACTCCGATTCAGTCGCCGTTCGGTAGCGGGTCCATAGCCGCCATCTTCAGCGATTCGATCCTGGGGATTGTATCGATTCCAAACCCGTTGGAACGCCTGTACCGCTAGGCTACGAATATCACGTCCGCCGCGAATATAGTCGAAGTGAGGATAATCCCTCGGACCCAACCATCGCCAGCCATGTCGTTCTAGAAAGGGACGCCAGCCATCGGTACCTTGGATATCCAGCGCTAAACCACTTTGGTGATTACTACGAGGCGGACGGGCGGCGAGTTGAATCCCGCAGCGACGACCTCCTCGATAGTGATTGTAGAGGATAAGCTGTTGGGCGATGGTACGATATCCGGAGTTGATCACTAGGGGAATACCGCGATCGCGAATTGCCCGCCCCAAGGCGGCTTTAGCACCGGGCTGGAGGAAGGGCCACACGGCTTGTCCCAGACGCACATTCAAGTCTTCAAAACTGACCAGGGTGTCAGGCGTGAGGAAGTTCATCTCATCAATCACCTGTTGATCCAGTCCTCGCACAACATGAGTGGAACAAGAACGCACATTAAACAGAACTTCGGTAGAACCCGGGGGAGACACTGGCGGTAGCACCACAGTTTCACCGTCCCAAATCTGGATATGGTTGATGAAGGCGTACCAGGTATTTTTGTTGTTAAATCGGTCTGTGGCAAAAGCCACCCGGATATGGTGAGGTTCTCCATCCTTAGGGTCCCAACTGTGCAGTACTAACTCTGTCCCTTGGGTCAGACTATAAAGGTCGTCTGGGTTAGAGATTTGACTGCTATCGACAGGTTGCTGTTTGAGGAGGGTATCTTCAAAAATTTTAAGCGTTAAAGCCATTGGCTGTTCATAAAACAATTTGGATCAATTGTTGTAATTTTACTATAGTGCGTCGTGGGATTTCTTGTTTAAGAAAGATTAGAGTAGATTGAATTAAAGTCAAGGGTTCAACTCTTAAGATTTGATTAAGAAATAGCCATAGAACCTGCGATCGCGCTATAGCAAATCTGGGCTATCTAAGGAGTCCGACCCAATTAAAGTTGACGGTTTGAGATGGGGGAACACCTCGACCCTTCGACAGGCTCAGGGCATCGCTTACCTCGACTTACTTCGGCTTACTTCGGCTTCGCTCAGTAACACGCTCAGTAACACGCTCGGTGTGTCACAGGGAACCGTAAGGACTTAAGGCTTGTTAACATTTCTTAGTACAGCGGACAGAATTTATGTCCAGGTAATGATGTCCCTTCGCCGAAATCCCAAAGGGTTACTTATGATTCACGGACCATCTCCCCATAGCAAATATCCATTAGCTGACCAAACTCGGTTGGTTTTCTTAAATAATATTATCAAGAATCCTAACATTATCGTTGGTGACTACACCTATTACGATGATTTCGAGAATCCCGAAAATTTTGAACGGAATGTTTTATATCACTTTGATTTTGTCGGTGATCAGCTACTAATTGGCAAATTTTGCGCGATTGCCTCAGATGTCAAGTTTATTATGAATGGGGGGAATCATCGCACAGATTGGTTTACTAATTATCCCTTTCCAATTTTTGGTTCTGGATGGGAAGTCGCCATGCCTGATAGCTGGCCCCACAAAGGGGATACGGTGATTGGGAATGATGTCTGGATAGGTTATGCCGCAACAATTATGCCTGGTGTTCATGTAGGGGATGGGGCAATTATCGCCACAGCATCAGTGGTGACTCGCCCTGTCGAACCTTATACGATTGTGGGGGGAAATCCGGCGCAAGAAATCCGCAAGCGTTTTGACGATAACGTTATCAATGAACTGTTAGAGATTCAATGGTGGAACTGGGATATTGAGAAGATTACTCGTAATCTGAACGCTATTTGTGGTTCAAATATACAGGCGTTACGAGAAGCTGTATAACTGGGTGCTAGTGAAGTGCGATCGCGTCTTTCCCTGCCACTCACTCAAACCCTAACCCGACATACAGCAGATTTGCTGGTTGATGAGGTACAGTCTTCTAAGCAAGATCCCCGACTTCTTGGAGAAGTCGGGGATCTGTCTGTGTACTGTATATTCATCTTCTCCATTTGTCTCAAATCCCGATATTCGGTTGAGCATCAAAGTAGTGGCAAAGACAGTGCCGATTCCAAACAGGTAGACAGTTTAAAGCCGTATCTGCCAAAGACTACTACCATAGAAACAACGAGTTAAACTAAAAGTATTACTAAGGAGGGCTGAATGAATGATCAGGAGTTGGCAACTCTGCTAAATGATCTGGAATCGGATCGGGTGGAACGTAAGGCTTCGATATCTGACCGAAATATTATTCGTCAGGCTATTTGTGCTTTTGCCAATGATCTACCCAACCACCAGCAACCCGGAGTCTTGTTTATTGGCGTTAATAATGACGGAACTTGTGCCAATTTGCCAATTAGTGACCAACTCCTGCTCACTCTCTCTGATATACGATCCGATGGAAATATTCTGCCTTTTCCAGACATGATTGTTCAGAAACGAACGATTATTGGATGTGAATTAGTGGTTGTAATTGTAGAACCATCTGATGCTCCACCAGTGCGTTTCAATGGACGGGTTTGGGTACGAGTAGGTCCGCGCCGAGCAACAGCTACACAACAAGAGGAGCGTCGTTTAGCGGAAAAAAGACGGGCAAAGGATTTACCGTTTGATATTCTACCTCTACCATCAGCTAGCTTAGATGACCTAGATTTAGACTTATTTCGCCGCGTTTATTTACCTTCATCCTTAGCCATTGACATCCTAGAAGAAAATGAACGCTCTATTGAGCAACAACTCACCTCAATGCGCTTTGCCACAGTTGAACCCCAGCCAAAACCAACCGTATTGGGTGTTTTAGTTGTTGGTAGTGATCCACGACAATTTATTCCCGGTGCCTATATCCAATTTCTACGTATTGATGGCAGCGAGTTAACCGATCCCATTAGAGATCAGAAGGAAATTGGCGGTTCACTTCCTGATTTACTCCGAATACTTGACGCAACGCTTCAAGCTCATATTTCCGTAGCCACAGATATCACCGCCCAGCCAATTGAAATGCGACAGCCTGATTATCCCATTGTTGCGCTACAACAACTAGCAAGAAATGCCGTGATGCACCGCATTTATGAAAATACATACGCGCCCGTTCGGATTACCTGGTTTAATGATTGTATCGAGATCCAAAATCCTGGTGGTCCTTTTGGTCAAGTGAATAAGCAAAACTTTGGTCAGCCCGGTGTAACCGATTACCGCAATCCTCATTTAGCTGAAGCGATGAAGAACTTAGGTTATGTGCAGCGATTTGGAGTAGGAATTCAATTGGCACGCAAAGAACTACAAAAAAACGGCAATCCACCTCCAGAATTTGTCGTCGAAGACGCCCATCTGCTAGTCACACTTAAGAAAAGACCATGAATACAACGATTATTGCTTTTTTCAACAACAAAGGCGGTGTGGGTAAAACCTCATTAGTTTATCACTTAGCCTGGATGTATAAAGACATGGGGCTGCGAGTTGTTGCTGCTGATCTTGATCCTCAAGCTAACCTGACGGCTGCATTTCTGGACGAGGAGCGATTGGAAGAACTTTGGTTAGGCAATAGTCGTAATACAGTTTTTGATTGTATACAACCGCTATTAAAAGGAACGGGTGATATTGATAATCCCTACCTGGAATTCATTGAAGAAGCTCAGTTATCGCTTTTTCCTGGAGACTTAGGGCTTGTGGTCGGAGACTTATATCTTTCTGGTTTTGAGGATGAGCTTTCAGCACAGTGGCCCAATTGTTTAGGTGGAGGGGGTCAAGAAAGAGCATTTCGGGTTATGTCTGCTTTCTGGAGAATTATGCAAAAAGCTGCTTTAGCTCATAACGCTGACGTTATATTACTGGATCTTGGTCCTAATTTGGGGGCGATTAATCGGGCGGCGCTAATTTCAGCCGACTATGTAGTTGTTCCCCTTTCACCGGATTTATTTTCGTTGCAAGGTTTGCGTAATCTGGGTCCAACATTGCGGACATGGCGCGAAGAATGGCAAGAGAGACTAGCTAAAACAAGTTCTCCAGGAAAGAAGGGTTTAGCCACAGATTTACAGCTTCCTCAAGGTAAAATGCAGCCGATTGGATATGTTGTTTTACAACATTCAGCCCGATTAGATCGTCCAGTGAAGGCGTACAACCGTTGGATTGCGCGTATCCCAACGGTTTATCACGAGGATGTATTAGATCAGCCGCTGACTGATAATATTTCTGTAGCTGATGATCGGCATTGTTTAGCCTTACTGAAAAACTATCAGAGTTTGATGCCCATGGCTCAGGAAGCCCGTAAGCCTATCTTTCACCTCAAACCGGCTGACGGGGCGATTGGCGCTCATACTTATGCGGTGAGGAATGTCTACCGAGAATTTGAAAAATTGGCTCGTGCGATCGCACAACGAACAGGAGTAAAACAGTTGTCAACACCCACCGCGCCTTTATAATGGCATAGCGTACCGAATTGGATGGATTATATTGTAGGGACACACATCAGTGCGCCCAGAAACTCCGTACAATTTCTTCTCTACAATTAAATCAGGGCGGGTTTTGTTGTTCAGTTATTGGTGACAAGCTAGCTTGAATCCCTAAACCCGCCCCTACAATTTACTTGACCAACCCTCTAGTAGGGACACGACATATTATGCCCCTACAAGTAGCCCCTATACCGCCAAGAAAACCTTATTCATAATCCAGTTGCGGATCAACCTTAAACGTTCCCACAGACGCCTGCAACTCTCGCGCCACTTCCACCGTTTTTCGCAGCGAATTTGACACTTTCGTCGAGGAATCTGAGGTTTGGGCTGATACCATGGCAATCTCGTACATCAAACTACTCACCGCTTGCGCTGTTTGCGTCTGAGACACGGTAGCCGTAGAAATTAACTGTACTAATTGGTCAATCTGATAGGATACCTCTAACATCTGACCCAAACTATTCTTGGCATCATCCACTAACTGTGTCCCTTCTACCACCTGCTTGGTGCTTTGTTCCATCGCCTCAACCACCATCGCGGTTTCCCGTTGAATACTCTCAACAATTTCCTCAATTTCTTGAGTCGCCGCTGCCGATTTTGCCGCCAATTCTCCCACTTCTTCAGCAACAACAGCAAACCCTTGACCCTCTTCACCAGCCCGTGCTGCCTCAATCCCGGCATTAATAGCAAGTAAGTTGGTTTGTAGGGCAATTTTCTCAATGATAGATACCACCTTAGCAATCTGTTGAGACGACTCACCCAAACGCTTCACTTTTTTCGCCGTCTCACCAATCGTACTGCGTAGATTTAAGATATTCTCTACCGTTAAATCCATCGCTGCTTGACCCATTTGGGCGGTATTGGATGCTGTACCCGCAACAACTGCCGCTTGGCGAGCGTTCTCCGCCACTTCTTCAATCGACTGGGTCATTTGTTCGACAGAATTTAAAATTTGAGTTGTTTCTTCTGCCTGTTTTAGTGCCGCTTCTGCCAGTTGCTGAATCGCTTGTTCGTCTTCACCAACCGCCATATTCACCTGAATTGCTGACTCTTGTACCCGCGTTACAATCTGCCGCAAGTTCTCCACAATTGAGTTGAAAAAGTCAGCAACGGTGCCAATTTCACCAATATTTACCTCTGCCCGTACCGTTAAGTCCCCTCTGGCTGCACCTTCTACATCATTAAGCAGTTCAACTAATTGCATTTGAATCGCTTCTTTTTGTTGACGTTGCTCCTCTGCCAGTTGTTCGGCTTTTTGACGGGATTGCTCAATTTGGGCTAAGAAATCTAAACGATCTAAGGCTGAACCGAGTTGAATCGCCACTTGTTTAAAGAAGGTCATTTCTGACTCTTGCCACACCCGGCTACTGGAACATTGATGGGTAACTAACAAGCCATGAAGATCACCATACGCCAAAATCGGTGCGACTAAATTGGCTTTGACGTTAAAGGGTTCGAGTTGACCCAAATAACACTTGCTTAAACCCGCCTTTTGAATATCTTCAATCGCCTTGATCCGCCCCTGCTTATATTTCTCTACATATTGCTCCGCAAAACAGGGGTCAGCAATATTCGCGCCCAAGGCTTTGGGAAAGCCTTCTGCCACCGATTCAGCCGTGATCGTGCCTTTCCAGTTTTCGTCAAATAGATAAACGATCGCGCGATCGGTTTTCATGGTTTTGCGAATTCCTGTAATCGCAGCATTATAAATTTCCTCCACGGTCACGGATTCGCGAATACTGGATGTAATTTCATTCAGTTGTTGCGCCCGTTCGGTTTCCGCTTCTTTTTCGACCAAGAAGTTCACCCGGTCTAAGGACAAACCGACTTGAATCGCTAACTTTTTGAGAAACTCAATTTCCGACGGTTGCCAATTATGAGGAGCATTACAGTGATGGGCAATCAGTAAACCAAATAACTGCTCATCTTTGAGAATGGGTGTGACCAAATTGGCTTTAATTTGTAACCGTTCCATTAACTGGAGGTGATCCGGATGAAAACCCGCTTCAAAAACATTATCGGTGGGTACGACTCGTCCTTTTTGGTAAGCTTCGATCAGAGCATCGCCAATACAAGCGTCTTCAATTTTATCCCCCAAGGCACGAGTCCAAGCGGGAGCGACGGCTTCATTGGAGATGTATCCCCGCCAGTCGGGTTGGAACCGATAAATTACCACCCGATCCACACCCAGAATTTGCAACGCTCCCTGAACAGCCGCCTGGAAGACTTCCTCTAAATCTCGTTCAGTCCGAGCGCGGGAAATGGCGATGTTGGCAAATAATTCTGCCTGTTGTGTTTCTGCCGATTGCTGATATAATAACCCCTTAACACTGGTGACCAGATTATTAAACGCTTGGGACAAGAGGCGGGTTTCCGTCGGACCGGATGGTTCAGCTTGAACATTGAGATCCCCTGCAATCATTTGTTCCGCCGTGCTAACCAATTGTTTTAAAGGCATTGCCAAACGACGGGCTAAAAATAACAGGATTGCTGCGATCGCACCGCCTAAGAGCAGAAATGCTAAGGAAAAGGTCAGCGCGGCTTGAGACCCAGCGCGGCGGAGGTCGCTCAGTTCCATAGAAACCGCAATCACCCAGTTGGTTTTGGGAACGGTGACCAGCAGATAACGGCGACCCGCGTAGGTAAAGTTGGCACTATTTTGGGAATCGCCAACCTGAGAGGGGACTGACTCTATGGTTAAATCTTTGAGTGGCAAATTACTCGCTACTGATTCCGCCTGAGAATTCTGAGACTGTAGGCTATCGAGCAACATTTTGGCACCTTGCGCGATCGCATCACCGCCCACAACCGTCTGTTGACCTTCTCCCTGCTGAATCCCGACGTTATGAATGACAGTGACATTACCCTCTTGGGTCAGGGCTAAAAGTTGTACGATTTGAGACTCAACTAAGCGTAAATCTGAGAGCAAATTATTCAGCACTGTACCGAACTCTGTGGCGGGTAAAACCCCTTTGACCACACCTAGAAATTCACCTGAGTTCGGATCAGTAATCGCTTGGCTCAGTTCAATTCCAAAGGTATTTGCCGATTGATCAAACGTCGGTTCGATTAACTGACCCTCACCTGTTTTCGTTGCTTGCCACCATTGTTCATCCCGTTGCACAAAGTCCGAGGTCGGGCGACTATAGGCAACGTTAAACCCGTGTTTGTCGGTAAAAAATAATTCCGCAAATTCGCTAACTTCTGCTGTTCTTTGCAGATAACTATTCAGAGCTGAATTGGGTTGAACAATTTTATTGGTGGCGAAGGTTTGTTCAAGCTGCTCAATCGGAATTGTCGTCAGCCCTTCAGTTTGAGCCACTGTTGCCGTATTCTTCGCCGCATTAATGACTAACGGATTATGCGCCACAATTGCGGGAATTTTTTCGGCTTCGGCTAACAACTCAGTGACAAGATCACTGGTTAATAATGCTTCATTTTGTAATAA
>JGI11783J13700_1015619_pt1 | contig 12569 bp, 15 predicted proteins | sample ElkSlonscriptome_6_FD_13700 | JGI IMG/M metagenome (IMG submission 13700)
CAGGAGCTGGGGAAGCTGGGGGAGCTGGGGAAGCTGGGGGAAGATTTTTCCAATAACAAATGACAAATGACAAATGACGAATGACAAAGTAAAATGGATAGCTTTACTGGGATTACTGGTAGTTGTGTGGCTTGCGGCATTTCCGGCTGAGGCGTCGGTGTGTCGCACAATCAAGGATCACACTATTTGTATTCTAAGTATCAAGCGCTCCGCTCAGTATTATTGGCGGTATCGAGCCGCTGTGAGTATTGATGGAGTAAACCGCCCAGTCGAGGTCTATAATTGTCGCGATCGCACCCGGATTCGCCAGGATGGAATAGTGGTTTCTTTTGAACCAGATGGCGCTGGAGAGTTTATTTGTAGTTTCTTTTAGAATACCCCAGGCGTTCTTTGGTATCAAAATAGTTCGCGTTAAAAAAAAGTTCTAATGTCTAGATAGAATCCGTTGATATCAAGAAAGATTTGTTGAGGCTAACTACCAACATCAATAAATATTTGTAGGGGCGACCCGCTGATATCAATGAACACCCCCAATTCACTCAATAAACTCGGGTCGCCCTGTCGCCTAACCTCGAACTCAAATCTATAATCCCAATCAGTAATAATGTTTTTACTTCTAATAATTGGCAGGATTGGATCAGCCTCAAGCTCTGGGGGGACTTCAGATTAAGATCCCCGACTTCTCCAAGAAGTCGGGGATCTGTCAGTGTACCCTTGAAAAGCGCTATAAGCCATTGTGATCAGAACATAGTTTTTCAGAAGCTACCGGATCATCAAGTCGCGGTAACTTGAGCAAAACCCCCGCAAAAAACCAATAATAAACCTCCACAGGATCGACAGCTAAGGGATAATAATAGGTATTGTAACTAATAAATAAAACAAACACCCAAAGACACAACCCTAACCGTTGTAAAGACGAATCTTGAACTGATCGATATGCCTTAAACGTGAGAAACGTCAGCAAAGACACCAGCGCCAGAAACGCCAAAACCCCAATCGGACCAATTTCGTAAAACAATTTAGCATAATAGGTTTCAATTAGTTGAGTTTCCCCTAAGCGACGCGCCGCATTAGTTGCTCGTCCTAAACCATGACCTAATACTCCCTCTTGTCTACTCAATACCCACTGAAATTGATCCAACATAAACGTATGCGGTGGAGACGCCTCCCAGCGATCAACAAAACTAATCACTCGTTCTTCTACCTTCCCCAACGTTTGAGTAATCCAAATCGCTAAAAGCACCCCAATTCCTAATTTAAGGGGTAGCCATCCCTTATGCCGATCCGTGAGTAATACTAACAGAACAAACGTCGCCGGAACGATCGCCAGGGCAATTCGTTGACCCGAAATGACCGCCGCCGCCAAGACAGCAACCATCGCCACCCATCCCAGGAATCGCCACCGACGAGAGGGATCACTGACACTCGCCCCATACGTGAAAAAAGCACTGGAAATCAGAAACCAACCCCATTGCCAAGGTGCAACAAATGTACCCGGTAAGCGGATTAACCCGACTTTAGTATTGTATAACAAAGAACCGCCGACTAAACATCTTACCTGTAAACTGGCTCTGTAGACAGCTTCTCCCGTCAAACTATTGCTACTGGGACATAAACCTGTAACTAGCCACAGGTATTGCAGAAACGCCAAGCTACAGCAGATCAAGATTAGAATAACGTGTAAACGAGTTAGGAAAAATAAATCCGTGCGATCGCGAATCAGATAATACCCACAGAACAGTAAGGGAATATACCCCACCAACCCTTTTAATCCCAGAATTCCCATCAGAAATGGGCTTCCTTTGACCTGAGGATCAAACTGCTGGGGGACATTAATCAATAGGAATGTAATTAATGCCACCCCTAGCACAACCGCGATCGCGATCAATAAGGGTTTGAGAATCGATCGCGGTAATAGTTTCCAGAAGGAATCCCGCGACTGAATCAGGGCAATTAAGGCGGGAAGGTAAAATGCATCTTTAATTAAATGAAATAGAGGATGATTCCCGGAGTAGCTAATACTCTCACCCATGGATTGATAAACATCGCCCAGTGAATAAATAATGCTCCCGCTAAAGGGAAGATAAATCAGCAATCCCCATAATCCAATGCGAGGATACTTATAGGAAAGGATAGAGAAAAAAACAAGGGCAGTACAGGCAATCCCTGTCTGAAATCCACCGACTAGACCCAACATTACACCCATAAAGGCAGAAATATAAAGTGCCACTATGATGAATCGAGTCAGTGCTGCCTTATTCATTTCAGTTTATGGGGTTAATGCTGCATCAAGCCATTGTTTCACCGTAGAAGCAACCTGATCCAGGGGCAATTCTTGAGACTGGTGGGTTGCCCGTTGCACAACTTCCACTTTACCCTGTTTCAGCGATCGCCCAGTAACGATACGATAGGGAATACCAATCAGATCCGCATCTTTAAACTTCACACCCGCCCGTTCATTTCGGTCATCGAGTAGAGTTTCTACACCAGCTTGCCATAACTGCTGGTAAAGTGTCTCGGCGGCGTCCATCTGTTTGGCGTCGGAGATGTTGGGAACGGTAATAATCGCGTGGTACGGTGCGATCGCGGGTGACCAAATAATTCCATCCTTATCATAGGATTGTTCAACCGCCGCTTGCGCTAGTCGCGATACGCCTACACCATAACATCCCATATACAGGGGATTTTCTTCCCCCGCTTCGTTGGTGTACGTCGCACCCATGGCTTTAGAATATTTAGTGCCTAACTGAAAGATATGTCCGGCTTCAATCCCCCTGGCGCTGTGCAGGATTTGGCTAGGATCATGAATCGCGCGATCGCCTGCTTTAGCTGTCCGCAAATCTACCACCTGTTTAGGTAAGGCGAAGGGTTCACCCCAATTCGCACCAACGACGTGATAATTGGTTTCGTTCGCCCCAGTGACAAAATGTTTCAAGTCAACCGCTGTATTATCGACTAAGCGTACAAATCGCGGCGCGACATCGCTACTGGGGCGGATATAATCATCCTCTAAATCCGGGGCGATATAGCCGACAGGGAGGGGTTTAGATGCCCATTTTGCTTGGGTAGTGGCGTCGGGAACGGTTAGGGCGATGAGGGCGTTGGCGTTATATTGATCGGCTAAACGAACTAATTCATTTTGCAATTTCACCTCGTTAACCTCTTGATCGCCTCGGATACTGACGATTACCAGTACCGTCATCCCATTGTCATAAACGGCTTGATAGAGGACGTTTTTCAAGACATTGGTTGGGGAACAGTTGAGGAATTTACACAGGGAGTCAATCGTGGGTGTATTGGGGGTTTCCCGTTTTTCGTAAGTTTCAAAGGGAGACGGTTCAGGATCAGCCGGGAGGGAACTGGCTTTTTCCACATTGGCAGAATAGTTCCCATCCTCAGTGTAGAGAATCTCATCTTCCCCGATATCCGCCAGAATCATAAATTCTTGGGAACCAGAACCGCCAATCGCCCCCGGATCAGCTTCTACGGCGCGAAAGGCTAAACCGCAACGAGTAATCATGTTGCGATAGGCTTGATCCATGTCCTGATAGGTTTTTTTCAGGCTTTCCTCATCAGCGTGGAAGGAATAGCCATCTTTCATAATGAATTCTCGTCCCCGCATCAGTCCAAAGCGAGGGCGGATTTCATCTCTAAACTTGGTTTGAAGTTGGTAGAGGTGAAGGGGAAGTTGGCGATAGGAACGGATCATCTCACGGGCGATGGTGGTGATTACCTCTTCGTGAGTGGGTCCGAGTCCCAGTTCTCGGTTTTGGCGATCGGTGAGGGCGAACATGATCCCCTCTGCTTTAGTATAGGTGTCCCAGCGCCCAGATTCTCGCCACAGGTCAGAGGGTTGGAGTTGGGGAAGTAAGCATTCTTGGGCACCAGTGGCGTTCATTTCTTCCCGAACGATTTGGGAGACTTTTTGCAAGACGCGCCACATCAGGGGGAGATAGGCGTAGATTCCGCTACCGATGCGACGGATATAGCCGGCGCGAACCAGGAGTTTATGGCTGGGGATTTCGGCTTCGGCTGGGTCTTCCCGGAGGGTGACGAGTAGCATTTGAGAGAGTCGCATCGTTAGGTTCCCTTTTTTGTGATGATCGATCTCTCAGTCTAGACTATTGGCTGTCCGGGTTATGCAGTGAGGGGGGATGGGGTGGGGTGCGATTGAGCGTTAGAATAATTTCGTACACTTCAGAAACTCACCTTAGCTGGTAAGTCCCTGCACAACTACCATATCCTAGCCCGCTCAGTTAGGACGGGCTTGTTAAAATCGCGTTAACCAGTAGGATTCTTAAGATGAATGGTATAAAATTTGCAATTGTCTCTGGAATGGCATATTGCCTGCTAGGTATAGAAACTTTGCCAGCCTATGCCGAACAGCTTTACTTTGAAGGAACCACATCCACAAGTGGCAACTTTTCGTTTACCTTGAACACAGATGTTATTGGCGTTGAGGAAGGATCTAGATTAATCTTTCCAGGTGCAATCTCGGACTTTAAATTTCAAGGTGGGGGTGTAGGATTTGAGAGTTTAGTTCCGCCGGGTTCTGATATTATTACTCCTTCTGTTGGTGGAACCTTTACGCCTGACTCCGCTTCCATATTAGACTTGCAGGGAATTCCTTGTTGTGGTGGTGGGTTCATATTTGCCACACAAGGAGATACGCAAACTGATATTTTATTAGGCTTCCAGCAATCTGCGCCACTACCTATTAGTGTTGGATTACCGCTTCCTTATTCTCCTTCCGCCTATCAACTGAAAGTAGGGAGCATCGAATTTGTTCCACCCGGAAATATTAATTCAAATTTGGGACAATCCCAGTCAGGTGAGTCTGGTTCAATAGTAACTGTTGTAAATTCTTTAACGGTCACAACTACTACTACTCCTCCTGCACAATCTGTTCCCGAACCTCTCACTATCCTTGGTTCAGCTACAGCACTAGGCTTTGGAGCTTTACTCAAGCGAGAGTATTCCAGAAAGCACAAGAAAAGCTAACTCGGTCTTGTCGAAACTATTGAAATAACTGGCATCCGGACAAGGTTCTCTGGATGCCTTCTAATATAGAGTATTTGTTAGGACATTATGGGGCGCGTGTACGCGCCTCAATCCTTCCCAGATGACAAAACCACATAACTGTAGGGGCGTATAGCAATACGCCCATCAAATTATCGGCTAGAACCGCAACCTTGAAGGGCGCAGGTTCTTGCGCCCCTACCCAAATGGGATACAATGTCACTCTTGAGCGGTAGAAGTTACCGCATCCGCATCGAAAACCACCTCAAACTGTGTATCAGGCATCCATTTTGCCAGAAAGCGCTGATGATTTTCAGCTTCCGTGCGGCTGTAGAACCGAGCAACCGTATAATGTTGAGCATTGGGCAAAAGCCTCACCAGTGTCCAAGGATAATGCTGTTGATGCCAAAAGCTGTGGTTAGACTTTGGGGAGGGTTCGGTTGTGCGCCCACATCCCCGATGCTCCAAAATAGAATGAATTATCGCTAAAAGTCGTTCTCGCTGTAGTGTCCCATCATTGGGTAACAGACTCCACTCGTTGATTGGCGCGGGTAGCCAACTTAACCGATAAGTCACTGAATCTTTGCTAATGTGCCAAGACAGGCGGCGTGGTTGTTTACAGCAGTTGAACCCATCTGCACGAAAAGACGCAACAATCCTGTCGCCTTCAGCTTGCAGGCGAAGCCATTGAGAATGTTTCATTGGTATGATGATAGTGATTATTTGTTAGTCAAGGGCGATCATTTGGCAAAAATGTGATCGCCCGTTATTTCATGCAAGACTTAAAAGTAGCTAGCCTAACCCCGCCGTGAAATCAATTCCACGGCTCATAGCTCAAGTCCATTGAAATGGACTCAAAGCCCCCTCAAGCTAGCCACATCACCTGTTGCAGCATGAACTTTCAGCGTCTGGCGCTGTCTTGCTCCCTACACTTTGTAGAAAACCAAGTTTGCTATACGCTTCATAGAGTGAGGAAGGGGAAACGAAACAGGAAAACTACCTCCAGAAAGTTTCCCCATCCATGCTCATGTTGTTTAACTCTACAAGTTGTAGAGTCACCTAAGATGGTAAACGATAGAAATCAAAATATCAACCCTAATGTGCCAAGCTTAAAAGAAATTCGCCTACGCTTGGGTTTGACCCAAGAGGAATTCGGGAAAGCACTAGGAATGGCAGCGAATACAATCAGCCGCCACGAACGGGGGCAACACAAAATTAGGTTTTCTGTGAGTCAGGTTAAACGCCTGAAAGAACTCCTAGAACAGGTGGGAATGTCAATCGATGACTTACCCGACGATATCGATTGAGACAATATCAGTTCATCGGGTGTCTCAAGACTAGGCAGAAATAGGGATAGAGTAAGACTGAGAGACGGTATGCGATCGCGCTTTTTGGGATGGAGAATGCGATCGCGCCAATCCTTCCCAGATGACAAAACCACATAACTGTAGGGGCGTATAGCAATACGCCCATCAAATTATCGGCTAGAACCGCAACCTTGAAGGGCGCAGGTCCTTGCGCCCCTACCCAAATTGGATACAATGTCACTCTTGAGCAGTAGAAGTCACCGCATCCGCATCGAAAACCACCTCACACTGTGCATTAGGCATCCACTTTCCCAAAAAGCGCTGATGATTTTCGGCTTCCGTGCGGCTGTAGAAACGGGCAACCGTATAATGTTGAGCATGGGGCAAAAGCCTTACCAGTGTCCAAGGATAATGCTGTTGATGCCAAAAGCTATGGTTAGACTCTGGGGAGGGTTCGGCTGTGCGATCGCATCCCCGATGCTCCAAGATAGAACGAATCATCGCTAAAAGTCGCTCTCGCTGTGGCGTTCCATCGTTGGGTAACAGACTCCACTCATTGATTGGCGCAGGTAGCCAAGTCAACTTGTAAGCCACTGAATCTTTGCTAATCTGCCAAGACAGGCGGCGTGGCTGTTTACGACAATTGAACCCATCTGCACGAAAAGACGCAACAATCCTGTCGCCTTCAGCTTGCAGGCGAAGCCATTGAATATGTTTCATTGTTATGATGATTGTGATTGTTTTTTGAGAAAGGGCGATTGGGCATAAACTATATGCGATCGCCCCTTATTTATGGAAAATACGCATCCGGTGTTACAGCCTTGAATTGGAACTCATCGTCTTTTCCATCACCTCCTAATCGGGCGTCGTGTGAGAAACTACCGATAGATAGGGAAACAGGAAGTGTAGGGACTTCCCTTATGCGTTTCCCCATCAGTTTTTGGTTTTAACTGTGCGTTTCGCATAGTCACTTGATAAGATGGTAGAACATCCAAACTCAAATAGCAACCCTAAATTGACAACTCTCAAAGAACTTCGTGAATACTTAGGGTTAACACAAGAGGAACTAGGACAAGCACTAGGGATAACGGCTAGCACTATCAGTCGCTATGAACGGGGTCAACATCAGCGCATTAAGTTCACGTTTTCCCAAATAAAGCGGCTACAAGCTTTATTGGAGAAGGGGGGACTCTCAATCAACGACTTACCCGACGATATCGATTGAGACGGTATCAGTTCATCGGGTGTCTCAAGACTAGGCAGAAACAGGGATAGAGCAAGACTGAGAGGGTGTGCGATCAGCTTGAGGAGTGCCCTTGGCGCGATCGCGTGTTTTGGAGTGGAGAATGCGATCGCATCTCTAATCAGATTCATTTGTGAGCCACTTCGTTAAGTGCTTCATGAATCACTTCATCACTCACGCCGCGACGCTTGAGACTAGCAATCAAAGCAGAAACCGTATCTCCCTCTAATCGCTCCAGATCAGCTCGTAACCCCTGACCTATATAAGCGCGGATTAAGGGTTGATAACCTGAAAACCCCAGTAATGGAGCCACCTGCTTGAGATCCTCGATCACATCTTCAGGAATGCGAATGGTGATACTGGTCATCGGACGGTTTTTATCCAATCGTTTTTTCAAAGCTTCAGTTTTCATAGTAGTCACGCTCCTTTCTCGTTGCTTTACGAGCCGAAATAATCCGAATCATGTCATCATCTCGCTCAATATGAACCACATACAGGAGATTCCAGCGCTTATCCAAACCAATGACAGCATCTCGTGCTTCATTATTGCGACTCGCATCAACGACGACTAAAAAGGGATCGAAGAAGGCTTCTGTAGCCTGTTGGAAGGTAACACCGTTATGCTGGGCAGGATTTTGCTGCGCCTTCTGTTCATTCCAAACAAAGGTAATGCCGTTGAGTACGAAATATACGTCCATGCCTCTAAGTGTAGGCAGAATGTATTTACATCGTCAATACACTGTCAACTGAGTTGATGAGAATGTCAATCGACGACTTACCCGACGATATTGATTGAGGCGGTATCAGTTCATCGGGTGTCTCAAGACTAGGCAGAAACAGGGATAGAGTTAGGCTGAGAGAGGGAGTGCGATCGCGTGTTTTGAGGCGATCGCGCCAATCCTTCCCACATGACAAAACAACATGACTGTAGGGGCGTATGGCATACGCCCTTAAACCTATCGTTTAGAACCGCAACCTTGAAGGGCGCAAGACGAGGCGCCCCTACCCAAATTGAATACAATGTCACTCTTGAGCGGTAGAAGTCACCGCATCTACATCGAAAACCACCTCAAACTGTGCATCAGGCATCCATTTTGCCAGAAAGCGTTGGTGATTCTGGGCTTCTGTGCGACTGTAGAACCGAGCAACCGTATAATGTTGAGCATTTGGCAAAAGCCTCACCAGTGTCCAAGGATAATTTTGTTGTTGCCAAAAGCTTTGGTTAGACTTGGGTGATGGTTCGGCTGTGCGCCCACATCTCCGATGCTCCAAAATAGAACGAATTATCGCTAAAAGTCGCTCTCGCTGTAGCGTCCCATCATTGGGTAACAAACTCCACTCATTGATTGGCGCGGGTAGCCAAGTTAACCGATAAGCCACCGAATCTTTGCTAATGTGCCAAGACAGGTGGCGTGGTTGTTTACGACAGTTGAACCCATCTGCACGAAAAGACGCAACAATCCTGTCGCCTTCAGCTTGCAGGCGAAGCCATTGAGAATGTTTCATTGCTATGATGATTGTGATTGTTTTTTGAGAAAGGGCGATCTGGCATAAACGTAAATATGCGATCGCCCGTTATTTGTGGAAAATACGCATCCGGTGCTAAAGCCTTGAATTAAAACTCGTCGTCTTTCCCATCACCTCCTAATCTGGCGTCGTGTGAGAAACTTACCCATAGAGAGACAGGGAAACAGGAAGTATAGGGACTTCCCTTATGCGTTTCCCTATCACTTGTGTTTGTTTATGGTCATTAAAGTGACCGAGTGTCACTTGACTAATAGAATGGTAAACGATAAAAACTCAGAACGCAACCCAGAATTGCCAATTCTTAAGGAAGTAAGAGAGCGACTGGGAATGACCCAGGAACAAATAGCTGACTGCTTGGGAATATCGCGCAGAACAGTCATCCGCCATGAAGCAGGCGAACGAGTCATAAAACTGAACTTTGCTCAAATCCGACGATTGAAAGAACTTCTCGAACAGGCGGGAATGTCAATTGATGACTTACCCGATAATATTGACTGAGGCGATATTAGTTCATCGGATGTCTCAAGACTAGGCAGCAACAGCGATAGAGTAAGACTGAGAGACGGAGTGCGATCGCGTGTTTTGAGGCGATCGCGCCAATCCTTCCCACATTACAAAACAACATGACTGTAGGGGCGTATGGCATACGCCCTTAAACCTATCGTTTAGAACCGCAACCTTGAAGGGCGCAAGTCCTTGCGCCCCTACCCAAATTGAATACAATGTCACTCTTGAGCGGTAGAAGTCACCGCATCTACATCGAAAACCACCTCAAACTGTGCATCAGGCATCCATTTTGCCAGAAAGCGTTGGTGATTTTGGGCTTCTGTGCGACTGTAGAAGCGAGCAACCGTATAATGTTGAGCATTTGGCAAAAGCCTCACCAGTGTCCAAGGATAATTTTGTTGTTGCCAAAAGCTTTGGTTAGACTTGGGTGATGGTTCGGCTGTGCGCCCACATCTCCGATGCTCCAAAATAGAACGAATCATCGCTAAAAGTCGCTCTCGCTGTGGCGTTCCATCATTGGGTAACAAACTCCACTCATTGATTGGCGCGGGTAGCCAAGTTAACCGATAAGTCACTGAATCTTTGCGAATGTGCCAAGACAAGCGACGTGGTTGTTTACGACAGTTGAACCCATCAGAACGAAAAGACGCAACAATCCTGTCGCCTTCAGCTTGCAGGCGAAGCCATTGAGTGTGTTTCATTGTTATGATTTGAGTTAGTGTTTTTTAGTCAAGGGCGATTGGGCATAAACAATATGCGATCGCCCCTTATTTATGGAAAATACGCATCCGGTGTTAAAGCCTTGAATTAGAACTCGTCGTCTTTCCCATCACCTCCTAATCTGGCGTCGTGTGAGAAACTACCTATACAGAGACAGGGAAACAAGAAGTATCGGGACTTCTAATAGCGTTTCCCCCGTCAGTTTTTTGCTGTCAATGCACCACAGTGGTGCATTACTAGGTATGATAATAGACGATCAGAATCCAGATTTCAACCCCAATGTGCCAACTCTTAAACAAGTTCGTGAACGCTTAGGTATGACCCAAGAGGAGTTTGCAGATGCACTAGGATTATCGCGAAACACGATTAATCGGTACGAACGCGGTATACACCAGCGCATTGCTCTTTCTGTGGGTCAGATCAAACGACTTGTCGAACTCATGAAGCAAGCAGGATTATCAATAGAAGACTTACCCGACGATATCGAATGAGTTAGCATCCGCTAGAGGCTTGAACTATAACTCGTCGTCTTTCCCATCACCTCCTAATCGAGCGTCGTGTGAGAAACTACCCATAGACAGATAGGGAAACAGGAAGTATTGGGACTTCCCCAAACGTTTCCCCATCCTTTTTGTTGTCCAATTAGGACAAGTTGTCCTTTGCTGATTAAAATGGTAGACGATACAGATTGGAATAGCAACCCTCACTTGCCAACTCTTAGACAAGTTCGTGAACGCCTGAATATGACTCAGGAAGAATTTGCGCGTGAACTGGGGACAACAACCAGAACCATTGGACGTCACGAAAGAGGGGAACACAAGCTGAGGCTGACTTTAGGGCAAATCAAACGTTTGAAAGAACTTCTCGAACAAGCAGGAATGTCAATTGATGACTTACCCGACGATATTGATTGAGACGGTATCAGTTCATCGGGTGTCTCAAGACTAGGCAGCAACAGGGATAGAGCAAGACTGAGAGGGTGTGCGATCAGCTTGAGGAGTGCCCTTGGCGCGATCGCGCTTTTTGGAGTGGAGAATGCGATCGCTCCAAAAAGCTTTCCCACGTTACCGTTGCTTTATAATCACAGGAGTCTAACCCTAACCAAGGTGCGCTAAAAATTCAATTGACTACTATTGGCTCCTATCAAGTAAAAGTCCAACTTCAATCTGCTGGTGAGCAATTGGCGGTGCTTTCTCCCGCGACAGAAGAGGATATGCCAAATGATTGGACATTCAACTGGTCGAGTTTGTGGCAACGCACTGACTTTGATTGTCAAAACATTGTCAAACTTGTTTATTCAGGTCAGGTTTGGGGTTTAGTTCGATTTGTGCATTATCGTTTGACGGTGTTGTCTATAAAAAGTACCCAAGTTTATGAGAATTTTAGTAAAACGGATTCATTTATAAAGCTATGATAAATAGAAAGGAATAAAATACAGTATATTGCCTCCGCCAATTCTTTTCATCCGTAAAAACACTTAAAACTAAATCCCTTCCTTACTCCTCTAGAAGGGCAGGTTTAGTCAAATTCTTGGACATTGACAAAGCGTTCTCAGTAAAACCCGCCCCTACAGCTTTGCTCCTTCAAAAACAAAAAAAAGGGTAAGAAGCATTATTTAGCTTCTTACCCCTATCAGCTAGGACATCGGTCAATAAACCGGATTTCTGGGGGTAAAAGGTTGATATGGAGTTGTCATTCTCACGAGAAACCCGGTTTTTAGGAATACTTGACCGACGCTCTAGCCGACAAATATGGCAATATTTAGCAAGACTGCCGATAACGTGCGGCTGTGGCAGCGATAGAACCAATGATTAAGGCAAAACTTATTAGCATAGTGGGTTGGGAAGTAGAACCATCATCATAATTAGGATTATGCCCAGGAATATGAGGCATAGTGCTAATGGGTAATCTCCTATTTGCCTCATTTACTTGAGCGGAAGCGTCATGGGTAAGTGTATTTGTTGATGTGCTGGTGTTATCAAAGGAAATAGCTGAGGCTTGTACCGCGTTGGCTGAAACAAAGCCAGACATGAGGGTAATGCTGGTAGCGAGTAAGCTGGAACTTAGGAGACGTAAAGGTAGTTGTTTCATGTTCAATAGAGGGGGAATAGGTTTAGAAAACTTAGGGTACTCTGGCTTAAAAACGTAATAAGTAGTAATCCCTTATACTTTTCTACTTTACTGAATCCGTGATTGTCTTGTCTATAGAGATTGAAGGATTTTACAGAAGATTCAGCAAGGCTTAT
>JGI11783J13700_1087120_pt1 | contig 12554 bp, 6 predicted proteins | sample ElkSlonscriptome_6_FD_13700 | JGI IMG/M metagenome (IMG submission 13700)
CCTAGCCGTGTTTCTGGCTTCGGTGGGGGCGGAAATTATTCAGGTGGATCAGATTGTCGGTGCCTTTATGGCAGGTTTAGCGGTTAATGATGTGGTGGGAAACTCACCCGTTAAAGAAAAAGTGGAGTTTGTAGGTAGTGTTTTATTTATCCCCTTTTTCTTTGTAGACATGGGCTTACTTCTCGACATTCCTGTGTTTATCGAAAGCCTCACCACCAGTTTTTGGCTAACTCTAGCAATTGTCGTGGGATTGCTGGGAAGCAAATTCCTCGCCGCCGCGATCACAAAAGTCCTCTATCGTTACAGTTTTAACGAGATGATGGTGATGTGGTCTCTGTCTATCCCCCAAGTCGCCGCCACACTAGCCGCCGCGTTAGTGGGTTTGCAGGTAGGGTTAATCACAGACACCGTCTTTAACAGCGTCATTGTCTTGATGCTAATCACCTCTATTTTGGGTCCTCTATTAACCGGAAAATTCGCCCCGAAACTCCCTTTACCGAAAGCCAGCCCGAAAATTAGCCAGTCCAAACTTTGGTGGGAAAATCATCGCTTTGAACGGTTAGAGGAACAAGAGCCAGCTCCGTTTAGGATAGTCGTGCCAGTTAGCAAAAGTCAAACCAAGGGGTATTTAATGGAAATGGCAGCCCTGCTAGCGCGTCATCAATCCGGTCAAATTATACCGCTGTCCATTTCTCCAGCCCATACCTACATGGACGAACCCCAGATGCAGGTTAACCTGCGCCAAAGTCGGCGACTCCTAAACAAAGCGCTAACGGTTAGTTCGGAGTTTGAAGCTGATGCAAAACCTGTACTGCGAATTGAGAATGACATCGCCTCTGGAATTGTTCACACCGCCCGTGAACAAGATGCCAGTTTAATTGTCATGAGTTGGCGCAAAAATACCGGATTGCGGGCACGTTTGTTTGGTACGATCATTAACCGGGTATTTTGGGCATCTCACTGTCCAGTTGCGGTAATGCGACTCTTAGATGAGCCAGTCAACCTGCGTAAAATTTTGGTACCCGCGAAAAACTTTTCGCCACAGACAATCCGCACGGTAAGATTGGCTCAACTCTTGGCTGATACCCATCAAGGGGAGGTGAAATTACTGCACGTTTGTCCGGCTAAAACGACACCTTCTGACATGGCGGCGATTGAAGACGAATATATCAGTATGCTGAATGTCACGGGAGGGCAGGTAAAATCAGAAGTACAAGTGATTAAAGCTGACGATGTGGCGCTGGCGATTTTGAAAGTAGCTAAGTTAGCGGATATGGTCATTTTGCGCTCTTTGCGTCGCCGTACTATTGCGGGGTTAGGAGTGAGCGATATTACCACACAATTGATTAAGGAACTGACCTGCTCATTAGTGTTGTTTGGAGAACCGTATTAAGAGCAATGGTAATGAAAAGCGTGCATTTTTGGATTGCCGAAACCCTTACAGCGCAAAGCGCTGTAATAAAGTACAGTAGATCAAAGTCCCCCTTCAGATCCCCCTTCCGTCCCCCGATTAGATCCCCCTTCCGTCCCCCTTACCCCCCTCGTTCCCTGCTACAAGAGGGGGGATGACTAAGGATGCTTCGCTTTTTGTTCCATGGGGGAAACCAGAGGATGCTTCGCTTTTATTGCACGGGGATTTAGGGGGATCGACAATGTACCGCATAGCAGAGCAAACTGCTGTAATATAGGGTGGGTTGAGCGAAGTCGAAACCCACCAGCCAAATTTGCAGTACTCTTGGTATTAAGGGGACAGAGAACGAGGAACGGAAAGGACGAGACTTTCACAAAGGCAAATAGAGTACAATCCCTTTCCACTCTGACTGTTGACTACAATCAATCAGTAATAGTAATTCATCAATTACTTGTCTGATTGGCATCCTATCATTAACAACAAACAACCCCGACATTTCCTCTCCCCTTGCCAGTCGCTCATAAGCAAAGTTTGGCATAGTTGCACGATCATGAGTCAAGACAATGCGATCATTTGCTGCTGCCCAGTCCAGAATAGCTGGATCATCAACTGCCCGCAGACCAATATCCTGAATGCGAACTAAGTCCAGATTAGGTTGACGCAAAAATAATCCCCGAACGATATCGCCGTGGAAGTTTTCATCACTCAGCAATTTCATTATTATTACTATTACCTTGTTTCTGCTGAGATAACAAGCGAGAACGAATTATACTTAAATCAGGTTGAACACTCAATAAACGCTGACGCACAGATTCAGCTAACTGCTCTCGACGGTTAAGATAGGCTTCCACAGCGTCTTGGTGTCGGAGATAGTAACCAATTGTGGTATAAACATCAGATAACGATAGTGTTGAATAACGCTGAACAATGGATTCAGGAGAAGCACCATCCTGAAAAGCGCGAATCACTAACTCCAGCAAAACCCTTGAATTTCCGACTCGAATCGCTCCTGTTGAATCCTCAAAAAGAGGTGGTATTTCACGCTCTAAAGTCAGACTCATTTACTAATGCCTCCTACAGGTCTACATTATAAATAATCATAACTGAAATCAACCGCGCTCTGATTGGGTATCAGTTGTTGTTATCACGGGTACAAAAATCTTTACTCATCATAATTTTGCCTAATATGAATCCCTACGCTATTATTCATCAAACTCAACGCCAACGAGTCAGCGATGATATAACGCGATCGCTCCTGGAAAACTGCGAGAATGCGCCTCGTATCCTGGTACTCGTTTGGTCTCAACTCGGTGACTTTGACACACTCGAATATACCTTCTGGTTACAGCGAGAGGCTGAACAGTTGCAAGCAAAGGGAATCGCCATTCGTGCAGTAGGGATAGGCAATCTTGATTCGGGAAAACAATTTTGTCAGTATACCGGATTTCCGGCGGAGTGGTTGTTTGTTGATCCAGAGGCTCAATTGCATCGCCAGCTTAACCTCTATCCTGGGTTAAGTCTCAAACTTCCGGGACTTTCTACCTCACAAAGGGCTTGGTTGAATCTACTCTTAATGTGTGCGGGGATTGGTAGCCCAGGTACGCTTGCAGAAGTATTTCGTGGTTATCGAGGCGATCGCAACGCCCCTCAGCTTATTGGCGATGAGGAAGTTATCAAGGCGAAACCCTTACCGCCGCTCAAAGGCTCATTTTTTCAATTTGCTGGGGGAAGTGGATATCAGCGCCCCTTTGAACTCGCCACCTTAAGACTACGGAATATGGTAGAAGTGTTAAGCCATTGGAAAACTTATGTCCCCAATCCCGCCTACATGACACAGCGAGGTGCAACCTTCCTCTTTGATGCAGACGGTAACGTATTGTACGAACATCGCGATCGCGGAATACTCGGCTTTGCTGCCAACATGAGCCGCCCCTTATCATTTTTAGATGAAATAGGGTAGAAGGGTAGAAGGGTAGCGATCGCATCGATTCCGGAATACAAGTACAGACAATTGGTGATTGAGTAAGAAAGAAAGTTTTATGTAGGGGCGGGTTTTACTATTATCATTTTTTACCTCACCCAGATGTGACTAAACCCGCCCCGATGTAGAGACGTAGCATGCTACGTCTCTACACTCCTTCAAAGATATACCCTAATCATGAACTATTGTTTTCCCCAACCAAATTCCCCTTTCCTCTGGATTCCCAGCAATCTTCTCCTCAGCCTTCTCATCTTCATCAGCACAGCCAATGCCGAAATAATCCCCGATAACGATAACTTTTCAACCAACACCAACATTACCAATGGTGAGATTCAAGGCGGAATCCGAGTCGGGAATCATCTCCTCCACAGTTTTGAGGAATTTTCTATTCCTACCAACTCCCAAGCCATCTTTAAACTAACCCCCCAAAACCTAGACATAGAAACCATTATCAGCCGCGTCACAGGGAACAAGACATCCATCATAGATGGCATCCTTGCCGCAGATGGCACCGCCAACCTAATCCTGATTAACCCCAACGGAATTATAGTTGGCGCGAATGCACAACTCAATATCAATGGCTCCTTTTTAGCCAGTACCGCGAATAGTGTCATCTTTGCTGATGGCAGTGAATTCAGCACCACCAATCCCCAACTCCCTCCCCTGCTCACCATTAACGTACCGATTGGTTTACAGTTTGGTGAAAATCCAGCACCGATTATTCATCAAGCAAATAGTAACTTATCAGTCGATTCGGCTCAAACCTTAGCCCTGGTGGGAGGAAATTTATTATTAAATAGAGCCAATCTAACAGCACAACAAGGACGAATTGAATTAGGGAGTGTGGCGAGTTCTGGACTTGTTCATCTGACTCCTCTAACCCCAGGTTTTACCTTAGATTATTCAGATATACAACAGTTTGGCATGATTAACGTAACCAATGCCACAGCCGTCAATACCAATGGTTTAGGTGGTGGCACAATTCGGGTGCGGGGGGGACAAGTCACCCTGACTCAAGGCTCAAACCTAGTGGCGGAAACCTTCGGTGATATAAACGGGGATGGAATTGATATTCAGGCAAATCAGATAAAACTGCAACAAGGTTCCTTTGCGTCTACCTCTACATTTGGTGCAGGTGCAGGAGGCAATCTTACCATTCAGGCTAACCGAGTAGACGTGACTGGCACAACTCCTCTAGAACCCTCACGGCAGCTTCTATTCAGAACATTTGACCCCCTTAATCCTAGTAATGGTTTATTTAGCGTAAGTGGTGGACAGGGTGATGCTGGATATTTAACCATTGAAACCGACCAATTGATTGTGCAGAACGGCGCGGCTATCTTAACCACCGCATTGGCTGGGGGTGATGGTGGCGATTTAACCTTAAAGGTTTCGGAGTTGGCAGATTTAACCAGTGGGTCTCTGTTAGCCACAGGAACTATCGCTCAAGGAAATGCCGGTGATTTTACCATAACCACAAATCAATTGAGAGTGCTAGACGGTACATCCCTAAGCACCAGTCCTGGCGGTACAAGTCAGGGTCAAGGGGGAAATCTAACCGTAACGGCTGAATTGGTGGAATTGAGAGGAACTCCTGCCAACGCCGTTGTTCCAGGCGGGTTGTTCACAGCGACTCTGGGTGCGGGGGATGCGGGTGATTTTACCCTGAATACAGGTCAACTCATTGTTGCTGATGGGTCACAAATCTCAGCGTCGGCGGCGGGTGGGGGACGAGGGGGAAATCTTATGATTAACGCCGATACGGTGGAATTGAGGGGAATTTCTGCTGATGGTCGGTTTTTGAGTGGGTTATTTACCTCGTCATCGCTGTTAACTGTAGAAGGACAACAGGGAACAGCACCCGCTGGAGATTTAATGATTATCACGCGCCGCTTAAGTGTCCAAGATGGCGCTCAGATTTCCGCCGCCACCGGGGGGGCGGGTACAGCCGGAACGTTAACGATTAATGCGACGGAATCGGTAACCGTGGTGGGTGTGGCGACGGGTGTTGATCCCGGTGTCGAACGTGTCTCCTTTGGCATCATTGGTGATGGTATCGTACCCAGTGCGATTGAAGCGAATACGAGTGGTGCAGGTGGCGCGGGGGATTTGCAGATTCAAACCGGAGCGTTAAATGTGGGGGATGGCGCAGAAATTGGCGTCAGGGGGACTGCATCGGGTGCCGCTGGTAATTTAGATATCATCGCTGATTCGATTTGGCTGGATAATCGAGGGGGAATTAGTGCAGCTACGGTGGCGGGGACAGAGGGAAATATTCGACTCGACGCCTCGAATGTGTTGCTACGGCGCAATAGCCAAATTACGACGAATACCGACAACAGTGATGGGGGTAATATAACAATCGACACCAATCTTTTAGTCGCGATCGATAATAGTGATATTACGGCGAATGCTCGTCAAGGTCGAGGGGGTCGTGTTAGTATTACGGCTCAAGGTATTTTTGGCACTCAGTTTCGGGATGAACTGACCCCCAATAGTGATATCACTGCCACATCAGACTTAGGACCACAATTTAATGGTCTAGTCACTTTAAATATTCAGGGAATTGACCCGAATCGGGGATTAGTTCGCTTACCGGAAAACTTTACTGAACCCAGTGAGCAAATTGCCACAGGTTGTGTCGCTGAAACCGGAAATTCCTTTGTCGTGACTGGACGCGGTGGATTACCGGAAGACCCCAGTCAAATTTTGCGCGGTCGCACCCTTTGGCAAGATTTGCGTTCTTTGGATTTTGATGAAGAAAATCTGGAGGAGACGGAACATGGAGAAAATCGACAGCAATCTCCTTCGTCAAGAGAGGAAATCCATCCAGAGGAAAACCTGACCTCTCGTCGTTCTTCTATTGTGGAGGCTAAAGGATGGGTTATTGATAGCAATGGTAATATCGAACTGGTGGCGAATATGCCTAATAATAGACTGAGGGGGCTAAAGTCATCCAAAACATCTCATTGTTATTAAATAGAACAGTAGGTTGGGTCTCGTACCTCGACCCAACAGAAGCCAATACTACAAAGCATAGAGTATTAGGGGAAGGAAAAATTAAATTTAGCACTTATCTGAACAGTATTGCCACAGAAGCTAAGTTGATCCTGTTGGGTTTCACTCCGTTCAACCCAACCTACTTAAATCATGACTTAAATTAAGAATCAGCTATGGGCAGTTTTATTCCGCAAAGATTAATTAGATTACTGTTCTTAACAGGTAGTCTGTTGGGCAGCTTACTGTTTTTGAGTAATATGGGTCACGCCCAAGTTATACCTGATGACACATTGCCCCAAGATACAAGCGTCATTCAAAATGGTAATATTAGTGAGATTCTGAACGGAACAAGAGTAGGAAATAATCTATTCCACAGTTTCGATAAGTTTTCGGTTACTGACGGTTCAACAGCCTGGTTTAACCTAGAAACGATTAATCAGGATGTCCAAAATATTATCAGCCGTGTTACCGGGAATACCCCATCAAAAATTAATGGCACAATTCAAATTAATAATGCCGCAAATTTATTTTTAATTAACCCTCAAGGTATTGTCTTTGGTGCAAATGCCAAACTTGATATTGGTGGCTCCTTCTTAGCGAGTACAGCCAATAGTATCCAATTTCCCGATGGGCGAGAGTTTAGTGCCACCAATTCCTCAACCCCACCCTTATTATCAATAAATGTACCAATGGGTTTGCAGTTTGGTTCAAATCCGGCTCCAATCAGCAATCAATCGACTGCTGGCTTACAAGTAAATTCAGGTCAAACCTTAGCCCTAGTCGGTGGCGAACTGCGGTTTCCGGGAGGACATTTGACAGCACCCCAAGGGCGAATTGAATTAGGTAGTGTTGGTGAGAATAGTTTTGTCCAGATTACGCCAACGATTAATGGTTTCACTCTGGGATATGAACAAGTGAAAAATTTCCAAGATATTAACCTATCCCAGCAATCAGTCGTAGACGCTAGTGGTACAGGTAGCGGTTTTATTCAAGTTCGAGGCGCTCAGGTGAATCTGACGCAAGCGTCACAAATTCTGGCGAATACCGAAGGTAATATTGACGGCGGTGATATTACGATTCAAGCGGAACAATTGAACCTAAAAGAGGGCGCTTTTGTTTCGGCGTCTACCTTTGGTGATGGGGCGGCTGGTCGCTTGATGGTCAATGCTTCATCAGTGGAAATTATTGGCATAAGAAATCTACAAGAGGTATTAGATACACTTTTTGATGAGAAAACAATTACCCTTCCGGAGTTGGGTACGGGTCTATTTTCGCTAAGTTTCGGTTCTGGTGCGGCAAATAGCTTAATTATTAATACGGAAACATTAAGTTTGCAAGAGGGTGGTTTTATCTCCACCTCTCCCTTTAGCACGGGTTCAGGCGGCGATATGATGGTGAGGGCGTCTGAATCGGTGGAATTGGTGGGTTCAGAACTATTTGCTGATAGTTATGGTCAGGGAGATGCAGGTCAACTAACCGTACAAACCCGACAGTTAAGGGCTAGCGAAGGAGGTGGAATATTTAACTCTACCTTTGATGCAGGGCGTGGCGGAAATGTACTAATTCAAGCATCCGATTCCATTGAACTAATGGGTACAACACCTGATGGTCGATTCAAAAGTTCTATTGCGTCTAATGCGTTTGAGGATGCGACTCAAGCCACGGGAAATGTGATCATTGAAACTCGACACTTAACGATTCAGGATGGTGCGGGAATTGGTGCTTCTACATTAGGTGCAGCTCAAGGCGGAACAGTGAAGATTCAGGCGTCAGAGAGTGTGGAACTAATTGGCACTTCGGCGAATGGTCTAGAATTGAGTAGTTTGAATACACAAAGTTTTGGCAAAGGCGCGGCGGGGGATATTGAGGTTTATACTAGGCGATTAGTCCTGCGTGATGGCGGAGTGATTTCAACCACCACGCAAAATGCTGGGCGGGCGGGACGATTAGTGGTTAGAGCATCAGAATCTGTGGAACTGAGTGGTATTTCCGCCGATGGTAAGTTTCCCAGTAGTTTGCGCTCCGATGCATCGTCTGATTCTGTTCCCAGTAGTTTTATTCCACCGCCTCAGACTGAGGTATTGGGAGAAGCGGGAGATGTAACGATTGAGACAGGACGTTTAATCATCCAAGATGGAGCAGAAGTCACGGTCAATGGGGAAAAGTTAGCCGCCGCAGGGAATTTGAGAGTTGATGCTGATTTAATTTGGTTAAAAAACGGTAGTACAATTTCAGCGACAACGCGAGCGGGGACAGAGGGGAATATCACGCTGCAAACGCAAAATTTGTTGCTACAGAATCAGAGCCAAATCAGCACGAATGCTGAAAATGCTAATGGCGGTAATATTAGAATTGATACGGGTAATTTAGTAGCACTTAACAATAGCGATATTAGTGCTAATGCTCAAGCGGGAGCAGGGGGTCGGGTTACGGTTAATGCGTTTGGTATTTTTGGTACGCAGTTTCGAGAAGCGCTAACTCCAGAGAGTGATATTACGGCGACATCAGCACTTGGAGCTGAGTTTAAAGGGATTGTCAATATCAACATAGAGGATATTGATCCCAATCAGGGATTAGTCCGGTTACCGGAAAACTTTACTGAACCCAGCAACCAAATTGTTACAGCTTGCGATGTGGAGCAAGGCAATTCCTTTGTGGTAACTGGACGAGGAGGTTTACCCGAAGACCCAACTCAAACCCTGCGAGGTCGAACCCTTTGGCAGGATTTACGGACTTTAGGGTTGAGTGATGAGGGAGATGGGGAAGATGGGGAAGTCGGGGAAAAATCTCCTTCTGATCATCGCGCCCCCATTGTAGAAGCTCAAGGATGGATCATTAATTCCCAAGGTCAGGTTGAGTTAGTGGCTCATGTTCCTGACGTTACTCCCCACAGTTCCTGGTATAAATCAGCAACATGCTTAAATGAGTAATCACCATGTTGTCATGGCGATTAAAATCGCTGCTACACAAACAAAGTCCGCCTGCGCGGACTGGATTAGAAAGGGGATAGTTAAACCGGATTTGGTATTACTCAAAACTTTTTCATCCTTTCCCTCAGATCATGTCCAGCTTTATTGTTGCCTATCATACCCATAGTTATTGGTACAGGAGCATTAAAAGCATTACCTTCTACCCCTTCACCAAGATGCAATGACAATGCTATCGGACTGGATATTATGACATTGTTGCCTCGCATCAGACTCAAAACAATTATAAGGCGATCGCGAACTCAAAAAATAGCGATATTCTCCTCACGCCTCAAGGTTTTCAGTCGCTGTATCGGGTTAGGATTACTCACATTGTTTCTGATCACCTGGGTTTTTCCCACCCAAGCGCAGCATCCGTCGATACCGCTTACGGGATCAACTCAGGTTCAAGTCTTGAGTCGGGAACAGTATCACAGGGAACAGGATATAAACTCAGTTCAGGAGGATGACAAGGCTTTAACTCAACTCGAACAAGGCAAAGCCCTCTATGCAGCGGGACGCTTTTGGCAAGCGATTAGGGTTTGGCAACAAGCGATGCAAGCCTACCAAGCTCAAGGCGATCGCATCCACCATGCTCTGAGTTTAAGTTATCTTTCTTTAGCCTATCAAGAGTTGGGACAATGGCAAGAGGCGGAACAAACGATTACCCAAAGCTTAAATCTAGTCGCTAATCGCCTCAAACCCACTTCCAATCATCAACGCCTCCTCGCCCAACTACTGAATACTCAAGCCAGTCTCCACTATGCCCAAGGACAAATGGAAGCGGCTTTAGATACCTGGAAACAGGCAGAACAGGCGTATCAAGACGCGGGGGATCAAACGGGTGTATTCGGGAGCCAAATTAATCAAGCCCAAGTTCTACAAGCGTTGGGACTCTATCGGCGATCGCAGATTACCTTAGAGCGAATGGAAACCCAGCTTCAAACTCAGCCGGATTCGTTACTCAAAGCCGCCGGATTACGCAGTCTGGGCGTCGCGTTGCAAGTGGTGGGTAATCTGGAGGAATCACAACAAGTTTTGCAGCAAAGTTTGGCAATAACTCAGCGCTTGGATGCAGTCGCTGACCAAAGTGCGACGCTATTTAGCCTGGGAAATACAGCTAGAGCGTTACAGGAATTTGAAGACGCGATCGCCTATTATCAACAAGCCGCCTCAACAGCAACCACTACTCTTACCCAAGTGGAAGCCCAACTCAACCAACTCAGCCTGCTGATTGAAACCCAAAATTGGACAGATGCTCAAGCTTTAGTTCCTCAAGTTCAGGCTGAATTATCTAGTTTACCTCTAAGTCGGGCGGCGGTTTATGCTCAAGTGAATTTCGCTGAGAGTTTGATAAAAATGGGGAGCAATGTAGAGACGTTGCATGCAACGTCTCTAAGCCGAGCTGTAGGGGTGGGGTTGAGGGATAATAACGTTACCCAAGACGCCGCTAAGTTGACTAAAGCTGCTCTACCTAGGGAACAGGGTAGAATGTCTCAATCCCTGATCCCTAATCCTGGAGGCGCTAAAGCGCAACGACAAGCGCAACGACGAGCGCAACGACGAGCGATCGCACAATTGTTAGCTAGAGCGATCCACCAAGCCAGACAGCTTAATGATACAAGAGCCGAGTCTTACGCCTTGGGTCAATTGGGACATCTTTATATGGAGACACAGCAGTGGTTAGAGGCGCGAGGGTTAACGGAGAAGGCGTTAACTTTGGCGCAAGGAATACAAGCCACTGAAATCGCCTATCGTTGGCAATGGCAACTGAGTCAGATACTCCAACATCAAGGTAATCTGACAGGCGCGATCGCGGCAAATCGGGAAGCCGTTCATACCCTGCAATCCCTACGCCGTGATTTGGTGGCGATTAATCCTGATGTGCAATTTTCCTTTCGGGAAACCGTTGAACCCATTTATCGCAATTTGGTGGAATTGCTCTTAAGCAATCAGCCCACACCAGAGCAGCTCACCCAAGCGCGTGAAACCATTGAATCCCTGAGATTAGCGGAATTAGAGAACTTTTTTCGGGAAGCCTGTTGGCAAGTTCAACGCCAAGCTATTGATCAGATTGATCCCCAAGCTTCGGTCATTTACCCAATTATTTTGCCTGATCATTTTGCCGTGATTGTCTCCCTACCCGGAAAACCGCTGCGCTATTTTCAAACTGATGTAACTGAGACTCAAATCGACAGCACCATTGAGCAACTTCTACAAGCCTTAAATCCCGTGTGGTCTACTAAAGAACGGTTACGCCTGTCCCAACAACTTTATGATTGGTTGATCCGACCGATTGAACCGGAGTTAAAAGAGAATGAGATTAAAACCCTCGTCTTCGTTTTGGATGATGCCTTACGGAATCTGCCCATGGCGGCGCTCTACGATGGACAGCAGTATTTGATCGAGAACTACAATATCGCGCTATCCGTAGGATTACAACTGATCGAGCCGCGATCGCTCCTTCCCCAACAACTGAAAGCCTTAACTGCTGGACTCACCGAGGCGCGGGACGGTTTTCCAGCTCTCCCCGCCGTGGAGTTGGAAGTGGAAAACATCGCTGCCCAAATTCCGACTAAAGTCCTTTTAAATCAACAGTTTACCCATCAAACGCTTACTGAGCAAATTGAAAAGACTCCGTTCCCAGTGGTTCATCTAGCGACTCATGGACAGTTTAGTTCCAAAGCCGAGAACACATTTCTGCTCACTTGGAATAGTCGCATCAAGGTGAAAGATTTGGATCAACTCCTGCAAACCAGACAGCGACAGAATGCCAACCCCATTGAACTGCTGGTTCTCAGTGCTTGCCAAACGGCGACAGGGGACAAGCGAGCCGCTTTGGGACTGGCTGGATTAGCCGTGCGATCGGGCGCTCGTAGTACTCTAGCAACCTTATGGTCAGTTAATGATGAATCGACGGCTCAGTTGATGGTTGAGTTTTATCGACAACTCACCCAATCTCAAGTCAGTAAAGCCCAAGCCCTGCGTCAGGCTCAACTCACTCTCCTACGTCAACCGAATTATCAGCATCCCTTTTACTGGGCACCCTTTGTCTTAGTCGGAAATTGGCTTTGACCGAAAAATAGGGGGAGTTTGAGGGGGTGGAACGCAAGCCCCTGTCATTACTATGCACGGGGATAAGTTTCACCCCCTCAAATAAACAATTGAGCGACAGCGAATCATTATATGGCAGCCA
>JGI11783J13700_1000610_pt1 | contig 12540 bp, 7 predicted proteins | sample ElkSlonscriptome_6_FD_13700 | JGI IMG/M metagenome (IMG submission 13700)
TCAGAATATTCACATCCACAAACAAATCACCCAACGGTACCCAATGATCTACGCCCCAAAGCGCCATTGTGCCATGTAAGGATTGGATGTCATCATGGAGACGCGATCGCACGTTTTCCACAAGAGCGTCAATATCAGAGGTATCCATTACTCGCTCAGAATGCCATCCTAAATCAATCCGAGGACGCAGTTTAGCGATACGTTGTTGACTATCGATACCAGAATGCGATCGCACACACTCCAACAATACCCAAAGTGCTTGTTTACCCGGTGCAATTTCGCCATAGTCCGCTAGCTTTTCCACCATCTCCGGGATGAACGTTGCAACAGCACCATTCCAAGTGATGCGTTGTAACACCGATGCACCATTATCCAGCGCTAGGATTAGGATCGAGCGACGGCTGCGCTCATCTTCCATCAAGGGTTTGAGCAGTTCAACTAATTCATTGATCGTGTTCGAGTCTAATTTAACCGTCAATTTAAACTGTAAACTGTGCGTTTATTCGTCTATTTCCAAGACGATACCTTCATAGAGCAATTCAATCGGAAATTCAAATTCAATGCTGGATAGAGTGATGGTATCTCCCGCCTGATAAGGATAGTAAAGCCACATTCTTCCCTCTCCGCGAGAGTAACGTTCGACAGAGATTGTTTCCGAGTCAATCAAGATATACTCTTGCAAACTGGGAATTTTCAAATAGTAAGTGAATTTTTCCCCTCTATCCTTAGCACTTGTACCAGGCGAGAGAACTTCTACAATAAGTTTAGGGTTTTGAATAAACTTGCGAGCGTTAAGGTCTTCAGGGTCGCAACTGACGATAACATCAGGATAGTAGTAAATGCTCTTCGGACTCACTTGCACCTTCACATCTGAGACATTGACCCGACAACTTCTGGAACGCAGATGAGGATACAAGGCTCTGTAGAGATTGAGAGCAATATCGTTATGAGGAATCGTACCGCCTGTCATAGCAAAGACTTCACCCTTGACATATTCATAGCGAATCTCTTGCTGAGATTCCCATTCGAGATAGTCCTCAAAGCTCATTTTGGGCAATTGTTGGGGAGTGGCTATCATCGGAAATTAGGGTTGGCAAGGGGGCGAATGGAAACCCCTGTCATTTATGTATGGGGAGGAATTCGCCCTTTTACATAAACAGCAGTCCGACAGGACTTCCTTTGAGAAGCTGTTGGTATCCATTTCCCTTGTGTACACGACTGCATATTTGAATGGAAACCCCTACCGCCTTGGATTGACTTGCTGACGTTCGATGTATTGCGTTCACATGAAAGTCTGGGCAATTACAGACTCGTGCTTTTAATCTGTACGCATAAGGGTTGCTTGATTGGGCTTATGCCCCTCCCGTTTCCGGGGTGCTTTGATTGTAGCAGTAGGGGTAGGATGACCCTAGGCAACCTCTCGCCCATTTCCTTGAAATCCTGCCATAAGTCCTCCAATTCTGACCGACGGCTGCTGCTTGACGCCTCCAGAATAACGGTTGCTACTCCTATAATGGTCAAAGACTAGCACGAAGAAATTTTGGAGAGGGAATTCTGATGACGATTCGCGAAACCACTATAATGACGAAATCATTGTAGTGCGTTTAGCGAAGCCATGCCGCAGGCTTTGCATCTTGCTCGCTACTAATACCCAATTTAAATGCATGACAGCTTACCCTCTCACCTCCCTATCCCAACCTCTCAAAAAAATCCGTGAAATCAGTGTCATTCCCCTCTCACCTCTCCACCCCAATCTCTCAAAAAAATCCGTGAAATCAGTGTTTTGACAAATGACAAATGACAAACTCAGTATTAGTGCGATCGCGATTCGCCGCCATATCGGTACTCTAGTCTTAACCCTAGCCGTAATTGTGCTGGGGATATTCTTTATTCTCCAGATTCAGGTCGATTTATTACCCTCGATTACCTATCCCCGGATTGGCTTACGCTTGGGAGCGCCCGGTATCTCGCCAGAGGTAGCGGTTGAGGAAATTACTAAACCCTTGGAACAAGGATTAAGCGCGACTGAGGGCGTTATCCAAGTCTTCTCCCAAACTCGTGAGGGACGAATTAGTTTAGACCTGTTTTTTCGACCCGGAGGTGATATTGACCAGGCGCTAAATGATGCAACAGCGGCGTATAACCGCGCTCAATCAAATTTACCCGAAATTATCGAAGAACCGCGTTTATTTAAGTTTGACCCCTCTCAATTACCGGTTTATGAATTAGCCCTAAAATCTTCATCCCTAAACGATGTAGATTTGCGCGTCTTTGCCGATGAAGAACTTAGCCGCGAACTGAGTGTAGTTCCTGGCGTCGCCTCAGTGGATGTGTCTGGCGGGGTAACAGAAGAGGTTCGGGTGTTGATTGATCCGACTCGTTTGCAGCGATTAGGATTAGGCTTAACCGATGTCCTAGATGCCCTAGATGAGCGCAATCAAGATGTGGCGGGGGGACGACTACGGGGGGAAGATTCGGAACCTTTGACGCGAACCATGGGACGGTTTCAGGAGGCGGCAGAACTGCGGAATTTGTCCTTTGAAATAGCAGATACCGACGCCACCAATCTGTCTCTTCGGGTCTATCTGCGCGATTTTGCTGAGGTAATTGATGGGACTGAAGATAGACGGGTATTTGTCTTTCTGAATGGAGAACCAGCGGTTAAAGTTAGTATTCAGAAGCAACCGGATGCGAATACGATTGAAGTTGTCAATGGAGTGAAAAAACGCATTGAACAGCTAAAGCAATCCGGTTTAATTACAGAGGATATTGAATTAGTGGCGACATTGGATGAATCAGTTTTCATCCAAAATTCGATTGCCAATGTAACCAGTGCGGGGTTAGTGGGAGCAACATTAGCCGCGTTTGCAGTTTTGTTGTTCTTGGGTTCATTGCGGCAAACTTTAATTATTGTCATCGCCATTCCTCTCGCCACCCTAGCCGCTGTGATTTTAATGAAATTATTTGGCTTATCCCTAAATGTGTTTAGTTTAGGCGGATTAGCGTTAGGTGTGGGGATTGTCGTGGATAATGCGATTGTTATGCTAGAAACCATCGCGGCGGGTGTGTCTGATAATCCGGTTGTAGGGACAGATGTAACCGATAAAAATGGGGAAAAAACCAATAACTTAACAAAACCCGCCCCGCCTCAATCCATCATTTCCCAAGCCGAACGGTGTTCCCAAGAGGTAGAATCAGCACTGATTGCGTCTACCAGTACTAACTTAGTTGCTGTCCTCCCTTTTTTACTCATTGGTGGCTTTTTCTCCCTCCTGTTTAGTGAATTAATTTTAACGATTAGCTTTGCTGTCGCCGCGTCGTTAGTGGTGGCGTTGACGGTAGTACCCATGCTGTCGTCTCGCCTATTAGCAATTCCTCGATCCAGTGGTTTAAATCGATTTTGGCTATTACAAGCTTTTAATCGTCGCTTTGAAGCCGCAACTCGGAGTTACCAAGGGTTTCTAGCACGGGTGCTGCGGTATCGTATTTTAGTCATCGCCCTCGCTATTTTAATTTTAGGCGGAGGAAGTTTAGCCTTAGCCCGTCAAATTCCCCAAGAAATTCTGCCCCGAATTGATACCGGACAAGCGAGAATGTTTGCCCAATTTCCACCAGGAACTACTCTAGAACAAAATCGCCAAGTGATGATGGCGGTGGATGATATTCTCTTGGCGCAACCGGAAACCGACTATGCCTTTACCACATCTGGCGGGTTTCTGTTTGGTGGGAATACCTCAGAAAACCTGTTACGGGGGACGAGTACAATTGCGCTGAAATCGGATAGTAATGTCGAGACATTTATTGGACAAGTCAATCAAGAATTGCAGACATTAAATTTAGTCCAAACTCGTCTGCGCCTGAGTCCCGGTGAAGTACGGGGGATTATTTTAAGTAATTCCCCGGTTCGCGGGGCGGATTTAGATATTGGCTTACAGGGAACCAACACTCAGCAATTAGAAGCCGCAGGGCGTCAAGTCTTAAAAGCATTAGATGAACGCGCAACCTTAGCCCGATTTCGCCCAGATGCAGATGATCGCCAACCCGAAATTCAGATTCGTCCCGACTGGGAACGAGTCGCCCAATTGGGGTTAACGGCACAGGAAATTGGTGATACGATTCAAACCGCGATCGCAGGTTCGGTATCGACTCAGTTACAACGGGGTGATCGCTTAGTGGATGTGCGGGTACAGCTTGATCAAGCGGCGATTCAGCGCGTGTCTCAGATTAAAGAGTTACCCCTATTTACCAATAATAATCGCCAAATAAAATTGGGTGATGTCGCCGCAATTGATCAAGGACAAGCGCCGGGTGAAATTCAGCGAATTAATCAGCGCCAAGTGTTCTTAATTGCAGGGACACTAAATGAAGGTGCAACGCTGAGTGAGGCGTTAGCGGAAACCAATGCAGTGTTAGCAGAATTAGACTTACCGGAGGGGGTTTCTATCTTACCCAGTTCCGCCAGTGAAACGAATCAGCAACTGCAAAATTCCCTGAAGATACTGGGAGGATTAGCGGCATTTATGGTGTTTGTGGTGATGGCGGTACAGTATAATTCCCTAATTGACCCCTTAGTGATTATGCTGACTGTACCCTTGGCGTTAGCCGGGGGAATTTTGGGACTCTATGTCACCCAAACCGCCATGGGTGCAACGGTTCTGGTGGGGGCGGTACTGCTGGTGGGGATTGTGGTGAATAACGCGATCGTGATGGTGGAGTTTGCCAATCAAATTTATTACCGGGAAAAGGTTGACCGCCAAACCGCCATTTTGCAAGCCGCACCACAACGTTTACGACCGATTTTGATGACCACAATTACCACAGTTTTAGGCTTGTTTCCTTTAGCCTTGGGGATTGGCAAAGGGTCAGAGTTTTTACAACCGTTAGGGGTGGTTGTGTTTTCGGGATTATCACTAGCAACGGGATTGACGTTATTTATTATTCCCTGTTTCTATACGTTGCTTCATGATACTTTTGGGGATAAGAATCGTAAAAAAGGAGCCAGGGTAAGAACAGGGAAAAAGAACCAGGGAACAGAAAACCGGGATAAGACTAGAGCATCAGTGTAGAGCCAGAAGTAGAGACGTTCCGCTGGAACCTCTGCCAATTGTCGGTAGTTTTCTACTGTATTGTACATATAATAAATTTCCATCTTAGCGGCTGCCATAGCCATTCGCTTTATTTACTTTTCCTATGGCAATGTGATTACAGCAGATTTCAGCCCGACCTACTTAGGGGTTGCTGAATAAGTCTTGTAGTGGGGTAGGGAGCAGGGGAAGCCGGGGAAGCCGGGGAAGCCGGGGGAGCAGGGGAAGCAATGATACATTTTCCCTGATAGCGGTGCAAGGATATGAAAGGGTTTTACCTTATGTTCTTGAAGATGAGTCAATGTCCATGCTACTCAAAGCCTTGATAGATAAGGGTTTTGGAGTTGTGCAGCAAGCCCTACTTACTTAAGCAAGATCCCCGACAACTCCTACGAAGTCGGGGATCTGTCTGTGTACCTCACTATACTTAAAAAATACTGCTATTTTTTGATAAAAATTTTGGGAGATAGTAGAAAATTATAATTGTTGTAGCGCTACGCATACATGTTAGGACAAAATAAAAAAAAATTAAATCGCTCAATCCCTTGTCAGGTAAGTGTTTTTCTTCACTATTGCCCATTGCCTAGCGCGTAGCGCTATATAACCCGCGAAGGCGGGTTTGGTCTGTGTAGCTGCGGTTTAAACCGCCCAGCTTGATTTAAGGCTGGTGGGCATTGCCCACCCTACTGATAACTGATAACTCCCTCATCTCATCAGAATCCCCGTAAGGGACTAACTTCCAGCACACCATTCGGCTTAAACACCACCTGAAACTGAGCTAAGGGTTGGTCAGGAACAAATCCAGTTTCCCCATTGCCAATACCAGCCGCTTCTGGGTCAGCTAATTCTGCCAACGGTGTTTCCGCTACATAATCCCAAGCGGGTTGATTGGTCGGTTCGTAGTCCGCGATCGCGCCATCTTCAGTGATAGCCACTCGGTAATTTAATGGTCTTCGTGATAGCGATGTTCCTTGCCAACGTTCATTTAACGTGGCGTAGAGTTGGTTATTTAATCGTCTCAGTAACGTCCGATCCGTGATTTCTGGTCCTAAACCAGGTTCTTCCTGATAGCCTTGCCAAGGACTGATTTGCAACACACCACCTGGGGTAAATACCACCCGGAATAAAGCAAAGGTTTCGCGAGTTGCTGTACCGCCTTCTGTAGGAATATAGCTCAACTCCGGTAAAGGCGTGTTTTCTGCACTATCAATAGGCGTATCCTCAATCGGCTTATAACCCAAAATATCTCCGTCTCCGCCAACCGTAATCTGATACTCTAAATTCTGATTTAACCCTTCCCGGTTATCCCATTCTTGATCAAGTTCTCTGTGCAGATAACGCTTCAAATAACTTAACTCTGTGGGATTGATAATCTCTCGACTGGAGGTTAATTCGTTTTCCAGTTCAGCCGCTGACGGGGGACTTGAGGTGGGAGTTGGCGTTACCTGACTTGGGCTATCTGGAGTTGGGGAGGTTGTTTCCGTGACCTCAGACTCAGAGGCTGGCTTGGGCGGACGCACTTCTGGGACAGGTACCAAAAATAACGCCAACGCTGCGACAGCTAAACTCGTCACCCCGATCGCAGCAGGTGCGCTTCTCTGGGCGACAGATTGGTCGGCTTTGCGATACCGTCGGGAAATCGCTTGTAAGGGTACACTTAGATCGGGCAACGTGCGCTGATCCGCCTGGAACTGATCGATCGCCTCAACTAAATCAAATAGCTGTACTGTTGTTAAATCAAGCTGTACAGGATTTTTGCCATCTATCCCTCCCGCAGAAGTCCCGGATGCGCTATGGGAATCAGCCGGAACAGTCGAAAGAGCCTCTGCGGTTTGCCCCACCCTTAAACGGTGCAAGTTTTTATCCGGAAGTGATTGTAAATGCACTAAAGGCGGTTTAGCGCCATCAAGTTGGGGGTGAGGGATATGACTCAAAAATTCTTGAGCATAGCGACTAACCGACTGAACTAAGCTCTCAAAAAAATCTCGTCCGCCGCTAATGGGTTGCGGCTGACCCATAAAACGGCATTCTGCGTTAACCAGAATCGTCATCAGGGGACGAGCATCGAGCTGATCTCCCCCTGCGGTTGTATCACTTAATCCCTCTAGGATCAGCGTACAGTTGGGCAAACTGTACTGGCGTCGAATTGTCATCGTTTTTTCCTTATGGAACCCAATATTATAGCCAATGCCGATAGTTGACATCTGCGGAGCGACCATTTCATCGGATCGTTCATCCGACTTCTCCATCAAACAAACTGATCCAAAATCGCTGCATACCAGAGGTTCCTGTACAAAACAGCAACTGCGCTAACAGCGACAAGGCTAGCTCATTTAACTTTTCATCAGTATTGTAGACAGAAACCTTTGCCCGTCGTGGGTTCATCCGGCTGCGGAAATGCGCCCGGAATCGCTCTAGATAAGAGGACAAGCGAAAATGTTGTTCGATGGGAACCTGCTTTTGACTCAGTTGTTCATAAGCCAGAAGCAGTTGTCGGATCACAACTGTCATCCGGCGAGCCAGATAACTGGCTATAATCACTAAGGCTTTCGCTTCTTCTAGGTTCAGCGGGCGGCGCGTGTGAGAGCGTCGTAAGGGATTGGTGCAGCGTAGACGCCAAAGAACCACACGATTATTTATAATATCCTGTAGTTCTAGCTGTTTAGCGACTAGCAGCATCGCTTCAGAACCGCCCAGTTCCAGCGCTTCAATGGCAAGTAAAATCAGGTCAATCTGCTGCCGACTTCGCGACGGACATCCCCGATCTGAAATACCAGGATCGGGTAAATTATCTAAAATGACGGGATGGGATGGGGCATCAGGACTGTTTGTCGGCATTACGCTTACAGAAAGAATCATTGAATCTAAGTAGCGATTGTAGGTGAACTCGTCTTCTATACAGAAAGAATTTCCAATTAAATTAGAGATTTCTGGGATAACTGACTTTTATAGCTTCGCTTATGTGCCATTTACCAAAAATTTGAGCGATTGTCATCCTTAATTGCGGCTCTTCTAGAATCGCCGCCACCCAGTACGGTGATTGGCTAGGCACTTGCCGGAATAACCCGTCTCATGGTTCAAGCCTCTAGATTTCTAGTGTACGATTTGGCTGGTAGCCAATGACAAGTCACTGACCCACCCTTTCCGATGCGATCATGGCACAATAACTCACAATCAGTCTGCTTCCTTGATTAAATTGTTAAACCCTTTGCTCAAGAACCTTATCTACCTATGGATTTAAAGTCGCTGATTCGGGATATCCCTGATTTTCCCAAACCTGGAATCGTATTTCGGGATATCACCCCCCTGCTGCGCCACCCAGAGGGACTACGGTACACGATTGACCTCTTGGCTCAAACCTGTAAACAGGCGGGACTCACACCAGATTATGTTGTCGGTATCGAATCCCGTGGCTTTATTTTTGGTCCTCCCCTCGCCTATCAACTCGGCGCTGGGTTTATCCCTGTGCGTAAACCGGGTAAACTCCCATCCGCCGTGCATACCATTGAGTATGAACTCGAATATGGTATGGATCGCTTAGAAGTTCATCAAGATGCCTTTGATTGCGGTTGTCGTATTCTGATTGCCGATGATTTAATCGCCACCGGAGGTACCGCCGCCGCTACTGCCAAGCTGGTGCAAAAAATTGGCTGTGAACTGGTGGGCTTTAGTTTTATCATCGAACTAAGGGATTTACAGGGGCGTCAGAAGCTGCCTGATGTGCCGATTGTTAACTTGGTGGAGTATTAGGCATTGGTGATCGGTGATGGGTGATTGGTTACCTTCTTCAGTAAAGACAGAGGACGAATGACTTCTTCAACACAGGATTCTTCAACTCGCCATGGCTTAGAAGCAGCGTGGACGGGGTTTATACGGATTGTCACCAGTGAGACGTTTCTCTACATCGTCAAACGTCTCCTGCAAGCCTTATTAACCTTATTTCTGGCATCTGCCCTCAGTTTTGCCATCATTCAATTGTCACCAGGCAATTACTTGGACACCCTGCGGCAAAATCCCAAGATTTCCCCGGAACGGATTGAGGAACTCCGACAGCAATTTGGCTTGGATCAACCTGCCTACAAGCAATATTGGCGTTGGTTGGTGCGAGTGGTGACTCAAGGAGATTTCGGTGAGAGTTTTGTTTATTTTCGTTCTGTATCGTCTCTACTCTGGGAACGTATCCCCGCCACCTTACTGCTTGCCATTTCCTCGATTATCGTTACTTGGGCGATCGCGATTCCGTTGGGGATTATTGCTGCGGTCAAGCAAAGCCGCTTTACTGACCGCGCTTTACAGGTGATTAGCTATACTGGTCAAGGCTTTCCTAGCTTTATCACTGCCTTAGTGCTGCTAATTATCGCCCAATACACCTCACCGCTGTTTCCGGTGGGTGGTATGACCAGTATTAATCATGCCGATTTGTCACCCATTGGTAAAGTCCTGGATATTGGATGGCACATGATTCTACCCACCCTTGCCCTCTCCATCACCAGTTTTGCCGGACTTCAACGGATTACACGCGGGGCAATGTTGGATATTTTGCGGCAAGATTATATCCAAACAGCCCGTGCCAAGGGACTTCCAGAAAATCGAGTCATCTATGTCCATGCCTTACGGAATGCCATTAATCCCCTAATCACCATCCTGGGTTTTGAATTTGCTAGCTTGTTAAGTGGTGCGTTTATTGCTGAATTTTTCTTTAATTGGCCCGGTTTAGGGCGATTGACATTACAAGCGGTCACGGCTAAAGATACCTATCTGGTGATGGCAGCCTTGATGATGGCGGCGGTGATGCTAATTGTCGGTAACTTACTCGCTGATTTGCTGCTCAAATTCGTTGACCCGCGTATTCGCCTCGAAAATCTCAAATAATTCATCAGAAGTCAAAACTATCAAGTAGGGGTAGGTTTAGGGGCGGGTTTAGCCCCATCTGGGTATAGAAAGAAAGGATAGTAGTGAAACCCGCCCCTACAGAAGGAATGAAGAATGACAAATGATTAATGACAAATGACTAATGACTAATGACTAATGACTAATGACTAATCAAAATGTTTAGCCAAATCTATTACTTAATTCTTTCTAGAGTTGATGGTCGCTATCTGGCTGCCCAGCCTACCGCTAGAGATAGGGAGATGGGGGCAGGTTACTTATTGATGTTTCGCGAACGGTTTGAAGCCCTCAGCTATCTAAATACCCACGCCGCCGATCTGAGCGATCGCTTTGCCGTTGAGTCGGTTTCCGGAACCCAGTTAAAAGGATTACTCCAACGCTGGGGATTTCAGGGGGTAGGGATTGTACAAGACCCTTTGATTCCCAAAATAGAGTTTCTATCTTATGGGGGATGATATCAATTTCTTACGTCTAAGGATAAGTATTCTTCCCAAATTCTAAAAATAAATTAAGTCAAGATTACGCCAAATTCTATCTTTAGATAAACTAGAAGACGGATGCTATTCGTTCACAATGAATAAAAATATGATTGCTCAACCCGTACCCTGTATGTATTTATTTGCGGTAGCAATAACTAGGTCAGGGAAACTTATATAGACGGTGTTGGGTCGCTTTAATGGGAACTCTAGATCTTTTTTCATACACCCCAGTTAAATCAGTGCATTATGACGTTTCAAGTGAATCAGTTTGATAGTAAGGACTCTCGGCATCCTCAACCTAGAAAAGGAGTGAAGTCCAGAGGGCTAATCCAGAACCTTAAACACCACATTTTTTTATTCGGCGTAGCCATTTCTTGGGGAATTGCCACTCCGCTGAATGCGGCTGAACGAGTCACCCTGCAATTAGGACCGTTTCGGCAATCGGTGGAAATCGCGGATCTAGAAGAATGGGCGCAGACGGGTGAGTTACCGCCAACTCTCACACCCTACCGTTCCTTACTCACTCCCCAAGTCCAGCAGGTACTCAACAGACGCCTGCAACTTGACCCGAATCTGGCGGAGAAATTTATCAATGATTTGCTGCTGTCCACCGATGGCGTCCGCTTACTGGATCAAATTGGTAGAGTACTCCCCGATAGCAGTCTTGATCAGTTAAAAGCGGCTCTATTTTTAGCAGCACGCCAAGGGAATGGATTGTCGGTGCTAAGTTTTTTAAGAGCTTACCCCGAAGAGACGGTCACGATCAATGCCTCATCCGCGATCGCGATTGTGCTGCAAATGAATCTGCCTTACTTACAATCTCAAGTGGTTAATCCGATCCTGGAACAGGAACTCACCATGGCGGATACCCCAGAGTTTGCGGCTGACTTTGACCCAACGGTGACCGGTTATCAATATGTCCGGGAACGTACCCTGAGGCTACGTGATCGCGATCGCGATCGGGCTATTCCCGTGGATGTGTACTGGGTGAGGAATACTTCAGGACCTTTGGTTGTTCTCTCCCACGGCTTTGGGTCTGACCGCAAATTTTTAACCTACCTAGCGCGTCATCTGGCGTCTAATGGTTTAACCGTTGTGGCGATAGAACATCCCGGCAGTAATTTTAGCTGGCTCAGTGGGGTTTCTCTCAGGAGTAACATTGGAGAGGTGTTACCCCCATCGGAGTTTATCGACCGTCCTCAGGATGTTAGCTTTGTCTTGGATCGGCTGGCGAAAATTAATCGAGGCTATGGATCATTACGGGGCAAATTCAACACCGAACAAGTTACCGTTATCGGTCATTCCCTAGGCGGCTACACCGCTTTAGCCTTAGCCGGAGGACAACTTGACCTAGAGGAATTGCGAGAGTTTTGTCAAAAGCGTAGTCCTCTAGAACGCTCACCCGCTGACTGGTTTCAATGTTCTGCCACAGACTTACAGGAAGACAATGTACAGTTACGCGATCGACGGGTGGTTCAGGTAATGGCTCTCAACGCCGTTACTGGACATTTATTTGGCAGTTCGGGTCTAGCGGAGGTAAAAATTCCCACCTTGCTGTTAACGGGAACCAATGACGCGATTACCCCCTCTCTGGAACACCAACTTCGCGCCTTTGATCAGTTAAGTGGACTCAAGTATCTACTGGTGGCGCTGGGGGGGACTCATTTGAGTGTCACCGATCGCGCGACTCTCAATGAAGCTGTAACCAGCAGTACCTTGGTGCCGGAACTAACGGATAAAGATGCAGAACCCCTGCGTCGGCTGTTTCGAGGCGTGAGTTTAGCCTTCATTAAACAGCTAACGCCTGAAGCCCAACGTTATAAACCCTTTTTGACACCAGGTTACGCCCAATCACTTTCCACTCCCAGCTTATCCTTACGCCTGAGTACTCAACTCCCCCCTAGCTTAACCACTTGGTTCCAAGTGTTAAGTGTGAGTAACCAGAAGATTGCCATCCGTTTCCCTACCCTCAATCACGGTGCGATCGGGAAGATTTTTTCACCCTTTGCCAACTCTCCCCAGGTTCTGACCCAGACAGATTGCTGCACAGGGCAACTTAATCAGATTTTTACGAATTTTATGAATAC
>JGI11783J13700_1073137_pt1 | contig 12527 bp, 9 predicted proteins | sample ElkSlonscriptome_6_FD_13700 | JGI IMG/M metagenome (IMG submission 13700)
CTACTAAGCATCTTGCTCGCTACTAAGCATCTTGCTCGCTACTAAGCATCTTGCTCGCTACTAAGCATCTTGCTCGCTACTAAGCATCTTGCTCGCTACTAAGCATCTTGCTCGCTACTAAGCATCTTGCTCGCTACTAATACCCAATTTAAATGCATGACGGCTTATCAGTCATTATCGGACACCGCGTACCTTTAGAAAAGGGCGAGTCGAGATAGATTAATTCTCACACCACCTACGATATGCAGCGACTCGCCCCTACAACCCCGATAATCCTGACAATCATTCAAAATTCTCAAAGAACGCTAGGATGTCAAATAGTTATGCTGTCAAACTCGGTGAATTATGGCTCAAACACTATCTCCCCCCTTAGCATTAACCTCGGAAAACGTCGAAGCCGTCCTCGATGAATTGCGTCCTTACCTGATGGCGGATGGCGGTAACGTTGATTTAGTGGAAATCGACGGTCCGATTGTAAAACTGCGGCTACAAGGCGCTTGTGGGTCTTGTCCCAGTTCTGCCATGACCCTGAAAATGGGGATTGAGCGCCGCTTACGGGAATTTATCCCGGAAATCGTGGAAGTTGAACAAGTAATTTAATTATTCTGCGTTTTTAATTTGGCGTTAAGGGTTAAGAGTTATAAAGTGAGAGAACTCCCCTCTTCACACATAAACTCTAGACCCTTAACGTTTACTATTAACGATGAGTCATCCCTTATACGTCGCCTTTATCTGGCATCAGCATCAACCTCTCTATAAAAGTCGCAACAGCGTGTCCGGCTCAAATGGGCGGTATCGCCTCCCTTGGGCGCGGCTGCATGGGACGAAAGATTATTTGGATTTAGTCCTATTGTTAGAGCGCTATCCTAAGTTACACCAAACGGTCAACTTAGTGCCATCGCTGATTTTGCAGTTGGAAGATTACATGGCGGGGACAGCCTTTGACCCCTATCTGGAGTTGACTCTGACGCCAACCGACCAACTCAAGCCGGATCAACGACAGTTTATCGTTGAGCATTTTTTTGATGCTAATCACCGCACCCTGATTGATCCCCATCCTCGATATGCTGAGTTATACGAGATGCGGCAAGACAAGGGGAAAACTTGGTGTGCAGATCATTGGACGCATCAGGATTTCAGCGATTTACTCGCATGGCATAATTTGGCGTGGATTGACCCAATATTCTGGGATGACCCAGAGATTGCCGCTTGGTTGGAAAAAGGACGAAACTTTACATTAAGCGATCGCCAACGCATCTATTCTAAACAACGAGATATCCTCAAGCGGATTATTCCTCAACATCGCCAGATGCAGGAGGCGGGTCAGCTAGAAGTGACCACCACGCCCTATACTCACCCGATTTTACCCTTACTCGCCGATACTCATTCCGGGCAAGTAGCGATTCCGGAGATGCAGTTACCCCTGCAGCGCTTCCGCTGGGAAGAAGATATTCCTCGCCACCTACAAAAAGCGTGGCAGATGTATGAAGAACGATTTGGACGAACACCACGCGGCTTGTGGCCCTCAGAACAGTCGGTGAGTCCGGCAATTCTACCTTACATTGCTGAGGCGGGATTTAAGTGGATTTGTTCCGATGAAGCAGTATTAGGATGGACAGTGCAGCACTTTTTCCACCGGGATGAAACCGGAACCCTGATGGAACCCACGTTACTCTATCGCCCCTATCGCTTAGAGACACCCCAAGGGAACTTGGCTATTGTGTTTCGGGATCACCGTTTATCAGATTTAATTGGCTTTTCCTACGGGTCAATGGAACCCAAGCAGGCGTCAACGGATTTTGTCAGCCACTTAGAAGCGATTTCCCGTTCGATTAAACGCCAAGAGAAAGAGGGAGGGACTGGATTAGATCAACCGTGGCTGGTAACCATTGCCTTAGATGGGGAAAATTGCTGGGAATTTTATCAAAAAGACGGGATTCCTTTCCTCTCCTCACTGTATGAAAAACTCTCGGCGCATCCGCAGATAAAATTGGTTACGGTGTCGGAATTTTTGGATCAGTTTCCTCCTACCGCCACACTTCCCGCAGATCGACTTCATAGTGGCTCATGGGTGGATGGTAGTTTTAGCACTTGGATTGGTGATCCAGTTAAAAATCGGGCGTGGGATTTACTTACCCAAGCACGGCAGACTTTAGCCAATCATCCCGAAGCCACACCAGACAACAATCCAGAAGTCTGGGAAGCGCTGTATGCGGCGGAAGGATCAGATTGGTTCTGGTGGTTTGGTGAGGGTCATTCATCCAACCAAGATGCTATTTTTGACCAGTTATTCCGAGAACATTTGACTGGGATTTATCAGGCATTAAATGAACCGATTCCGGCTAGTCTTAAGCAACCTCTAGACACCTACGAATCGAAAGGTGATCATCGACCCCTGAGTTTTATTCATCCAGTAATTGATGGCTTTGGCGATGAGCAAGATTGGGATAAAGCGGGTCGAATTGATGTCGGTGGCGCACGGGGAACAATGCACCGTAGTAGTGCGATTCAACGGTTATGGTATGGTTTAGATCACCTGAATTTTTACATGCGATTGGATTTTCAAGCCGGGATTCAAATTGGTCAGGATATTCCTCCGGAATTGCATTTATTATGGTTTTATCCGAATCGCACGGTTCACAATAGTCCAGCCCCTTTAGCCGAGGTTCCTGATACTGCCCCGGTGAACTATTTATTTCACCACCATTTAGGGATTAATTTGTTAACGGGTTCGACGTGGTTAGAAGAAGCCGGAGAATACTATCACTGGCATCCCCGCAAAAGTCGCGCCCAAGTTGCGTTGAAGCAATGTTTAGAGGTGGCTGTACCCTGGGCAGATTTGCAGGTGGAACCGGATTATCTGCTGCGGTTGGTAATGGTTTCTACGGATAATGGCATTTTCCACAGTTATATCCCAGAGGATAAATTGGTGGGGTTACAGGTGCCGTAAATGGGTTGATTTTTGATTGTTCATTGTTCATTGTTCATTGTTTTTTCGCTATGAATGATGAACAATTTAGCCAATTGATTAGGAAAGGAGAATTTGAAGGATGACGGATTTTCGCAAGTTGAAAGAATGGAATAAAGCCCATGAGTTAACCGTTGACGTTTATCAGGTGACTAAAGGGTTTCCGGAAGAGGAATTACTGGGGTTAACTCAACAGATTCGTCTGGCTTGTGCGGCGATTCCGATTAAAATTGCTCAGGGGTGCGATCGCGAGGAGGCGGAGGACAGACTCAGCTTCCTGCGGCTGGCGCGGGATTCGGCGATTGAGGTGGAGTATTATCTGCTGCTGTGTTATGAGTTAGAATTGCTGAGTGCTACAGATTATGATCGTTTAGTCAGTGGCGTGGTTGAGGTGAAAGAATTGTTGGAGTCTTTTATCCAAAACTTCTATGGGAATTTTTGAACTCTTTTCTCTGTGCGATCGCATATCTTGAAGTCTGGGCGATTTCCTAAACTTCAGGTTCAATCCCCGCAGCTCGCAACTGTGCAGCTAACCGTTGTGATCGTTCTGAAAAACGTGCATTTTGGATCGTCGAAACTCTTGATATACCGTAGGGTGGGCATTGCCCACCAGCATACCAGTCAGTACCATTGAGTTTAAGTCTTTGTGAGTTCTCGGTTTGTCTAAGCTGTAATGCATTTAAATTGGGTATTAGTAGCGAGCAAGATGCTCGCACTACAAGGATTACGCCATTATTGATATTAAGGTTTAAATGCCGAACAGCTTAAGCTTAGAGGTGGGCAATTCCTTCGGGAAGCTTCACTAACACACTGAGAAAAATATCGCCTATCTTGGAGTCTGGGTGGTTTCTTTAGGGGATAGCAGAGCTTTACCCTTGACTTGTCCTGATTTTTTGGGTATTTTATTTTTATTGTGGGAAAATGTGTGCGCCTATAAGGTTGTTCAGAGAATTCAAGGCGATCGCTCTTTCTTTCCAAGTTCTAATCCACACGCGATCGCACTGTCTATCGGGAGCATGTCAGTTTTACCAAAATGCTCTTGTAGGTTGGGTAGAGCGTAAGCGTTACCCAACAGGCTAACGATGGCGTTGAGTTTCGTTCCAAGGGTTCGCTTCTGTGCTGATTACTCAGCCTCACCGATGAGGGTAAACGCTGCCCATTGTTTAGGATTAGGATATTGTTTCATTGTTGTCAGCATTGCCTGACGTAGGGCAACGGCTTTGTCAGGATTTTGTTGTAAATTGCGGTAAAATTCTGTCATTAAAAAGGCGGTAGAATCATCATTAACTGCCCACAGAGATACTAAAACGCTGGGAACTCCGGCAGATATTAACGAGCGAGATAAGCCAATGACACCATCTCCTTTAATGTCGCCGCGCCCGGTGTCGCAAGCGCTGAGGACGACTAAATCAGCAGAGAGTTTCATGTCGAAGATTTCCCCGGCGGTGAGTAAACCATCAACTACATCATCAGGTTTACCGGAAGGGGCAAGGGCGATCGCTCCTGGTACGCCAAAGCCTTTAAAATCATGGAGTAAGCCGTGGGTCGCGAGATGAATGATCCGTGCCTGCTGCATTTTCTCCATCACCATTGCTTTGGTGGCTTGGCTACCTGTGAGGGCTTCGGTGTTGAAGAAGTCGGCAATTTGATTCGCTTCTCTTTCTGCACCGGGGAGTGGGTCTAAGTTGGCAACTAATTCCCCAATTTCGATTTTGGGCATGGTAGGATTGCCGACGATTAGCACATCTCCGGTTGAGTTTTGAGTGTTGTGCTTCTGCTTGCGGGTTAAGTCTAGAACTTGGATTGCGGGTGCAGTGAGGATGGTATGTTTTTCGATTAAATAGTTGCCTTGCTCGTCTTGAAGTGCAGGGAAGGGGACGAGGAATAAGGATTCTTGCGGGATGAAGATGACTCGCTCGTTGGGGTCTTTTGGTAGCAAGTCGGCAATCGGTGCAATGAGGATTTGATGGAGTTGCCGTAATTTCTCGGTTGGGTTTTCGGGTTGGGGATTGACAACCGTTACATCAAATAGACTGCGACCTCTAACACCAATATTATCACGGCTGGTGGTAACGAGGTTTTTTAGGGATGTATCGAGGGATTTGAGATCTACTTGCTTAAAGGCAATTTCACCTGTGGGTTTGATGATCCAGATGTAAAGTTTTGAGGGCTGCCATTCTTCTTTTCCTTGAACTTTGAACGGTTCAGGAATAACCGAATACTGAACTAGTGTGGCGTTTCGTTCGGAGGCAATTTGCTTAATTTCTTCAATGGTTGGGGGTTTGATATTGAGTTGATCGTTGGGATTTTGTGAAAGCTTAGAGTCTAATAGCTCCACCAAAGCACGTCCGCGACTGCGTTCGGCAATTTCTAAGGCTTGGTCAAATTTATTCTGCGCGACCAATGTTTGTTGCAGGAAGCGATAGGTATGAGCTTGCTGTTCAAAAATGGAGATTTTCTGGTTATCTTTTAATTCTCGCGATCGTAGTGACTCCCAAGCCTCAATAGCTGCGAATAATTCATTTTCTGCTCTATCGTATTGACCTAAAATATTGTAAACCCTTCCGATATTAGTAAGCGTATTACCTTCTTCTGCTCGCTCACCAATTTCTTTAAAAATCGCTAGAGCTTGTTGAAAGCTCTCCAAGGCTTCAAGGGACTGTCCCAAACTATAGTAAACGCGCCCAATATTATTGAGAGCAGAGCCTTCTCCTGCTTTATTTTCAATTTCTCTGGTAATCGCTAAAGCTTGACTATAGGACTCTAATGCTTTGGTATATTGTCCCAAGTTGCGATAGATTAACCCAATATTGTTAAGAGTAGCCGCTTCCCCATTTTTAGAGCTAATTTCCTTGGTAATCGTTAAAGCTTGCTGAAAATTCTCCAAAGCTTTGGGGTATTCTCCCAACTTGTGATAGGCTAATCCTGTATTGCTGAGAGTAGCCGCTTCTCCTACTTTGTCGCCAATCTCTTGACGAATGACTAAAGCTTGCTGGAAGTTCTCCAAAGCTTTAAAGTATTGTCCCAGATTGTAGTAAACTCCTGCAATATTGTTAAGAGTACTTGCTTCTGCCTCTTGGTCGTCAAGTTGTTGGACAAGGGCTAATGCTTGCTGAAAGTGATCCAAGGCTTTGGGGTATTGTCCCAAGCTGTCATAAACTAATCCAAGTCCATTAAGAGTAGCTCCTTTGGTGTGCTTATCGTCAATTTCTTCGTGGATCGCTAAAGCTTGGGTATAGAACTCTAAGGCTTTGGGGTATTGTCCCCATTTGTCGTAAATCCCCCCAATCGCATTGAGAGCCGATCCTTCTAATACCTTGTCGTCAGTTTCTCTGTAAATGACTACAGCTTGCTGAAAATACTCTAAGGCTTTGGGATATTGCTCCAAGTTACGATAGACTGATCCGATACCACCGAGTATTCTCCCTTCCTCTAATTTATTGTTAATTGTTCTGGTAATTCCTAAAGCTTGCTGAAATACTTCCAAGGCTTTATCGTCCTGTCCCAAGCTAGCGTAAATTAGCCCAATACGGCTAAGAGTTGCCAATTCCTTATTTTGATCGCCAGTTTCGGCGTAAATCGCTAAAGCTTGCTGAAAGTTCTCTAAAGCTTTGTAGCGTTGTCCCAACTCCTCGTAAACTAAACCAATACTGTAGAGAGTAACTCCTTCACCTTTACGTTCTCCAATTTCTCTAACAATCGCCAAAGCTTTTTGAAATGTTTCCAAAGCTTCTCTCAACTGACCTTTTTGATACTGCTGGAAGCCTACTACGTGCAGAAGTAATGCCTGATTATTCCGTTCTTCTATTGTCTGCGCCTGCGCCAATGCAGTATCGCTTCCCCCACTATTCCCCACCACTGGTAACGGACAACTGAACCCGATGAGTAAGGTGGCAGTAACAATGCTAAGACGGTAGAAATGACGATACATAAATAACTTTCTCTATCAGTGGGTTAGCAAGCTGCTTGTACATATCTCCCCGACAAAGGAGGTTATGCAGAAAATTACTCAACTTATTGAGACACAAACGCTCATTGTACGCGATCGCACGGCTAAACGCTCACCTCAAATGTAATCGACAACGTCGCAATTTCCGCCGTACTGATACGCCTCGCTCTCACAGCCGCAATACTGCGTTCCTCACTCAAATCCGCCAACAAATCCCCAACCACCTCAACAGGTTCCCTCAACGCCAACGCCCCCTCACTCCGATTCAACTCCTGCGCTAACGATACCAACGTTTTAACCGCCCTTTCCATCGGCGTGCGGCTAGCAATTACCAACGCTTCAGCCGTTCCGCTTTCCTTCGCCTGTAACCTCAATTGCTTCGGATCGCCAATCGTTAAAGTGCGCCCTGGATCTAATCGCATCCCTTGATTAGACGTGGGATAAAGATAGGGAAACACTACCACTAACCCACCCGTAGAGTCAATCAACAGCGTTGTCAGATACAGGGGTTCGCTTTCCCGGTTCGTGACGCGAAACTGAAACAGCTTTTGCACGGGTAAGCGGTTGGGATAGACTGACTCTTGACTGGTTTGCTCCCGCCCTGTCGTCGTTCTAGCAAGTACCCGTTCCGGTTCTTCTACCAAATGCATCGACACCTCCACATTCAGTTGAGAAGCCCCTGCATTGAGCGTTTTTTTAATAATATAGGTAGCTAAAAAGGATTTTAGTTTGGGTTCGAGACGTTCGATCGCACCCACAACCGTTTCTCCCACCTCACCAAACGATCGCGGTACTGGGACAAAGGCTTCGGTAAATAAACCAATACTACCCACAGCCGGACGATTGGCAACCCCATCCCGTTGCAATTCCCGACGAGAATCGACACTCACCCGACTGAGGATAGATTGCACCCCGCCAGGGTAGGGAACATTTCCCGGTTGTGCAGGAATAATTTCCGTCCGAGGCAGAGCCGCGATCGCATTTTGTAGTCGATTAATCTCACCCGAAAGTGACGGATCGACACCGAGGCGGAGAGTGAGATTCGCCGGAATAACGCGACTGTATTCTTGCAGCAGCATTCCCGGTTGCAGCGAAGTCACTCCATCGGTTTCCACTAACTTGACTTCCCCCCTCAAACCGCGACGGGATGTTAACTCTACCTTGCCAGAAATCTGTCCCCCATCATTTGCCATTGCAAATGTAGCACCCGGTTGGAAGGCTTCCAGGCTTTCTCGATCAACTCCCCCCAGCCATAATGTCGCCTCGTCACCGTTAACTTGGGTAATCACCGCATCCGCAGGAGGCACTTGTCGGTTAAAAAAGTAGATAGGACGATTGCGATCGCCATCCGCTAAGGGAACTTGACTGGAAAGCGACTTTATGTTGTGAGCAATCTTGGCAATAGCATTCCCTACCGTATCCGTTTCCTGCCAGAGATACTGTGTCATCAGGTAGGTAAATGCACCTGCATAAAAGCCACCTAAATAGGCATCTAAAGCTTCTTGATCCCGTTGCGCGGAGGCAACAACAATCCCTTTAGCGACTCCCCGACAGCGCCGATTAGTAACTTTTTCCGGAGATAGTTGTAACATTTCCATCCAGCGTTTTTGATAGGCAATTTCTTCCGGGCTGGGTTGAAATTCTTTACCGGAAACAGAACGCACGCGAAAGTTTCCACGAGTGCCACCCCCAGAGTAACAACTATCCAGTACTGCCGTAACATTTTCAGTATTTAACGCCGACATCAACAGAAATAAACTGCGTCCCATAATATCTAGTGCAATGCCATTTTGCCCATCATCAGCAGGAACTAACGTGCTATTCAATTCATCATTAACAATTTGGTTGGGGCAATTTTGGAGGGAATTTGGGTCGTATAATCGGGAACCATGACCGGAAAAATGGAAAACAACGACATCTCCCGGTTTTGCTTGTTTGATTAAATGCTCTTCAAACGCAGTTAAGATTATCTGGCGAGTCGGTTGCTTGTCCGGAGTTTCATCACTTGTTAAGCGGATAATATCATGGGGATGGAAACCAAAACGGTGAATCAGCAGGTATTCTTGCAAGTCTACATCTGTGACACAGCCTGCTAAATTGCCGAAGCGATCGCTATTGGGATACTGATTAATTCCGACTAACAGCGCCAACTTGCGTGGAGTATCTTGGGCGAGAACTTTAGCATAGCGATGGCTTTTTTGGATAATATCCCACTGGCTTAATCCCAAGGTGGCTAAAGTTGAGCCAGCAAATTGTAAGAAGTGACGGCGAGAAAGGTGATACATGATGACAATTTTGGATTATGGATTGACGCTTCACCCACATTTTTGGATTGTATTTTTATAGCACTACGAGGATATGTTAGGACATCAGTTGATCCCAAGAGGGAACAGGGAACAGGGAACAGAGAAAAATGGGGAGCATCCCATTTTGGAAACACCATTCTCCAAAGCAACGATATTTCAATGGTTTCAGCCCTCTGAAAAGAGCTAACGCGCCAGATCGTAAACCCCTTCGCCAACGGAACGGGCAGCAGGCTGCTCTCGTTTGCCTCGGGTTTTCGTCTGATAGGTCTTTTCTCTTAAACCTTGCTCAATCTTTTTAGCATCACTACTGACACTTTCGACAAAGCCCCAGGTTTGTTGCCCATGCTGGCTTACTTCCGGTAGTTGTTTTTGTCCCACTACAATCAGGCGATATGATGCCTTTTCGTGAGGTTTCAGAACCATGTAGAACCGTTGCACATCATCGAGTCCTTCTACAGAATGTTCTTCGACTTTTGGTCGGTAGCAGAAGTAGATATTGCCTTGTTCAAGAACTTCGACGTTGTTCTGTTGGTCTCGATCGTTTGCCATGAAATTTCTCCTTATAGGGTTGGCATAATTGCCAGAACATCAGTCTTCAGCATAAACATAAGCCTGGTCAAAAATACCCTATCTTTAGGCTGAAATAACTGTAAGTCGGTTGATGGAAATAAACGAAACTATGTTAATTTCTGTAAAGACAAACCTCAAACCCTTACGAATGACAAAGGACTGAACTACCAGAAAAAGGGAATTCAGCAGCTTTTGAGACGCATTTTGAGAGGCGATGTCGGTCGATTGGTGAACTGGTAACAGTCTTCTCAGCGCGGCTCTATGGCGCTCGGAGTCGCAAGAATAAGAAGCTAATTGACGGTGTTTCAAGTGCAATCGAAGAATCTCAAAAATAATCTGCCCAATCCCTTGACGTTGGGGAGATATGTCCACATAGTAGAGGAGTAAATTGCCAGTTTGGGTAGATATGGCGACAATTATTATTGGACACAGGCTATTTGCCAATAGTGAAGATGAAGCGAAGGAAAAAGGATTACCTTTGCTCGAGAATCTTTGGGAATGCCTTTCTAAATCACTGGAAGCGGTTAAAAAAGACTGCTTAAATCGTTACCCAGACTTGATAATGGAGATCTCTAGCCTGGAAAAAGAATTTGTTTATTTTGACCAGTGGGACAAACAGGATGGTAAAAAAGTTTGGGATTTAAGTTACTGGGCTGAGGTAAAAGCGACCTCCCCCGATGGTGATCCAGAATGTGATTTTAAGATTGATCAGTATGACCAATGGCAAAAGCTTGGAGAGCCGATGTACAAGGATGTCTACGAGCCTCTTTATGATTGCGACTGGTCATCTATTAAGCCTTTTTGCGATGTGGATAGCGACACTATTGGTGATATTGTTTCTGTTCAGTTTGACGCTGTAAAAGCCGTTGATAGCTACCACGGCGGAATTCATTTTTACAATAATAACGAATGGCTATGAAAACTTACGCAACCGATAAATTGCCTGTCATTCTGCAAAATTTAATAGCTGATTACAGCAATGTCTATCGGTTTGCGTTGATCTTCACTGTCAATCAGCGCCTTAAAGGTTTCAGCAACAAATCAAAGCTAAACACGCTAATTCAACAGACTTTCAAAATCAACAAGCGTCAAGCAGGCGCGGTCATTGCAGATGCAGATGGGAAAATTGATTCTGCGAAGAAATGCCGCGCTAACCACATCAAGCAACTCGAAGGTAAGCTAAAATCGGCTAAAGAGTTTCCTTTGCCTCAGTTACTGAGTGCTGAAACTTTTGTACACTTGATTGAAGAACTCAGAGAGCTTATTCTCATCTAATTTGCCATGCGTGCGAACCCCACTACAGACATCCACGCCAAAGGGTTTGACCTCTTGAATGGCATCTTTTACATTCTCCGGAGTGAGTCCGCCAGCTAAGAAAACAGGCACGTTGACTAATTCCCGGATGCGTCGGCTAATCGTCCAATCATGAACTCGCCCGGTTCTGCCCAGTTCTTTTTCTGGTAACAGGGGATTCCCCGAATCGAGAATCAATGCGGAAACAGAGGGGGCAACGGCTAACGCTTCTTCGATCGCGGCTTCGCTGGTGATATGAATGGCTTGGACAATGGCAATTCCAGGTAATGCCTGACGTAAATCATCATGGCTTCCCCACTGTAGGCGATCGCAAATCTGAATTGTGTTGACGCCTAGGCGTCGTTGCTGGGCAACAATGGCTAAGGTATCAAATTTACTGGTGAGTAGAAATGAAGAGACACCCGGAGGGACTTTAGTGGTGACTTGGGCAATCAAGCCTTCAGACACCATACCCGGTCCACTGGGCATCTCGGATACTAAGCCTATGGCAGCAGCGCCATAACGAATGGCTAGATTGGCTTCGTTCATGCTACTAATGCAGCAAATTTTAACTCTGGGTCGGATTGTTGGTTCCATCAACTTCCTATGAAAAACGTTTTGATATAAAGGTTTGAGAAGAGGGCGACCCGACCCCATTGAGTAGGCAACCCGACCGTCTGTAGGGGCGGGTTTTACCGATACCATATAAGCAAAAACTGGTAACTTATGTAAACCCGCCCTGTTTCTGGTGTTGTTAATTAGGCTAAGCGGGTCGCCCCTACCTTGTTGATGATAACTCCATTCTGAGACTAATTCGTTTTAGCCAGAGGAACGATCAACCCATTGGAAAAATAACTGGCTTTGTTGAACATCCTGATTCACACCATAACTGGTAATGGTTAGCGATCGCAGGTGGTTAAATAAAGGTTGACCAATGAGTTCCACCACCCGCAAAATGGGAAGCTGACGCTCAATTAAAGGTTGGCTCTCTAACCAGTTTATATAGAGATACCCATCATTTCGAGTCGGTAAAGCCGCGATCGCGTTCTGGAAGTCTAGGTTCTGAACCAGAGAATCCTTCACGCCCCCAAGGGCGGCGTCCATTGCCTCAATGGATGTGGCAAACACTTCATAGTCTCCTACCGTGGTGTGAACCCCCCGAACTTGGGCTTGTAAACTTAACAACCCATCTTGGCGATTCTTCAGGGCTTTCGCTGTCACCAACTTCGTCCACGCCGTCGTCGTGCGATCGCCAAACGGGAGTTCTCCCACATTGAGTCCCTGCTGCTTGGCGACGATATCCAAATGCTCAATCGCGTCAATTGCCTGGTCATTATTAGCCGTTTGCGCCACAAAAATCCAGTCGGGATTCGGTTGATCCGGTCGCTGAAATAGGGATAGGGCATAGTCCCCCTGCACCCAACTGAAAATCTCTTCTGGC
>JGI11783J13700_1073577_pt1 | contig 12487 bp, 10 predicted proteins | sample ElkSlonscriptome_6_FD_13700 | JGI IMG/M metagenome (IMG submission 13700)
AGATAAGCCAACGATGAACCATGAACCATGAACAAGTATTGAATTATTTACGATCAATAAATATATAAGTCGTCATTTCTCCCTTACCTTTAACCGGAATTGGACCCCGCTGCTCAAATAAAAACTTGTCTTTGCAGAGCTTGTATGTCGTTTCTGTCACCTGAATCTTGTCAGGAATGCCATGAGATTCCATGCGGCTAGCGGTATTGACTGCATCTCCCCACAAATCATAAATAAATTTCTTAGTGCCAATTACCCCAGCAATCACAGGACCACTATTGATCCCAATCCGCAGACAGAAATTTTCATCCTGAAACTGATTAAAGCGAGCCATGGCGATTTGCATATCTAATGCCATTTCGATCATGGCTTCAGCGTGATCCTTGCGAGGAGTGGGAATACCACTGGCGATCATATAAGCATCGCCAATTGTTTTTATCTTCTCTAACCCATGCTTTTCCGTTAATTGATCAAATCGGGAGAATATCTGATTTAATAAAAAAACCAATTGCGCGGGTGGCATCCGAGCCGAAATATCGGTAAAACCCACAATATCGGCAAATAAAATGGTTACATCGGCAAAGCGATCGGCAATCAGACAGGTTTCCTGTTTTAATCGCTCGGCAATGGGTTTGGGTAAAATATTCAACAATAAACGATCAGCTTTCTCCTGTTCCCAACGCAATGCCTTCTCAGCTTGCTTGCGTTCGGTAATATCACGGACAAAGGCACAGTTGTATTCCTTGCCGTTAAATTCCAAATAACTAATTCGCACTTCTACCGGGATACGTTTACCCGTTTTGCTGCGATGATGCGATTCGAGAGAAAGAGAACCACATTGTTTAATAATCTGCCAATGATCTGACCAACTCTGAGCTGTAAAATTAGCATCAATCTCATGGATTTTCATCGACAGCAAATCATTCAGAGGATACCCCAGCAACCGACAAGCGGCATAATTGACATACAATATCTTTCCATCTTGCCCAATCCAGAAAATTGCATCAGCCGCTCGATCAATTGAAAACTGCGTAAATCTTAATGTATCATTAACTGTTTCCAGTTGTTCATTCGCCGTTTCCAGTTGGGTTGTACGTTCAGCTAATGCCTGTTGTGCCAAATATTTCTCAGTGATATCATTAAACAACCAGAGGCGACCTTGAATATCTTGACCGTAAGTCGGCAAACTTGAGATACTCAATACCACTGATTTGGGATGACTAAATGTCCAGATCCAGTCGTGAATTTCGACGTCCGGTTGGGAAAAAAGCTGTGCCGCCTGTTTAGCAATCTCCTCCTGATTATCCGCGCTGCTGCGTAAGGTTGCCATCGCCTGGGCGATCGCACTCGGTTCCGCTTCTCCTTGTTTTAATCCCAAAATCTTTGCCCCGGCTGGATTTAGCCAACCTTGTCCGCCACTGATATCGACAAAGACGACGCCCTGAGGGATTTCTAAAATGGCATTGTAGCGGGCTTGGAGTTGTTCGAGGCGAAACGCTGTGGTTTGCAGACGTAGGAGGGTATGAAGTTCTCCCAGCAGTAAATCCAGGAAATGACGCTGATAGGAGGGCAGGTAAGTTTGGCGATACCAGAGTAATAAGATAGCACCTTGCTCCTGTGTGGTTTGTTCCTTTCGCAAGGGGAGTACCGCTAGAGACTTGGTACCTTTGGCGACAAGCACAGGGGCGGCTTTGGGCGTCGCCGGATAATTCTCATAGAATAGGGTGCGGTTATGGGTTAGGGCTTCAGCAAAGAGTTTCGGTGTTGTCAGTTTATTCGGTAGGGCTGTAGGCGGGAAACTGACGAGTGATTGAGCCGTTACCTGATCGAGTTGACGCAGTGCGATCGCGGCGTCGGCTTGGGATAACTCATACAACAAGCCTGTAACCTGCTCAATTAGCTGATCAGGAGTATTGGTATCTGATTGGGCGATCGCGGCGAGTACAGAACCCGCTGCTAATTTCCATTCAATCTCTAACAGGAAACGACGCACTAGCAAACCCGATGCGATCGCCAAACTCACTCCTGTGAGCCAAGGGCATAAGTAGGCATACCGACTCACAAGCAGCCAGCCAACGATCAAAATCAACCCGATTACAGACAGCGATCGGGGATTGGCACCATCTCCATTGTCTCCTCTGCTTCTCGGCTCCTCTACTCCCTTATCTACTCCCGTTCTTATGGCGGTGAACAGACTCAGAACCCAAGCAGGTAGAGGGAACAAAACGATGACAGTAAAGACAATCGATACTAGACTCAGTGTCGAGATTCTGCTGGGATTAAGCGTATCTAGTCCAACCAGCATCAGCAATAGTCCGATTAAAAATCGCCTAAATGTAGGAAGCTGATTGGGATGAGCCAAGGATAACAATGAGCATTAATAATACGTTAAGTGAAGAAGAATGTTGTTGACATAGAGTGTTTGTCATCAGAGCCAAAGCACTTCTAGCACAAAGGATGCCGACTACGAACTACTGTTATATCAACACCTTTTAAGTTAAGAACTAAAGACAAGCCGCGATCGCTTGTGTTACGGTATCTGGCGCACTCAAGTGAGGTAAATGACCCCATGCTTTTATATTGATTAGCTGACTCTCAGGGATGTTATCTGACATATACTGACCCACTTCTGGAGGTACAGCAACATCATCACTCGATTGTAGAATCAGAGTCGGTACATTCAGGCACGATAACTCTTTCCGGTGATCCGACTGGAATATAACTCGAGCAACAGCTTGAGCAATATCTGGACGAATAGCCGTCAGAGTATTCGCAAATTCTGTTGCTAGTTCCGGACGTTCAGGGTTTCCCATCACCATGGAGGCAAAACCACTCACCCAAGCATAGTAGTTCGCTGACATCGCCCCATAGAGTGCATCTAGGTCAGACTGATCGAACCCACCCACATATCCCACATCGTTGAGATACCGAGGAGATGCACCGACAAAAACAAGCTGACTGAAGCATGAAGGATTGGTCAGCGCGGCTAGCAAGCTAATCATACCACTGACTGAGTGACCCACCAAAATGGAGTTTGTAAGTTCTAACTCGTGACAGATTTCCAGTAAATCCTCAGCATAGCTATAGAGACTACTGTAGCGATGGGGACTATAGGCAGAAAAATCCGATTTTCCGGCACCAACATGATCAAAAAGGACAATCCGATAGTCAGAGGCGAAGGCGGCGACTTGATGACGCCAAGCGGTTTGATCTGAACCAAAGCCATGGGCAAAGATGATCGTCTGAGTCCCTTCACCGAGAATATTGATATGATTGCGTTCTAATACACTTGTGGTCATTGGTCATTGGTCATTGGTCATTGGTCATTGGTCAAGGTATGAGTTCTATTTCCATAACGTACTCAATTGTGGAGAAAAAAGGACTCCTGAGATCGGCAAATACCATGAGAGACGCGACTAATCGCGTCTCTCCCCTGAAAATCCTGCATATAAAATTTGTCTTTCAAGAGACAGCATGGAATGCGGCTAATATTTGTTTAGGTCTCAACGGAAACTTAAACCCTGAATGATTGGTAGATGCAACGGGTTGCGAGTCGGAAGCCTTCGCTTGGTTCTCCTCTAAACCATCCTCGTCTAACTCAGAAACCGGAACTAACATGGAATCGTGAGAACGCACCGCCATTTCGCCTTGTGCTAATGCCTCTCGCCACTGACGCCCAGTTTTCCAAGCTTTAAACTTGGCAGCATTCCAACGAGGATTTACTGGATATCCCGCAAATCCACAACGCAACGCGGCATGGTTAGCACTGGGAATCAGGGTATTGACCCAAACATTATCGGTTAGATCGATTAGCATGAAGTTTGGCTCCTTGTAAACTGTAGACATAAACTTCACCTCCCTATTGTTGTCAACCGAACAATTTTGTTGAGTATTATCAACTATTGTATTACGGATTGTTAAATAGCTACATCGCTTACTTGCGATTGACTTGTATTCACCTTCAACCGCAACATAGCCATTTCCGGAGAAACGTGCGATCGCGCCGTTCGTAGTGAGCGCTTTAGCGCTTCCGTTCGTAGTGAGCGCTTTAGCGCTTCCGTTCGTAGTGAGCGCTTTAGCGCTTCCACAGTCAGAGATTGACTAGAGATCTTACCAGCAACCTTTCTCACAGGCGCTGAAGTCTAAAGGGCTGGGGATTTTTCCCACCCACGCCATTACCCTTTAGCAATGTAAAGAAACCTTAAAGATTTGTCAAACGCCTTATTTATACAAGCGTCCCCTAATCTGGAGTGACATTCAATCCTAAATTTTCTCTGCACCCAGACGCAGGCGATCGCACATCTTTTCCCCGGCTACCCTACTGGGACGGACAAAGTTGGGACGGACAAACAATGCGAGTCGCTTCCCGATGCCCTCATACACCAGGGAGTGCGGATGGCGAGACTCGAACTCGCAAGGCTTACGCCACACGCCCCTCAAGCGTGCGTGTCTACCGATTCCACCACATCCGCATGGCTAACCCATTATATCAGCTCTTTTGAGAAATTACGACTTCCCGACAATTTTGTTGAAATCCCACGCCGAGAACGTCACCCACGCTTCCCAAAGGATGCCACCAAAGGGGACAATCCCCCTTATCCTACAGAATACGGATATAGCAACGCTGTTTTATGGACTTTGCCAAAATCTTAATTGCCAATCGTGGGGAAATTGCCCTGCGGATTCTCCGAACCTGTGAAGAAATGGGAATTGCCACCGTTGCCGTTCACTCGACCATCGATCAACAAGCCCTCCATGTTCAACTAGCGGATGAAGCTATATGCATCGGTGAAGCGCCTAGTAGCAAAAGTTACCTGAATATTCCCAACATTATTGCCGCCGCCCTGACGCGCAATGCCACCGCCATTCATCCTGGCTATGGTTTTTTGGCAGAAAATGCCCGATTCGCCGAAATTTGCGCCGATCATCAAATCTCTTTTATCGGTCCGTCACCTGAAGCGATGCGGGCGATGGGGGATAAATCCACCGCTAAGGAAACCATGCAACGGGCAGGAGTACCCACCGTACCCGGAAGTGAGGGATTGTTGAGTAGTGAACGAGAAGCCATCACACTTGCCAAAGACATCGGTTATCCGGTGATGATTAAAGCCACAGCCGGAGGTGGTGGACGAGGGATGCGCTTGGTTCCCGATGAGAGTGCGATGAGTCGCCTGTTTCAAGCCGCCCAAGGGGAAGCCGAAGCCGCTTTTGGCAATCCAGGACTTTATCTGGAAAAATTTATCGTCCGTCCCCGCCACATTGAGTTTCAAATTCTTGCCGATAGTTAGGGTAACGTGATTCATCTGGGAGAACGTGACTGTTCCATTCAGCGACGCCATCAGAAACTCTTAGAAGAAGCCCCCAGTCCCGCCTTGACCCCAGAACTGCGAGAAAAAATGGGAACAGCTGCTGTCATGGCTGCCAAGTCGATTAATTATGTTGGGGCGGGTACGGTTGAGTTTCTGCTGGATGCCATGGGTCATTTTTATTTTATGGAAATGAATACCCGCATTCAAGTTGAGCATCCTGTCACCGAGATGATCTCAGGATTGGACTTAATTGCCGAACAGATTCGGATTGCCCAAGGCGAACCCTTGAAACTGACTCAAGACCAAGTAACGCTTAAGGGACATGCGATTGAATGTCGGATTAATGCCGAAGATCCCGATCGCAATTTCCGTCCTCAACCGGGGCGGATTAGTGGGTATCTGCCACCTGGAGGACCCGGCGTGCGGATGGATTCCCATGTGTACACCGATTATGAAATTCCCCCCTATTACGACTCATTAATCGGCAAGTTAATCGTATGGGCACCCAACCGCGATGCCGCAATTCGCCGCATGAAACGCGCCCTGCGCGAATGTGCGATTACTGGGGTTGCCACCACGCTGAGTTTCCACCAAAAAATCTTAGAAACCCCAGCGTTTCTCAGTGGTGATGTTTATACGAATTTTGTTGAGCAAATGATGGCAACCGCCCAATCTTAAAGAGTTAGGGGAAGTCAGTGGATCAGGGTCAGTAATCCTTGCTGACCGACAAGAATCTCCCGCAGTAAGCTAACAATCCCAACCCAAATAATCGGCGTAATATCCACACCCCCAATGGGCGGCACCAGTTTGCGGGTTGGGACTAAAAAAGGTTCGGTGGGCAAAGCGACCAGATTAAAGGGGAAGCGGTTGAGATCGATCTGAGGATACCAGGTCAGGACAATCCGGAAAATGAAGAGTAAGATAGCTAGTCCCAGTAAAGGGCTGAGAATCCATGTTGCCAGTGTCGCAGTATTCATGAGATAAGTCCTAATTTCACAGAAAAGTATGGAAATCAGTTAGCCAGTCTAACGCAAGACTGGGATGAACTACTATCATACTATCAGGGATAGGGTAGGATATCCGTATTCAGATAAGAGCTAGGATGACAATTCAGTTTCAAACACCTGAGTTGTTAACTCTCGAATAACGGGTAAGTCTCTGCTAATGAAATCCTCCCAAGCGGCTTGCACTTTCTGTTTTAATTCATCACTATCAACGATAAAATTTTCGAGTAAATCTTGTTCTGCTTGAGTCATTAAGTAGTCGAAAACAAGAAAACGGCAAGGTGTTAAGTCTCGTAAAGAAGCCTCAAACCCTTACAAATACTGTACTACACCGCGTTATAAAGTGCTATAATCATGTCCACCTCCTTACACGTCTTACTTTAATTGAGTGTAGAAGAATGTCACGTTGAAACCACTACTTTATGTCACCGGAGTCTGAGATCTAAAGTCAATCCAATTCCGTCCCACTCGTTCAGCGACATCAGCCGAATCATAGGGGAGTTGCATCCCAAATACGTCTCCTGTTAAGGTAGTTACCCGGAACTGCCAACAGTGAAGCTTGGAAAAGAAAACAGTGAGTAGGTAACCCCTATACGCTGTAAAAATATGGATATGAGTAATAGCAAGGGTAGATTGATAAATTGGAATATTCGATCCAACTTGCTGTCACGACAAGCGCGGTTTTTTAGCTGCTTGAAAAACAGGGGTTTGACGGCGTATCCCGATAATAGTGCGCTTGCCAGTCAATCCCTGGATACACACCGACACCCAACAGGGTTAGCGATCGCACTCGTTGCCGATAGTGACGAGTATAGAGCCAGCCTAGTGCAGCAGGCATGAAAATATAGCAGTAGACACATCGATTAGGACGTTCGGCACCATTGTAGAGACGTTGCATGCAACGTCTCTACTTCGTAGATACGATGAAGCTGAGAAATATTTACAAAATGAAATATTTCTTAATTATTTTGCAGTAATACTTAATCAAGTTAAAATCTCCCAGCTTGTAAAAACTAATACAGCTTATTATTTAGATTATTTTAAGGTAGGGAGTTGCCAAAATCTTAAATAAATAAAAAAAAAAGTTAGACTACCTAAATTACTAAAATTTTGTTAGATAATAGAAGAGTATCCGGAAGCAGACAGGAAGGTTAAAAGACCATTAACGAATTCCGGAAACGACCGTCAGCCATATAGCATGGGGGTTGAATGTCGATTTATGTCCCCTAGACAAAACAACATTGACGTTGTTCAAGGAAGGACTCAATTGGAAAATTTATGCTAATTCGATCGCCAATATAATTGACGTTTTGTAGTGGAAGAGACGAAATTGATAGGGGATTTGCAATAGATAAGGAATTAAGTTGAAGTTTAGCGCCCCAAACAAAAAAGATTACCCAGCAACCCAAAAAGGTTTGTAACTATGACGAAACGAACGATTGCAACTCTAGACGGAAACGAAGCGGTAGCTCGCGTTGCCTACCCACTTAATGAAGTGATCGCCATTTATCCGATCACCCCCGCTTCTCCCATGGGAGAATGGGCAGATGCTTGGTCTTCAGAAGGTCGTAAGAACCTCTGGGGAACCGTTCCCTCAATCATTGAAATGCAGAGTGAAGCAGGGGCGGCAGGTACAGTCCATGGCGCGTTGCAGGCAGGGTCATTAACCAGTACATTCACAGCATCTCAAGGCTTGCTGTTAATGCTGCCCAACCTCTACAAAATCGCCGGGGAAATGACCTCAGCCGTGATCCATGTCGCCGCGCGATCGCTAGCCGCCCAAGCCCTGTCAATTTTTGGGGATCACCAAGATGTGATGGCGTGTCGTGCCACCGGCTTTGGTCTGTTGGCGTCGGGATCAGTCCAAGAGGCACATGACCTAGCGTTAATTACCCACGCCGCTAGCCTAGAATCCCGCATTCCTTTTATCCATTTCTTTGACGGCTTCCGCACTTCCCACGAAGTTCAGAAAATTGAACTTCTGGCAGACGAAGATCTGCGGGAAATGATCAACGATGAACGGGTGATGGAACATCGGGCGCGGGGTCTAACCCCGGATCGCCCCGTTCTGCGAGGCACCGCCCAAAACCCGGATGTCTATTTCCAAGCACGGGAGACCGTTAATCCTTACTACAACGCCTGTCCGGGAATTGTCCAGAAATCCATGGACAAATTTGCCGAACTCACCGGGCGCAAGTATGAACTGTTCCAATATTACGGTGCCCCCGATGCGGAACGAGTAATCATCCTCATGGGATCGGGTACAGAAACCGCCCATGAAACCGTGGATTACCTGAACAAACAGGGTGAAAAAGTGGGGATGATCAAAGTGCGGCTGTATCGCCCCTTTGATATGAAACAGTTGGTCAAAGCGCTGCCTGCTACCACCAAGAGTATTGCTGCCCTAGACCGCACCAAAGAACCGGGTGCTGGTGGCGAACCCCTTTATCTGGATATAGTTACAGCGGTTCAGGAAGCCTGGGAAGCCGATGAACCCAAACCCAAGGTTGTCGGTGGACGCTATGGCTTATCCTCTAAGAAATTTAGCCCCGCGATGGTGAAGGGGATTTTCGATAACCTCGCGGCTGATCAACCGAAGAACCACTTTACCATTGGCATCAACGATGACTTGACCAATACCAGCCTCTCCTTCGATCCCAACTTCTCCACGGAACCCGAAAGCGTGGTGCGCTGTGTGTTCTATGGTTTAGGGTCAGATGGTACTGTTGGCGCGAATAAGAACTCGATCAAGATTATTGGTGAAGAAACCGATAACTACGCCCAAGGTTACTTTGTTTACGACTCCAAGAAATCCGGTGCCGTTACCGTTTCTCACCTGCGCTTTGGTCCAGAACCGATTCGTTCAACTTACCAGATTAGCCAAGCCAACTTTGTTGCTTGTCACCAGTGGCTGTTCCTGGAAAAATTGAACGTTCTTAGTAGTGCTGCCCCTGGTGCCACCTTCTTGCTGAATAGTCCCTTTGGACCCGATGAAGTCTGGGGTCTACTGCCCCGTCCGGTACAAGAGGAAATTGTCAACAAGAACTTGAAGTTCTATGTCATTGACGCTAACCAGGTGGCAGTTAGCAGTGGTATGGGACGACGGATTAACACCGTGATGCAAGTCTGCTTCTTTGAACTGGCGAATATCTTACCCAAAGAAGAAGCGATCGCGAAAATTAAGCAGTACATCGAAAAGACTTACGGCAAGAAGGGTGCAGAAGTTGTCCGCATGAATATTGAGGCAGTGGACAATGCCTTGGCGCATCTGTATGAAGTGCAAGTTCCTGACACGATGGACAGCACTGTGGATATGCGTCCCCCGGTTCCCGACACCGCCCCAGCCTTTGTTCGGGATGTATTAGGTAAGATGATGGCGCGGGGTGGCGATGACCTGCCCGTGAGTGCCATGCCCGTGGATGGGACATTCCCTACGGGTACGACCAAATGGGAAAAACGCAATGTGGCATTAGAAGTTCCGGTTTGGGACCCCGATGTCTGCGTCCAGTGTGGTAAGTGTGTCATGGTTTGCCCCCATGCGGTGATCCGAGGCAAGTCTTATGACCCACAGGTGTTAGAAAATGCCCCAGATTCTTTTAAGTCTACGGATACACGGGATAAAGAGTATGGGGGACAGAAATTTACAATTCAGGTGGCGGTAGAAGACTGCACTGGTTGCGGAATTTGTGTCGATGTTTGTCCGGCGAAGAATAAGTCTCAGCCGAAGCTGAAGGCGATTAACATGGAATCCCAGTTACCCCTGCGGGAACAGGAACAGACAAATTGGGACTTCTTCTTAGATATTCCCAATCCCGATCGCCGTTCCTTAAATTTAGACCGAATTCGTCAGCAGCAATGGCAAGAACCTCTATTTGAGTTCTCCGGGGCTTGTGCCGGTTGTGGCGAAACGCCTTATCTGAAACTGGCGACTCAACTATTTGGCGATCGCATGGTGGTGGCAAATGCCACCGGCTGTTCCTCGATTTACGGGGGAAACCTGCCGACTACGCCTTGGTCACAGAATGCTGAAGGGCGTGGACCGGCTTGGTCAAATAGCTTGTTTGAAGATAACGCCGAATTTGGCATCGGCTTCCGCGTGTCCATTGACAAACACACCCAATTTGCCGCTGAGTTAGTGCAAACTTTAGCGGGTGAGATTGGCGATAACTTAGTCGGTGGCATTCTCAACGCGGAACAGAAATCCGAAGCCGATATTTGGGAACAACGGGAACGAGTAGCGCAACTCAAGCAGAAACTGCCAGAGATGAACTCTCCCGAAGCCAAGCAGTTGTTAAGTTTAGCCGATTACCTAGTCAAGAAGAGTGTCTGGATTATCGGTGGTGATGGCTGGGCTTATGATATTGGTTACGGTGGTTTAGACCATGTGATGGCAAGTGGTCGTAATGTGAATATCCTGGTTTTGGATACCGAGGTTTATTCCAATACCGGGGGTCAGGCGTCCAAAGCTACCCCACGGGGGGCGGTGGCGAAATTCGCAGCAGCGGGTAAACCGTCAGCTAAGAAAGACCTAGGTTTGATTGCGATGACCTACGGAAATGTCTATGTTGCTAGTGTGGCAATGGGGGCGCGGGATGAACATACCTTGAAGGCGTTCTTAGAAGCGGAGGCGTATGATGGTCCATCCCTAATCTTGGCGTATTCGCACTGTATTGCCCACGGGATTAATATGACCACATCGATGTCGCATCACAAGGCGTTGGTTGAGTCCGGGCGTTGGTTGCTGTATCGCTTCAATCCAGATTTAGTCAAAGAAGCGAAGAATCCCCTGCAACTGGATATGCGGAGTCCGAAATTCCCGGTGGAACAATCCATGTATCAAGAAAACCGCTTCAAGATGCTGACCAAGAGTAAGCCAGAAGATGCTAAACGTCTTCTAGGAGAAGCCCAGCAGGATGTGCAGACTCGGTGGCATATGTACCAATATCTGGCAGCCCGTCAGTTGGACACCCAAAACGGTCATGGAAATGGTCAGACAACCCAAACTGGTGAGGAAGTTAAGGAACCGACGAGTACCTAGTTAATAGTGTAGAGACGTAGCATGCTACGTCTCTACACCCGCCACAGGATTACCCATAAATAATTGAGAGGTTTAAACGGATGGATCTGACAACAACATATCTAGGGTTAGAATTGCGATCGCCACTCGTGGTTGGTGCGGCGGCACCTTTGACCGAAGATGTTGACAATATCAAGCGTATGGAGGATGCAGGGGCGGCGGCTGTGGTGCTGCATTCCTTATTTGAAGAACAACTGCGCCAAGAAAAGTTGGAGTTACACCATCACTTAGAGTATGGTACCGAAAGTTTTGCCGAAGCCCTGACCTATTTCCCGGAAGCAGAAGTCTTTCATGTGGGTTCAGAGCAATATTTAGAGCATATCCGCAAGGCAAAAGAGACGGTGAATATGCCGATCATTGCTAGTCTTAATGGTGCCACCGTGGGCGGTTGGACGCACTACGCCAAGGAAATTGAGCAGGCGGGGGCGAATGCGTTGGAGTTGAATATCTATAGCATCCCCACGGATATGGATCAGACAGGGGCTCAAATCGAGCAGAATTATATTGATATTCTGCAAGCGGTGAAATCGGAGGTAAATATTCCGGTTGCGATTAAACTCAGTCCCTTCTTCAGCAATATGGCAAATATGGCGAAGCGGTTGACGGAGGCGGGTGCTGATGGTTTGGTTTTGTTCAACCGATTTTACCAGCCAGATATTGATATTGAGGAATTGGAAGTTTCACCCAATGTATTGCTGAGTACACCGCAAGCGATGCGCTTACCCATGCGCTGGATTGCGATTTTATATGGTCGTCTGTCGGTGGACTTTGCCGCTACCAGTGGGGTACATAAAGGGCAGGATGTGATCAAAATGATGATGGCAGGTGCGAAAGTGACGGAAATCGTCAGTGTACTGCTGCGTCATGGGATTGGCAATCTACAAGAGATTGAGCAAGAGGTACGCCATTGGATGGAAGAACATGAATATGAGTCGATCAAGCAGATGCAGGGTAGCATGAGTCAGATTAACTGTCCTGATGAAAGTAGCTTTGAACGGGCGCAGTACATGAAGGCGATTCAGACATACAAGCCTCAATTGGTGGGGTTTGCGCCGTAGGGTGAACGCCAATTCATTAATTAGATCCCCGACTTCTGG
>JGI11783J13700_1000609_pt1 | contig 12471 bp, 8 predicted proteins | sample ElkSlonscriptome_6_FD_13700 | JGI IMG/M metagenome (IMG submission 13700)
GTATTCATAAAATTCGTAAAAATCTGATTAAGTTGCCCTGTGCAGCAATCTGTCTGGGTCAGAACCTGGGGAGAGTTGGCAAAGGGTGAAAAAATCTTCCCGATCGCACCGTGATTGAGGGTAGGGAAACGGATGGCAATCTTCTGGTTACTCACACTTAACACTTGGAACCAAGTGGTTAAGCTAGGGGGGAGTTGAGTACTCAGGCGTAAGGATAAGCTGGGAGTGGAAAGTGATTGGGCGTAACCTGGTGTCAAAAAGGGTTTATAACGTTGGGCTTCAGGCGTTAGCTGTTTAATGAAGGCTAAACTCACGCCTCGAAACAGCCGACGCAGGGGTTCTGCATCTTTATCCGTTAGTTCCGGCACCAAGGTACTGCTGGTTACAGCTTCATTGAGAGTCGCGCGATCGGTGACACTCAAATGAGTCCCCCCCAGCGCCACCAGTAGATACTTGAGTCCACTTAACTGATCAAAGGCGCGAAGTTGGTGTTCCAGAGAGGGGGTAATCGCGTCATTGGTTCCCGTTAACAGCAAGGTGGGAATTTTTACCTCCGCTAGACCCGAACTGCCAAATAAATGTCCAGTAACGGCGTTGAGAGCCATTACCTGAACCACCCGTCGATCGCGTAACTGTACATTGTCTTCCTGTAAGTCTGTGGCAGAACATTGAAACCAGTCAGCGGGTGAGCGTTCTAGAGGACTACGCTTTTGACAAAACTCTCGCAATTCCTCTAGGTCAAGTTGTCCTCCGGCTAAGGCTAAAGCGGTGTAGCCGCCTAGGGAATGACCGATAACGGTAACTTGTTCGGTGTTGAATTTGCCCCGTAATGATCCATAGCCTCGATTAATTTTCGCCAGCCGATCCAAGACAAAGCTAACATCCTGAGGACGGTCGATAAACTCCGATGGGGGTAACACCTCTCCAATGTTACTCCTGAGAGAAACCCCACTGAGCCAGCTAAAATTACTGCCGGGATGTTCTATCGCCACAACGGTTAAACCATTAGACGCCAGATGACGCGCTAGGTAGGTTAAAAATTTGCGGTCAGACCCAAAGCCGTGGGAGAGAACAACCAAAGGTCCTGAAGTATTCCTCACCCAGTACACATCCACGGGAATAGCCCGATCGCGATCGCGATCACGTAGCCTCAGGGTACGTTCCCGGACATATTGATAACCGGTCACCGTTGGGTCAAAGTCAGCCGCAAACTCTGGGGTATCCGCCATGGTGAGTTCCTGTTCCAGGATCGGATTAACCACTTGAGATTGTAAGTAAGGCAGATTCATTTGCAGCACAATCGCGATCGCGGATGAGGCATTGATCGTGACCGTCTCTTCGGGGTAAGCTCTTAAAAAACTTAGCACCGACAATCCATTCCCTTGGCGTGCTGCTAAAAATAGAGCCGCTTTTAACTGATCAAGACTGCTATCGGGGAGTACTCTACCAATTTGATCCAGTAAGCGGACGCCATCGGTGGACAGCAGCAAATCATTGATAAATTTCTCCGCCAGATTCGGGTCAAGTTGCAGGCGTCTGTTGAGTACCTGCTGGACTTGGGGAGTGAGTAAGGAACGGTAGGGTGTGAGAGTTGGCGGTAACTCACCCGTCTGCGCCCATTCTTCTAGATCCGCGATTTCCACCGATTGCCGAAACGGTCCTAATTGCAGGGTGACTCGTTCAGCCGCATTCAGCGGAGTGGCAATTCCCCAAGAAATGGCTACGCCGAATAAAAAAATGTGGTGTTTAAGGTTCTGGATTAGCCCTCTGGACTTCACTCCTTTTCTAGGTTGAGGATGCCGAGAGTCCTTACTATCAAACTGATTCACTTGAAACGTCATAATGCACTGATTTAACTGGGGTGTATGAAAAAAGATCTAGAGTTCCCATTAAAGCGACCCAACACCGTCTATATAAGTTTCCCTGACCTAGTTATTGCTACCGCAAATAAATACATACAGGGTACGGGTTGAGCAATCATATTTTTATTCATTGTGAACGAATAGCATCCGTCTTCTAGTTTATCTAAAGATAGAATTTGGCGTAATCTTGACTTAATTTATTTTTAGAATTTGGGAAGAATACTTATCCTTAGACGTAAGAAATTGATATCATCCCCCATAAGATAGAAACTCTATTTTGGGAATCAAAGGGTCTTGTACAATCCCTACCCCCTGAAATCCCCAGCGTTGGAGTAATCCTTTTAACTGGGTTCCGGAAACCGACTCAACGGCAAAGCGATCGCTCAGATCGGCGGCGTGGGTATTTAGATAGCTGAGGGCTTCAAACCGTTCGCGAAACATCAATAAGTAACCTGCCCCCATCTCCCTATCTCTAGCGGTAGGCTGGGCAGCCAGATAGCGACCATCAACTCTAGAAAGAATTAAGTAATAGATTTGGCTAAACATTTTGATTAGTCATTAGTCATTAGTCATTAGTCATTAGTCATTTGTCATTAATCATTTGTCATTCTTCATTCCTTCTGTAGGGGCGGGTTTCACTACTATCCTTTCTTTCTATACCCAGATGGGGCTAAACCCGCCCCTAAACCTACCCCTACTTGATAGTTTTGACTTCTGATGAATTATTTGAGATTTTCGAGGCGAATACGCGGGTCAACGAATTTGAGCAGCAAATCAGCGAGTAAGTTACCGACAATTAGCATCACCGCCGCCATCATCAAGGCTGCCATCACCAGATAGGTATCTTTAGCCGTGACCGCTTGTAATGTCAATCGCCCTAAACCGGGCCAATTAAAGAAAAATTCAGCAATAAACGCACCACTTAACAAGCTAGCAAATTCAAAACCCAGGATGGTGATTAGGGGATTAATGGCATTCCGTAAGGCATGGACATAGATGACTCGATTTTCTGGAAGTCCCTTGGCACGGGCTGTTTGGATATAATCTTGCCGCAAAATATCCAACATTGCCCCGCGTGTAATCCGTTGAAGTCCGGCAAAACTGGTGATGGAGAGGGCAAGGGTGGGTAGAATCATGTGCCATCCAATATCCAGGACTTTACCAATGGGTGACAAATCGGCATGATTAATACTGGTCATACCACCCACCGGAAACAGCGGTGAGGTGTATTGGGCGATAATTAGCAGCACTAAGGCAGTGATAAAGCTAGGAAAGCCTTGACCAGTATAGCTAATCACCTGTAAAGCGCGGTCAGTAAAGCGGCTTTGCTTGACCGCAGCAATAATCCCCAACGGAATCGCGATCGCCCAAGTAACGATAATCGAGGAAATGGCAAGCAGTAAGGTGGCGGGGATACGTTCCCAGAGTAGAGACGATACAGAACGAAAATAAACAAAACTCTCACCGAAATCTCCTTGAGTCACCACTCGCACCAACCAACGCCAATATTGCTTGTAGGCAGGTTGATCCAAGCCAAATTGCTGTCGGAGTTCCTCAATCCGTTCCGGGGAAATCTTGGGATTTTGCCGCAGGGTGTCCAAGTAATTGCCTGGTGACAATTGAATGATGGCAAAACTGAGGGCAGATGCCAGAAATAAGGTTAATAAGGCTTGCAGGAGACGTTTGACGATGTAGAGAAACGTCTCACTGGTGACAATCCGTATAAACCCCGTCCACGCTGCTTCTAAGCCATGGCGAGTTGAAGAATCCTGTGTTGAAGAAGTCATTCGTCCTCTGTCTTTACTGAAGAAGGTAACCAATCACCCATCACCGATCACCAATGCCTAATACTCCACCAAGTTAACAATCGGCACATCAGGCAGCTTCTGACGCCCCTGTAAATCCCTTAGTTCGATGATAAAACTAAAGCCCACCAGTTCACAGCCAATTTTTTGCACCAGCTTGGCAGTAGCGGCGGCGGTACCTCCGGTGGCGATTAAATCATCGGCAATCAGAATACGACAACCGCAATCAAAGGCATCTTGATGAACTTCTAAGCGATCCATACCATATTCGAGTTCATACTCAATGGTATGCACGGCGGATGGGAGTTTACCCGGTTTACGCACAGGGATAAACCCAGCGCCGAGTTGATAGGCGAGGGGAGGACCAAAAATAAAGCCACGGGATTCGATACCGACAACATAATCTGGTGTGAGTCCCGCCTGTTTACAGGTTTGAGCCAAGAGGTCAATCGTGTACCGTAGTCCCTCTGGGTGGCGCAGCAGGGGGGTGATATCCCGAAATACGATTCCAGGTTTGGGAAAATCAGGGATATCCCGAATCAGCGACTTTAAATCCATAGGTAGATAAGGTTCTTGAGCAAAGGGTTTAACAATTTAATCAAGGAAGCAGACTGATTGTGAGTTATTGTGCCATGATCGCATCGGAAAGGGTGGGTCAGTGACTTGTCATTGGCTACCAGCCAAATCGTACACTAGAAATCTAGAGGCTTGAACCATGAGACGGGTTATTCCGGCAAGTGCCTAGCCAATCACCGTACTGGGTGGCGGCGATTCTAGAAGAGCCGCAATTAAGGATGACAATCGCTCAAATTTTTGGTAAATGGCACATAAGCGAAGCTATAAAAGTCAGTTATCCCAGAAATCTCTAATTTAATTGGAAATTCTTTCTGTATAGAAGACGAGTTCACCTACAATCGCTACTTAGATTCAATGATTCTTTCTGTAAGCGTAATGCCGACAAACAGTCCTGATGCCCCATCCCATCCCGTCATTTTAGATAATTTACCCGATCCTGGTATTTCAGATCGGGGATGTCCGTCGCGAAGTCGGCAGCAGATTGACCTGATTTTACTTGCCATTGAAGCGCTGGAACTGGGCGGTTCTGAAGCGATGCTGCTAGTCGCTAAACAGCTAGAACTACAGGATATTATAAATAATCGTGTGGTTCTTTGGCGTCTACGCTGCACCAATCCCTTACGACGCTCTCACACGCGCCGCCCGCTGAACCTAGAAGAAGCGAAAGCCTTAGTGATTATAGCCAGTTATCTGGCTCGCCGGATGACAGTTGTGATCCGACAACTGCTTCTGGCTTATGAACAACTGAGTCAAAAGCAGGTTCCCATCGAACAACATTTTCGCTTGTCCTCTTATCTAGAGCGATTCCGGGCGCATTTCCGCAGCCGGATGAACCCACGACGGGCAAAGGTTTCTGTCTACAATACTGATGAAAAGTTAAATGAGCTAGCCTTGTCGCTGTTAGCGCAGTTGCTGTTTTGTACAGGAACCTCTGGTATGCAGCGATTTTGGATCAGTTTGTTTGATGGAGAAGTCGGATGAACGATCCGATGAAATGGTCGCTCCGCAGATGTCAACTATCGGCATTGGCTATAATATTGGGTTCCATAAGGAAAAAACGATGACAATTCGACGCCAGTACAGTTTGCCCAACTGTACGCTGATCCTAGAGGGATTAAGTGATACAACCGCAGGGGGAGATCAGCTCGATGCTCGTCCCCTGATGACGATTCTGGTTAACGCAGAATGCCGTTTTATGGGTCAGCCGCAACCCATTAGCGGCGGACGAGATTTTTTTGAGAGCTTAGTTCAGTCGGTTAGTCGCTATGCTCAAGAATTTTTGAGTCATATCCCTCACCCCCAACTTGATGGCGCTAAACCGCCTTTAGTGCATTTACAATCACTTCCGGATAAAAACTTGCACCGTTTAAGGGTGGGGCAAACCGCAGAGGCTCTTTCGACTGTTCCGGCTGATTCCCATAGCGCATCCGGGACTTCTGCGGGAGGGATAGATGGCAAAAATCCTGTACAGCTTGATTTAACAACAGTACAGCTATTTGATTTAGTTGAGGCGATCGATCAGTTCCAGGCGGATCAGCGCACGTTGCCCGATCTAAGTGTACCCTTACAAGCGATTTCCCGACGGTATCGCAAAGCCGACCAATCTGTCGCCCAGAGAAGCGCACCTGCTGCGATCGGGGTGACGAGTTTAGCTGTCGCAGCGTTGGCGTTATTTTTGGTACCTGTCCCAGAAGTGCGTCCGCCCAAGCCAGCCTCTGAGTCTGAGGTCACGGAAACAACCTCCCCAACTCCAGATAGCCCAAGTCAGGTAACGCCAACTCCCACCTCAAGTCCCCCGTCAGCGGCTGAACTGGAAAACGAATTAACCTCCAGTCGAGAGATTATCAATCCCACAGAGTTAAGTTATTTGAAGCGTTATCTGCACAGAGAACTTGATCAAGAATGGGATAACCGGGAAGGGTTAAATCAGAATTTAGAGTATCAGATTACGGTTGGCGGAGACGGAGATATTTTGGGTTATAAGCCGATTGAGGATACGCCTATTGATAGTGCAGAAAACACGCCTTTACCGGAGTTGAGCTATATTCCTACAGAAGGCGGTACAGCAACTCGCGAAACCTTTGCTTTATTCCGGGTGGTATTTACCCCAGGTGGTGTGTTGCAAATCAGTCCTTGGCAAGGCTATCAGGAAGAACCTGGTTTAGGACCAGAAATCACGGATCGGACGTTACTGAGACGATTAAATAACCAACTCTACGCCACGTTAAATGAACGTTGGCAAGGAACATCGCTATCACGAAGACCATTAAATTACCGAGTGGCTATCACTGAAGATGGCGCGATCGCGGACTACGAACCGACCAATCAACCCGCTTGGGATTATGTAGCGGAAACACCGTTGGCAGAATTAGCTGACCCAGAAGCGGCTGGTATTGGCAATGGGGAAACTGGATTTGTTCCTGACCAACCCTTAGCTCAGTTTCAGGTGGTGTTTAAGCCGAATGGTGTGCTGGAAGTTAGTCCCTTACGGGGATTCTGATGAGATGAGGGAGTTATCAGTTATCAGTAGGGTGGGCAATGCCCACCAGCCTTAAATCAAGCTGGGCGGTTTAAACCGCAGCTACACAGACCAAACCCGCCTTCGCGGGTTATATAGCGCTACGCGCTAGGCAATGGGCAATAGTGAAGAAAAACACTTACCTGACAAGGGATTGAGCGATTTAATTTTTTTTTATTTTGTCCTAACATGTATGCGTAGCGCTACAACAATTATAATTTTCTACTATCTCCCAAAATTTTTATCAAAAAATAGCAGTATTTTTTAAGTATAGTGAGGTACACAGACAGATCCCCGACTTCGTAGGAGTTGTCGGGGATCTTGCTTAAGTAAGTAGGGCTTGCTGCACAACTCCAAAACCCTTATCTATCAAGGCTTTGAGTAGCATGGACATTGACTCATCTTCAAGAACATAAGGTAAAACCCTTTCATATCCTTGCACCGCTATCAGGGAAAATGTATCATTGCTTCCCCTGCTCCCCCGGCTTCCCCGGCTTCCCCGGCTTCCCCTGCTCCCTACCCCACTACAAGACTTATTCAGCAACCCCTAAGTAGGTCGGGCTGAAATCTGCTGTAATCACATTGCCATAGGAAAAGTAAATAAAGCGAATGGCTATGGCAGCCGCTAAGATGGAAATTTATTATATGTACAATACAGTAGAAAACTACCGACAATTGGCAGAGGTTCCAGCGGAACGTCTCTACTTCTGGCTCTACACTGATGCTCTAGTCTTATCCCGGTTTTCTGTTCCCTGGTTCTTTTTCCCTGTTCTTACCCTGGCTCCTTTTTTACGATTCTTATCCCCAAAAGTATCATGAAGCAACGTATAGAAACAGGGAATAATAAATAACGTCAATCCCGTTGCTAGTGATAATCCCGAAAACACAACCACCCCTAACGGTTGTAAAAACTCTGACCCTTTGCCAATCCCCAAGGCTAAAGGAAACAAGCCTAAAACTGTGGTAATTGTGGTCATCAAAATCGGTCGTAAACGTTGTGGTGCGGCTTGCAAAATGGCGGTTTGGCGGTCAACCTTTTCCCGGTAATAAATTTGATTGGCAAACTCCACCATCACGATCGCGTTATTCACCACAATCCCCACCAGCAGTACCGCCCCCACCAGAACCGTTGCACCCATGGCGGTTTGGGTGACATAGAGTCCCAAAATTCCCCCGGCTAACGCCAAGGGTACAGTCAGCATAATCACTAAGGGGTCAATTAGGGAATTATACTGTACCGCCATCACCACAAACACCATAAATGCCGCTAATCCTCCCAGTATCTTCAGGGAATTTTGCAGTTGCTGATTCGTTTCACTGGCGGAACTGGGTAAGATAGAAACCCCCTCCGGTAAGTCTAATTCTGCTAACACTGCATTGGTTTCCGCTAACGCCTCACTCAGCGTTGCACCTTCATTTAGTGTCCCTGCAATTAAGAACACTTGGCGCTGATTAATTCGCTGAATTTCACCCGGCGCTTGTCCTTGATCAATTGCGGCGACATCACCCAATTTTATTTGGCGATTATTATTGGTAAATAGGGGTAACTCTTTAATCTGAGACACGCGCTGAATCGCCGCTTGATCAAGCTGTACCCGCACATCCACTAAGCGATCACCCCGTTGTAACTGAGTCGATACCGAACCTGCGATCGCGGTTTGAATCGTATCACCAATTTCCTGTGCCGTTAACCCCAATTGGGCGACTCGTTCCCAGTCGGGACGAATCTGAATTTCGGGTTGGCGATCATCTGCATCTGGGCGAAATCGGGCTAAGGTTGCGCGTTCATCTAATGCTTTTAAGACTTGACGCCCTGCGGCTTCTAATTGCTGAGTGTTGGTTCCCTGTAAGCCAATATCTAAATCCGCCCCGCGAACCGGGGAATTACTTAAAATAATCCCCCGTACTTCACCGGGACTCAGGCGCAGACGAGTTTGGACTAAATTTAATGTCTGCAATTCTTGATTGACTTGTCCAATAAATGTCTCGACATTACTATCCGATTTCAGCGCAATTGTACTCGTCCCCCGTAACAGGTTTTCTGAGGTATTCCCACCAAACAGAAACCCGCCAGATGTGGTAAAGGCATAGTCGGTTTCCGGTTGCGCCAAGAGAATATCATCCACCGCCATCATCACTTGGCGATTTTGTTCTAGAGTAGTTCCTGGTGGAAATTGGGCAAACATTCTCGCTTGTCCGGTATCAATTCGGGGCAGAATTTCTTGGGGAATTTGACGGGCTAAGGCTAAACTTCCTCCGCCTAAAATTAAAATAGCGAGGGCGATGACTAAAATACGATACCGCAGCACCCGTGCTAGAAACCCTTGGTAACTCCGAGTTGCGGCTTCAAAGCGACGATTAAAAGCTTGTAATAGCCAAAATCGATTTAAACCACTGGATCGAGGAATTGCTAATAGGCGAGACGACAGCATGGGTACTACCGTCAACGCCACCACTAACGACGCGGCGACAGCAAAGCTAATCGTTAAAATTAATTCACTAAACAGGAGGGAGAAAAAGCCACCAATGAGTAAAAAAGGGAGGACAGCAACTAAGTTAGTACTGGTAGACGCAATCAGTGCTGATTCTACCTCTTGGGAACACCGTTCGGCTTGGGAAATGATGGATTGAGGCGGGGCGGGTTTTGTTAAGTTATTGGTTTTTTCCCCATTTTTATCGGTTACATCTGTCCCTACAACCGGATTATCAGACACACCCGCCGCGATGGTTTCTAGCATAACAATCGCATTATCCACGACAATCCCCACACCTAACGCTAATCCGCCTAAACTAAACACATTTAGGGATAAGCCAAATAATTTCATTAAAATCACAGCGGCTAGGGTGGCGAGAGGAATGGCGATGACAATAATTAAAGTTTGCCGCAATGAACCCAAGAACAACAAAACTGCAAACGCGGCTAATGTTGCTCCCACTAACCCCGCACTGGTTACATTGGCAATCGAATTTTGGATGAAAACTGATTCATCCAATGTCGCCACTAATTCAATATCCTCTGTAATTAAACCGGATTGCTTTAGCTGTTCAATGCGTTTTTTCACTCCATTGACAACTTCAATCGTATTCGCATCCGGTTGCTTCTGAATACTAACTTTAACCGCTGGTTCTCCATTCAGAAAGACAAATACCCGTCTATCTTCAGTCCCATCAATTACCTCAGCAAAATCGCGCAGATAGACCCGAAGAGACAGATTGGTGGCGTCGGTATCTGCTATTTCAAAGGACAAATTCCGCAGTTCTGCCGCCTCCTGAAACCGTCCCATGGTTCGCGTCAAAGGTTCCGAATCTTCCCCCCGTAGTCGTCCCCCCGCCACATCTTGATTGCGCTCATCTAGGGCATCTAGGACATCGGTTAAGCCTAATCCTAATCGCTGCAAACGAGTCGGATCAATCAACACCCGAACCTCTTCTGTTACCCCGCCAGACACATCCACTGAGGCGACGCCAGGAACTACACTCAGTTCGCGGCTAAGTTCTTCATCGGCAAAGACGCGCAAATCTACATCGTTTAGGGATGAAGATTTTAGGGCTAATTCATAAACCGGTAATTGAGAGGGGTCAAACTTAAATAAACGCGGTTCTTCGATAATTTCGGGTAAATTTGATTGAGCGCGGTTATACGCCGCTGTTGCATCATTTAGCGCCTGGTCAATATCACCTCCGGGTCGAAAAAACAGGTCTAAACTAATTCGTCCCTCACGAGTTTGGGAGAAGACTTGGATAACGCCCTCAGTCGCGCTTAATCCTTGTTCCAAGGGTTTAGTAATTTCCTCAACCGCTACCTCTGGCGAGATACCGGGCGCTCCCAAGCGTAAGCCAATCCGGGGATAGGTAATCGAGGGTAATAAATCGACCTGAATCTGGAGAATAAAGAATATCCCCAGCACAATTACGGCTAGGGTTAAGACTAGAGTACCGATATGGCGGCGAATCGCGATCGCACTAATACTGAGTTTGTCATTTGTCATTTGTCAAAACACTGATTTCACGGATTTTTTTGAGAGATTGGGGTGGAGAGGTGAGAGGGGAATGACACTGATTTCACGGATTTTTTTGAGAGGTTGGGATAGGGAGGTGAGAGGGTAAGCTGTCATGCATTTAAATTGGGTATTAGTAGCGAGCAAGATGCAAAGCCTGCGGCATGGCTTCGCTAAACGCACTACAATGATTTCGTCATTATAGTGGTTTCGCGAATCGTCATCAGAATTCCCTCTCCAAAATTTCTTCGTGCTAGTCTTTGACCATTATAGGAGTAGCAACCGTTATTCTGGAGGCGTCAAGCAGCAGCCGTCGGTCAGAATTGGAGGACTTATGGCAGGATTTCAAGGAAATGGGCGAGAGGTTGCCTAGGGTCATCCTACCCCTACTGCTACAATCAAAGCACCCCGGAAACGGGAGGGGCATAAGCCCAATCAAGCAACCCTTATGCGTACAGATTAAAAGCACGAGTCTGTAATTGCCCAGACTTTCATGTGAACGCAATACATCGAACGTCAGCAAGTCAATCCAAGGCGGTAGGGGTTTCCATTCAAATATGCAGTCGTGTACACAAGGGAAATGGATACCAACAGCTTCTCAAAGGAAGTCCTGTCGGACTGCTGTTTATGTAAAAGGGCGAATTCCTCCCCATACATAAATGACAGGGGTTTCCATTCGCCCCCTTGCCAACCCTAATTTCCGATGATAGCCACTCCCCAACAATTGCCCAAAATGAGCTTTGAGGACTATCTCGAATGGGAATCTCAGCAAGAGATTCGCTATGAATATGTCAAGGGTGAAGTCTTTGCTATGACAGGCGGTACGATTCCTCATAACGATATTGCTCTCAATCTCTACAGAGCCTTGTATCCTCATCTGCGTTCCAGAAGTTGTCGGGTCAATGTCTCAGATGTGAAGGTGCAAGTGAGTCCGAAGAGCATTTACTACTATCCTGATGTTATCGTCAGTTGCGACCCTGAAGACCTTAACGCTCGCAAGTTTATTCAAAACCCTAAACTTATTGTAGAAGTTCTCTCGCCTGGTACAAGTGCTAAGGATAGAGGGGAAAAATTCACTTACTATTTGAAAATTCCCAGTTTGCAAGAGTATATCTTGATTGACTCGGAAACAATCTCTGTCGAACGTTACTCTCGCGGAGAGGGAAGAATGTGGCTTTACTATCCTTATCAGGCGGGAGATACCATCACTCTATCCAGCATTGAATTTGAATTTCCGATTGAATTGCTCTATGAAGGTATCGTCTTGGAAATAGACGAATAAACGCACAGTTTACAGTTTAAATTGACGGTTAAATTAGACTCGAACACGATCAATGAATTAGTTGAACTGCTCAAACCCTTGATGGAAGATGAGCGCAGCCGTCGCTCGATCCTAATCCTAGCGCTGGATAATGGTGCATCGGTGTTACAACGCATCACTTGGAATGGTGCTGTTGCAACGTTCATCCCGGAGATGGTGGAAAAGCTAGCGGACTATGGCGAAATTGCACCGGGTAAACAAGCACTTTGGGTATTGTTGGAGTGTGTGCGATCGCATTCTGGTATCGATAGTCAACAACGTATCGCTAAACTGCGTCCTCGGATTGATTTAGGATGGCATTCTGAGCGAGTAATGGATACCTCTGATATTGACGCTCTTGTGGAAAACGTGCGATCGCCCTCTTCTTAAGTCTATGGGGATGGGGATGGGG
>JGI11783J13700_1001974_pt1 | contig 12241 bp, 9 predicted proteins | sample ElkSlonscriptome_6_FD_13700 | JGI IMG/M metagenome (IMG submission 13700)
TTATTACTTCACCTAACTTAGCACTTGTGATCCCTTCCCTGTTGTAAACCCGACTACCAATTGTGCGGGTTTTTCGCCAATCTCGTCCCAGCGATCGCCGCTAAATGGCTAATTTGTCCCATCCCTGGGGATGAGAACTTTTACCTAGGGTTAAGACCCTCAATTTGAACGCCTTAGGTAAGATTGCTTAGATTGCCTCCCTCAGACTCTCAGATATGAACCCCACGAAAAAAAATAGCATACGCTTGAGGTCAGAACCCAATCTTGTTAAAGTAAAGTTAAGTTATGTGAAAAAGAAATCCAATATCTGAGAAAGCTGGGCTGGGGCTGTGTTATTCTCTCCCGGTCGGTGAGGGCTTAAACGTCTGCGTACACCGGGTTTTCCTCCAAGTTAGGTTGGAGATTTGCCCAGTTCAACCGAGCCAATCCTGTTCATAAAAGCCGATTTACCCCAGATAAAATTTATAATGTCACCAAAAATTCTTTATGTGCGCCTCCCCTGCAACCCGATTTTCCCGATTGGTGTTGTCTATTTAGCCGATCACGTTCACAAACTCTTCCCAGAGGTAGAACAGCGCATCTTTGACTTAGGCACTGTACCTCCCCTGGATTTTTCGCGATCGCTCGACGCCTGTATTGACGAATTCCAACCGACGATGTTGGTATTCTCCTGGCGCGATATTCAAATCTATGCTCCAGTTGGCGGTAGAGGGGGGAACCCCTTGCAAAATGCCTTCGAGTTTTACTACGCCAGTAACCCCTTTGTCAAGTTACGCGGGGCGATCGGTGGCTTACGCCTCGCCGCTGCTTATTACAATGAACTGTGGCGTAATTTAGGATTGATTCGCCGGGGACTTAAACGCGCTCGTACCTACAACCCAGAGGCACGGGTGATGGTTGGCGGCGGTGCAGTGAGTGTATTTTATGAACAACTGAAGACTAAATTACCCAACGGGACAATTGTCTCCGTTGGCGAAGGTGAAACCCTACTAGAGAAACTCCTGCGGGGTGAATCGTTTGCTGATGAGCGCTGTTATGTGGTGGGTGATACGCAGCCGCGCGATCGCATGATTCATGAACGCCCAACTCCCCTAGAAAAAACGGCGTGTAACTACGACTATATCCAAAGCATCTGGTCGAGTTTCGACTATTATTTCCAAGAAAGTGACTTTTATATTGGGGTGCAAACTAAACGGGGTTGTCCCCACAACTGCTGCTACTGTATCTACACCGTCGTCGAAGGTAAACAAGTACGGATCAATCCCGCTGATGAAGTGGTTGCCGAAATGCGCCAGCTTTATGATCGAGGTATCCGCAACTTCTGGTTTACTGATGCTCAGTTTATCCCCGCCCGGAAGTTTATCGACGATGCGGTGGAACTGTTGCAGAAAATTCTTGATTCTGGGATGACAGACATTCACTGGGCGGCATACATTCGGGCAGATAATCTCACCCCCCAATTATGTGACTTGATGGTGAAAACCGGGATGAACTACTTTGAAATCGGCATTACCAGTGGTTCCCAGGAATTAGTCCGCAAGATGCGGATGGGGTACAACCTTCGCACCGTGCTGCAAAATTGTCGGGATTTGAAAGCAGCGGGCTTTAATGACTTGGTTTCGGTCAACTATTCCTTTAATGTAATAGATGAGCGACCAGACACCATTCGCCAAACCATTGCCTATCACCGGGAGTTAGAGCGAATCTTTGGTGCTGACAAGGTGGAACCCGCGATCTTCTTTATCGGACTACAACCCCATACTCATTTGGAAGCCTACGCTTTTGAGAACAATATTCTCGAAAAAGACTACGATCCAATGAGTTTAATGCCTTGGACAGCGAAAAAGCTACTCTGGAATCCCGAACCCCTAGGCTCTTTCTTTGGTGAGGTTTGTCTGCAAGCGTGGCGGCAAAATCCCGATGATTTTGGTCGCGAAGTGATGAAAATTTTAGAGGAACGCTTGGGCTGTGCGGATTTAGAGGATGCATTAGCGGCTCCGATTGAAGCCTCAGCTAAGACGCCGCCTAAACAACTGGTTACAGCGGGGTAGTTGATTCTATCCGTTTATCGTTAACTCGAACAGCTTGGAGAAATTTAACCCTAAAATGTATCATAATTAACATAAAATCATCGGTTAAAATTCTCCCCTGCTCCCAGACGCGCCATGGCACGTCTCTACACACCCACTTTCCTCTGAACCCCTCAGACAAGGTTTGATCATGCTGCAAGGTTCGATATTACAAAAGTTAGATACAGCTCATCGCGGCGGTAAGCGACCGCTGAATTTTGGCGTTTATCACAAAAACACCCTGATTGCCCTGTGTCATGCTTTGGAAGACTTCATCTTAGAGTCAGAGGGAAAACCTCTGCTAATTGCAGCATTTCAACAGGGGAAATGGTATATGCAAGAGGCAGAACGTTATGGCGATTTAGCCGAACAGTCGTCTCAAGTGGTAATTCTGGCGACAGCGGAGACGGGTTTTGGGGAACATCCCACCAGCCAACGATCTAATGTGAGACTATTGGATTTAGAGGCTTCTGATCCAGTGGCTCAAGAATGGCATTTGATCATCATGTCGGAGACATACACAGCAATGGTCTTATGTCAAGAGCTATCTACCGAGGATTATGGCAGCAAAGGACCACCGACAGATGATCGGGAGCGCAAGTTTTATGGGTTCTGGACATTTGAGCCGGAATTGGTTCGGGAAACAGTCGATTTGGCGATCGCACACATTGGCGGTTACGATCAACAGTTACAACAGTGCCTCACCGACCAAGCACAACAGATTACGGATGCCTTCGGGAGCAAAAAACGCGATGATGTGGGGCAGGTTGTGTCTCGTGTCGTGGATTATCTGGAACGCTTTAAACAAGAATTACACCAAACTGAGGATGAGCCGCTTCAGAACTTGCCCCTTGCTGAGGAAGCCTTAGATAATAATTTAGTGTCTAGTAAAGTGCAGGCATTTTTGCGGATGGCACAGCTCATCGATCAAGCTGATGTAACCAATCCCATGGCAGCGGCGGAAGTGGCAACCCTTTGTGAAGCGATGGGTCAATTGCTTGACTTACCCGCATGGCAAATCAAACGGTTGCGATTAGCGGGATTGCTGCATCGCCTTGCGCCGTTACAAGCCGTAGATGATGACCTAGAACCAGCAAAATCCACGGTGCAGCAACAGACGGTAGCTCAACAAGAGACGATGCCCAAATCCTCGGTTTTGCGTGTCATGCCCCAATTACAGGCAATTGCTCACATTATCACCCACCAAACCGAACATTGGGATGGCTCCGGACAACCGGATGGTTTGGCTTATGATGCGATTCCCTTGGAATCGAGGATTTTAGCACTGATTACCACATTTCAACAGCGACTGAAGGACTATCAATCCCAAGAGACTCCTTTGGCAAAAGCACTCGATGACTGTCAGGCGTCAGGGGGTACAGTATTTGACCCAAAACTGCTTGAGGCTCTAGAACTACTGGTGATGGGAATGCAACAGGGTATGAGTTTACAGGCAAATCAACCTAAAATAGCCGCCGGGATGTGGTTGATTGATTCCCATTCCCCTCAGGAAGCCCAATCAAATGTTTCGTCTTAAGGTTTAAGTCACGCAGGAAAATTGATGGAAATCGAAGCAATTCGCGCAGGAAAAATTAAGCAGCTCTCAGGTGCTAATCTAGACGACGAAGATTTGTCTGGGAGCCAACTGGAACAGATTAATTTGGCAGGCGCTAGTCTGGTGGGTACGAATTTGTCGAGAGCGAATCTCAACGGTGCTCGTCTGGATGGCGCTAAACTGCTGTGCGCTCAATTGGTGTCGGCTGATGTGCGGGCAAATTGTTTGGGCGCTAATCTGATGCAAGCCAACTTGACTGGGGCGGATTTGCGCGGGAGCAATCTCCGAGGCGCAAATTTAATGGGCGCGAATTTGACACAGGTATCCTTTGCTGGTGCCTTTTTGAGTGGTGCGAATCTGATGGGGGTTAACCTCCAGGGCGTCGATTTCCGAGGTGCTGATCTGCGGGGGGCGAATCTCAACAGTGCTAATCTTAAGGGGGCGGATTTATCGCAAGCGGATTTACAAGGCGCTAGCTTGTGTGACGCCAATTTTGAGGAAGCGGATTTGCGCGGGGCGAATCTGGGAGGGGCGAATTTAACGGGAGCGAATTTGCTTTGTGCCGAACTCGATGACGTCAATGTAAATGGTGCGAAGTTAGAGCGGACTTGTGTGGTAGGAACGTCTCTGGAAAGTAGTTCCTAGAGGGTTGCCTGAGAATCGTGAGTTATTGTCCTTATAACAAAAGCAATACAAAGGACAAAGAGGCAGCAAATGATAATATTCTGACATAGAGGCTTGGATTTAGGCTTCACTCCTGCTATGATTCATGATTATCGAGTTGCGCCCAAAAAACTCTTCCATCTCGACAGGGTGGAGGAATATTTGGTATTGGAGTGATGGGGAGAATAGGGAAAAATAGGGAAAAAGGGTTAATGACCCTGATAAAATTAGGGACGTTTAATCTCCGGGGAATCTGTCCTGGCTCACCTCCTCACGCCCTCAACCGTCCCCGTTAACGAAAAAGGTATCGTGCCAGACTAGGGGATTGGGAGGATATCTATCCCAAAATCAGTTCGGTTATTTCCCTGATGCAACTCTATCCGTTTCTCGGTGTTTTAGGCGATGATAGTAACTAGGAGAGAATGCCAACCTGTTGAACCCTGTCGGTGTCAGGAGGAAAAGTAGCAGATGCCACAGCCGGATGATTTTTCCGAAATATTGAACCTTTACCTCTTTACCGTCGTCTAAAGGTGTAATACTATAGAGTTAAGGTAAACTCATACTGACTTCGCATTCGCCCTGTTCCTAGCCCAGAGTTAGTAAGCTGGGAAACGCCGCAGAATCAACGAAGAGACAACTGAGTCAATCGCTTTAACTCCTGATCTAAGGTTCGATCTCCTGCCCAACTCAATACAGGTAGGAGTCTATACATCTTTTAGTAGATGTAAACAACCGCTTCGCGCACGTATCCTCAAGGTGAGAGATGGCTATAGCTTTTGCTTTTGAGGTCAAAATCCGCGACAGATTTATTGCTCGTTTACGGAGTCACTACTCACAGATGCCCACTGTTAACACCAAACCAAAAACGACCAAGCCCACATTTTCGGCAGATATGGTTCGCACCTATCTGCATGAAATCGGTCGCGTGCCACTACTGACCCATGAGCAAGAAATTGTCTATGGTAAGCAAGTGCAGCAGATGATGCCGCTCTTGGAGGCAAAAGAAGCCTTAGCGGAAACGAAGAAGCGCGAACCGACGATACAGGAGTGGGCAGATCACGTTAATTTAGAGGAATCAGCCCTCAAGAAAATTATAAACCAGGGAACGCGAGCTAAGCGCAAAATGATTGAAGCGAATCTGCGCCTAGTGGTAGCGATCGCCAAAAAGTATCAGAAGCGTAACATGGAATTCCTGGACTTGATTCAGGAAGGCACCCTGGGATTAGAGCGAGGTGTGGAGAAATTTGACCCAACGCGAGGGTATAAGTTCTCTACTTATGCTTACTGGTGGATTCGTCAAGCCATTACTCGCGCCATCGCCCAACAAGCCCGTGCAATTCGGTTACCGATTCACATTACCGAAAAGCTGAATAAGATCAAAAAGGTTCAACGGGAACTGTCTCAGAGATTGGGGCGTAACGCCACACCAGCTGAGATTGGTCAAGAGTTGGAGTTAGAACCTGCCCAAATTCGCGAATATTTGAGCATCGCTCGTCAACCCGTATCCCTAGATGTGCGAGTGGGGGATAACCAAGATACAGAATTATCTGATCTGTTGGAAGATAGTGGACCTACACCGGTTCATTACACCACCCAGGAATCCCTGCGCCAAGATTTAGATAATCTCCTGGCAGAATTAACCCCCCAACAACGGGAAGTCTTGGCACTCCGCTTTGGCTTAGAAGATGGGAATGAACTGTCTCTGGCAAAAGTAGGACAGAGACTCAATCTCAGTCGTGAGCGGGTACGCCAGTTAGAGCATCAAGCTTTAGCCCAACTCAGACGACGCCACGCCACGGTGCGGGAATACATTGCCAGTTAGTTTGTTTGTAGTTGCGCTGTCTTCGCCCTAAACGCTGGCATCCCCTACGACAAGTTTAGCCAAGAACTAAAGTTCTGGCTCAAAGCTTAAACCCGTTAAAACGGGTTCACAAACTGTTTCCGAACGTCCAAGTTGGCGACATGCTGTCGAAGTGGTAGCGCAATAGGCTACCACTTTTTTTGTAAAAAAATATTAAGTTTTTAGGCAATGCCAAGACTAGAGATTGAAGTCCCTAAAATACTCTGTCAGTAGGAAAACCCGTCTGATGAGTGAGTAGATGTTCATTCCTTCGAGGGAATCGTCACTTAATGATAATCCGCTATTTTTTAACTAAAGAGTAATGAAGGCTCCAATCCAATTGCAAACGATCATAATTTTGCCCGTGCGAACTGTGACGGTTAAGAAACCGGATAAAGGCAGCGCAAACCAGAGACAGGTTCACGGTTAGATAGAAAGTAAGGATGCCTGCTAACGTCTACTTTAGCTTAAATCTACTTTAACAAATTAGGGCGGCTACCAACTGTGTACTAAAATTCCAAATTTTTTAAGGGTGTTTCGATATTATTTTAAAGGAGGTAACCACGGTGATTAGCCGATTCATTGAGTTTTTCCAGTCCCAACGTCAACCGTCTTTTTCTTGGCGTTTACCCCTAACCGGGTTACTGCTCACCGTAGGACTAACAATGAATGTCTCCAGTAGACCCCTAGCCGTCGCTCAACAACTCAAGCAAACCGTGGATAGTTCCACTGGGGAAACGAATCCATCTACTGTATCCGCTTCAGCCACTTCAATCCTAGATGGCACTTACCTTTACGGTCAATCCTCCCAACCCAATCAGATTGGTCAAGAATATATTGTGTTTCAAGCCAATCAAGGACAGCTAGTTGGGGCACTTTACTTACCTCAATCTGAATTTAGCTGTTTTCATGGCACTCTAGAATCTAAACAGATGAATCTCCGAGTTGTCAACCCCTACAACCAAACTGCTTTAGCTCATACTATTGAGAATCAGCAAGAAACTGCGGTAGCGGCGGCGGGGAGCCAGCTTAATCTCGATCGCACTTACGAATCTTTAACCTATCCCTACACCGTTAAGCTTGATCAGTATCAACCCGTTGGTCAACTGAGTGAGAATGATCAGCGGATGTTGAATATCTGTCGGGAAAACTTGTTCTGACAAATGACAAATGACAAATGACGACACTATTAACATCCTACCTCTAATCCCTCTGGCGGTTGGGAATACAAGGCTTGTTCCTCTGCGGCTGTGGGTGAGCTAGTGAACTGTTCAATTTGAGTTAATAAGGTTTTCGCTTCCAGATCACCATTGTCGGTTCGGTGTTTGAGGTAGAGCTTCAGTTCATTGACTAGGGCGGTGGGGATGTTCATGGTTAAACTCCAATGAAAACGCTATATCCCATTTTGGATGATGAATGATCATTAGAGGTTGCTGTACCACGCCACTACATTAATGCAGCCAGCCCAATTTAGACGTAGGGCGGGTTTTGTACTCCAGTTAGGGGAAACCATGACAATTAATCCCTAAACCCGCCCCTACAAATTCATGATGGCGCAGAAAGCTCCAAGGGGTTGGGGTTAGATGTTTTGAGTTTGCCAACAGGAGAATTTAGGCGATCGCGCCCAAACTTACAGCAGATTTCAGGTTGATGAGGTACAGTCTTTAAGCAAGATCCCCGACTTCGTAGGAGTTGTCGGGGATCTGTCTGTGTACCTCACTTACTTGAAAAGCGCTGTAATACTACACTCCAGCCATCTTTTCAAAAAAAGATTCCATTTTTTACAAAACTACATGCATCCAGCCGATAAGCTGTTTTGCGGTTTAACGTGTTAATCTGACTTGCTGTGACTCAATAAAGGAAGCGAAAAGTTAAAGGTTGATCCTTGTGTTAGCACACTGGTAACACTAATTTGTCCCCCGTGAGCATTAATAATTTGCCGACATAAATATAAGCCTAAACCAATTCCGGTTAAGTGTTGAGAGTGCAATCCCCGAACATAAAGCTTAAAAAGCCGATCGCACTGCTGTTTGCTCATCCCTATCCCGTCATCGGCGATCGCACAATGAAGCATATCCCTCTCAACCCTTACTGTCAGCGTAATCTTAACCCCCGGTAGATTGTGTTTAAGGGCATTCGTCAATAGATGATGAAACACACACCGCAGTTGAGTCGGATCAGCTTTAACCGGGGGTAAGGTTTGGGGAATAACCGTCGTTAATTGAGCGTGGTTACTGCTGAATAACGGCTGCAAATCAGTCAGGATTTGGCTGAGGAGTTCATTTAAGCATAAAGGTTGACAGTGGAGTTCTATTTTCCGCCCTTGGTTAAAATGGTCTTCAGATAAGGCATTGATCAACGTCAATTGGCGATCGCTATTTTCAATCAGCCGATCCAGAATTCGGCGTGGCAGGGCAACGGTTTCACCAGGGCTGTTTTGGGTTCCCTTCAACATCAGAATTAAGCCCATCATTGATGTTCGTAGATCATGGGATACCGCTTGTAAAAACACATCTTTGAGTTCGTAAAGCCGTTGCAATTCCTGCATTTTTTCCTCAAGTTGCAGGGTGCGTTCCGCCACTTGACTTTCCAGGTTACTATTAAGACCTTGGACTTGTTGGTACAGTTGAGCTTGTTGAATGGCAATGGTGACTTGAACCGCTAATCGTCTTAACCAATCCACCTCAAAGGATTGCCAATGACGGGAACAGTGGCATTGATGAACGGCCAAGAGTCCAAACAGTTGCTCATCCAGAATTAATGGAATTGCCAGGGTAGCTTTAATCTGATAGCACCGATAAAAGTCTTTGAGATAGGGCGTTACATTAACCCGCTCCGTATTATCCCGGATTAAAATTTGACGCTGAGCAAATAATTCTTGGGTTTCTTGTAATAGTTTCTCTGAAGGTTTCCATCCCAACAGAGATTTATAAGCAGAGGCGACAGATTCGGCAGCAATTTTACTGTGGTTATTTTCATCTAGATAACTGATATAGACACGATCTGCCTGTAATAATTGCCGCACTTCCACAACAGTGGTTTGCAAAATCTGGTCTAAATCTAAAGATTGACGAATCCGCAGGGCAATCTCCGCTAACAAGCGATCGCGTTCTAAGGTAGCCCGGAGTTGATGTTCTGCCTGTTGACGCTCTTGACTCGCGGCGGCTAGAACTAAGGCGGTTATTGTTACCACTGCCATAAACGTTTGTAGCAGTAGAATTGCCCCTAGGGTACTTCCCGTTTTCACCACAAAGGGTCCGATCCCCTGGAGAACACCGCCAATTGCCATTCCCGAAACGATTAAACTGGCAAGAACCGCACCCCACACCCGAAATCGCAGCGCCGCCCAAACGACAAAGGGAAAGGGTAAATATTCCAGGGGATAGTCGGAAAGATCAAAGGTAGTTCGAGACTGGAAAACTAGCCAACTAAATACCCCCAGTAGACTCCAGCACAGGACGGCTTCTAAAATCTGTTGGGGTGGATAATCTGGCGGAAAAATTCGCTGAGGAGATTCCTGAACAATTAATAGCAGTAAGGGAGTAAATACTAAGATTCCCATACTGTCTCCTAACCAAAGGGTTCCCCAATTCAGTCCAAATTGATGCCATGGAATAAAATTTACCCAGCAATTCACTAGCGTACTAATCGTGGCATTAATTGAGGGGGCAATGATCGCGCCGAAGATAATTAGAGCATAAGCATCCTTAAGCCGTTCTAACGTCGGGTTAAAATCCAGGCGACGTAATCCCATCGCACCGACGACAGCTTGTAACGTACAGCCGATTACCGAACCCAGAGACACCAAAAATGAGGCTCCCAGAGACAGATTGAGCCAAAATGCACCAATCGCCACACCAACCCACAGCCGTTTTCCCTGCAAAAAAAGGGCAGCCAGAGCAATCCCCGCACCAACCCACACCGGAGACGCCTCAGCGCCCAATCCTAGCCAAGACAATGTAAAATGAGCGCTACCCTTATAAGCGATCGCGACTAGAGCAACTGTGATCAGGTATCGCCAGAAACGCTGCTGACTCCCAGGAAATATGGACAAAATTAAATCTTCACCGTGACTAATATTCAAGATTCCATAGCTAAGAGCGATCGGCTTCCATCAATAGGATGCCCAAGCTTATCAAAACTTAACTTCCCCTAGGTGGGTGAGTGTTGAGTTTTGACCCTTCACGACCTTCGAGGGAACCTGGTTTGTAGGGGCGGGTTTGACTACTAACCTATGTTGCCACCCAGATGTGACTAAACCCGCCCTGATGAATGACAAATGACGAATGACAAATGACGAATGACTATTCCTGTCTCACACTCTCCGGAACCCCCACCGGGGAAATACCCGCGATCGCTCTCAGGTTTTGAGAGCGAATTAATTCGGTAAAGTTTAAACTCAGTCGTCCTTCTATCTCAGCCACGGATTCAATCGCCGCTAATAGATGCTGCGCCGCTTCTGTTTCGGTATAGCCACGTCGCAGGGCGACTTTGATCGCATCGGTATCCGCATCTAGGTGGGTTTGACAACTGCGAGTGCTGCGCCAAATTTGACTCCCTGCGATCGCACTCAATCCCGTCGCCACGACGACACCCACCGCATCGCCTTGCACAAGTTCTACCATTCCCCCTAACAATCCGGCAATGACGACGCCTTGATATAAATCTGGCTTAAACCATTTGATCGTAATCAACCAACTTACGGTGCTTAGGAGCAGCATATCCCGTTGCGGTCTGGGTAAGCGACGCCACAGATCAAAGTTAATATAGATTGGACGATCTCTCAACCAAGGCATCGGGAAAGGAGTTTCAATCACCGCCGTCTGTTGCGGTTTACTGATAATTTTGGTCAGCATTCGCCCAGAGGCGGGCATTAGATCACGCAAGCGGCGAATTTCTGGCTCTGGATTCATCAGCCGAGGGACTCAAACTTAGAGGATTTATTAGGATAAAGTTAAAACACTTATTTTCCCAACTATCTCATGCCTGCCTTAAAATGCAAAACGCCTGGGCAGGGAAACCCCTAAGATAGGCATAGGAGATTGTCAAGATTAAACTCTTTCCTTAAGCTACAACCCAGCGATAGACTATGGACGCTTTTACCCCATTTCCGCCGCAATGGACAAAATCAGCTACTCATGCATTAGAGTTCTGCTGTCCCACCTGTCATGCTTCTTCGATGGAAGCCCAACGGGTTTGGATTAATCGACAATCGCCAGTCCTGACTGAAGATTATCGAAAAAAGTGGCAAGAGTTCTATCAATGCCAGTGTGGTAAAGTGTGGTGGGCTTGGAGTAGCGATCGCCCTCCCTCGGAATTGACGAACCGCGATCGACCCCCAGATTTGTAATGTCGAATACCATAAACAGCAAGTCACCCATGGCAGTAGTTGGGCTAGCATTCCAGTTTATTTATGCGCGTTTCCACTCTCATCGCCCTAACCCTAAGTACAGCCAGTTTTTGGGGAATGCCAATTGCCCCGATTCATGCTGTGCAGCAAGCTGATGGTACCGTTTCCTTTGAAAAATCACCACGCTTGATTAATGTGTTCACCACATTTGATCATGTGGGAGTATGGGGAGCTAAATATTATTTCACCCTAGAACTTCCAGAGAATGCGGGTGAACCCTTACAGAAGGTGACGATTAGTCAACGGGAAGGAAGCGAAACTATCCGTTTTCGACTTGATGATACTTTAGCATTTACCGGAACCGCTCGAAATAAAGGCGAACAATTGCCGTTACAATCGGTGACCAGAGATGATGCAACCAAAACGGTTGCTGTTAGTTTTGCCGAACCGATTTCTCCAGGAACCACATTTACCATTGGTCTTCAGCCACAGCATAATCCCTATTGGGGTGGAGTTTATTTATTTGGTGTAACCGCTTTTCCGGCAGGAGAAAAACCCTATGGATTATATCTTGGTGTGGGACGGTTGCACTTCTATCGACGAACCTCTTGTCGATGGGGATTTTGCTAGATAGGAAGGTGTTGGGGAAGCTGGGGAAGCTGGGGGAGATGGGGAAGATGGGGAAGATGGGGAAGATGAGGGAGATGGGGGAGATGGGGGAGATGGGGAAGATGGGGGAGATGGGGAAGATGAGGGAGATGGGG
>JGI11783J13700_1043472_pt1 | contig 12194 bp, 10 predicted proteins | sample ElkSlonscriptome_6_FD_13700 | JGI IMG/M metagenome (IMG submission 13700)
CTCATCTCCCCCATCTCCCTCATCTCCCCCATCTCCCCCATCTCCCCTCTCTCTGCCAACCGATCAGGTCAATTGATTTTCCTGACGTAGGTAGGCTTCGATGAAGGGATCGAGCGTCCCATTCAGGACATCATCAACGCCTGTGGTTTCCACATTCGTCCGCAAGTCTTTCACCAACTGGTAAGGATGGAAGACATAATTGCGAATTTGATTCCCCCAAGCGGCTTCCACCATATCGCCTCGGATTTCGGCAATTTCCTGAGCGCGTTGTTCTTGTGCAATCACCAATAGCTTGGCTTTCAGCAGGGCGAGGGCTTTTTCCTTATTTTGGAGTTGCGATCGCTCCTGGGTACAGCGCACGGCAATGTCTGTGGGAATATGCTTAACCCGAACGGCGGTTTCAACTTTATTGACATTTTGACCGCCCTTACCCCCAGAACGAGAGGTGGTAATCTCTAAATCCGTTTCAGGTATATCTAGGTCTACATCCTCGTTCAGGATGGGCATCACTTCCACACCCGCAAAACTGGTTTGCCGTTTCCCGTTGGCGTTATAGGGAGAAATTCGCACCAGTCGGTGAGTTCCTTTCTCAGCTTTCAAATAGCCATAGGCGCGGAGTCCCTGAATTTCTAGGGTGGCTGACTTAATTCCCGCTTCATCCCCTTCTGAGAGTTCTGCCAACTGCACTTTATACCCTTGACTTTCTGCCCAACGGGTATACATTCGCAGCAGCATTTCTGCCCAATCTTGGGCATCCGTTCCGCCCGCCCCAGCATTAATCGCTAGTACCGCACCATTGGCGTCATAAGGACCCGATAGTAGCTGTTCTAGTTCCCAACGGTCAAGTTCGCGATTCAGCTTGACTACATTAGTTTGGGCTTCTTGCAGCAGTCCTTCGTCGGTTTCCAATTCCAGCAATTCCAGAACCGCTTTCGCATCCTCTAGATTACTTTTCCACTGCTGGTACTGCTGGAGATTCAATTTCAGGTCATTCAGCTTTTGCAGGGTTCGCTGAGCGAAGCTTTGGTCATCCCAAAAATCCGGTTGAGCCGCTTGTTGCTCTAGGTCTTTAATTTTGGCAGTCAGTGCAGGTACGTCAAAGATAGTCCTGGGTTTTTCCCAGGCGAAGGGACAAGGTTTCGACTTCGCGTTTAATCTCTAAAACTTCCATGTTTCTTGATTTTGGTACTTTACTACCTTTGATCAATTGTAATCAGAAAATTTAATTACATCAGACCAATGACAGGTATCCCACGCATTTTAAAGCGTGGGATAAGGTGAGTCAATTAGTCGCGATTAAAGGCAATCAGCAACCGCAAAATAAAGATAAACAGGTTGATGTAGGTCAAGTACATCGATAATGCGGCTGGCAGATACTGATCATTGCGATAGGTGCGGGGCAAGATATAGAAATCCACCACCGCCGCACCAACAAATAGTAAAACGCCAATGCCAGAGATGCCAATTTCTAGCCAGCTAGGGGTATAAACGCCAAAAAAGCTCAAGGCGAGCTGACCCACCAACACCACCAACAAGGCAATGATACCCAGTTGCACGGTTTGGGTTAACGCCATCCCATCTTGGTCGGAGAGATTCGAGCCAATTTGACGGGCAGCGACAAACGTGACACCACAACCGAGAGCGGCGATTCCAATCCCTGGAATTCCTACGCCTGAAGTGCCGAGGGCAACATAGACGATACCACTGAGGGTGTAGCCTGACAGCAGGCTATAGGTCGCCAACAGAGGCAATGCTGCACTGTTATTGCCTTTCTCCGCCACACCACGAGCGACGAAGAATAGGACTAATTCAGCAATCAGGGCAACCCAGAAGGTAGGCATGAATAACCCTGGGTTGGTGGTAAGGACATTCAAACCACCATAAGTCCCGACAGCCGTTAAAACCAATCCACCGCCGACGTAGGGCAGAGCATTGGCTATCACATTGGGTCCGACTAGGGCTTGACCCTGTGCATTACGCATGGCTTGGCGAAAGTTACTTGTGTTACTCATGAAAACTCCTTGTGTAACTTACGTCATGATTTAACGAGATCCGGTAAGAATGCTCCCGTCAAATCAAAGATTATGACGGTGAGATGAATCCCAAATGAAAGCAGGTTTACTTCCATTAGTATTATACTCTATTCTAGAATAACGCTACAACTATTGCTCAAGGAGATAATAGCGGTTTCTGCTGTGAATATGTCAATAAAAACGATTAGTATTTCGATTTCAACAAAGCTTTATTTTATGTTTATTTACAATATTTATTTCAGGCATTGAATGGCTAATAATACGCTTTTTATTTAATCAGGCAACAATTATACCCTTAGCCATTAAAATCTCCGCTATATCAGCTTTTCAAAAAATATTATAAACTTTGAAAAATCAATATTTTTAGGGCAAGTCTGGGCGGGTTTAGTTACATTTGGGTACAAAGGAAAAGATAGTAGTGAAACCCGCCCCTACACACTTATGCGCCACGTTCTCGAACCATGTCCTTGAACGAAGTGTTTAAGGAGAAGTTAAAAATTAAATCGTGGCGTCACATAAGTACCTAGACATAAATTCTGTACCCTGTACTAAGAAATGTTAACAAGCCTCAAACCCTTACTGTTGCCTAATCTAAACCGTTAACTTTAATGAAAACCGACTACTTACCGTAAAAAGTAAGCAGCTTCCCCAGCTCCCCCTTCGTGCCTACCCAAGATTTCTCAACAACAAGGGGGAGGCTGTATATTCCCAACCCAGTTGTGAACTCAGGCTTAGGAATTCCAGCTCTCCCCATTAATCTAGGTTTTTAGCTTATTCGGCGAGAAGCCTCACACTTAACTTAATCGCAAAGGCTCCTCTAGAAGCCCACACTGTACTCGTGAGAGTCGGGGTGTGGAGTTGTTATGCGTCACTTTCGATGTAAATAAACAGAAGTCCCATCAGTACAGCAGGCATCAGCCAACAAACGACGGGAATCAGAATCCAAGGCAAGAACGAAGCTGCATAAGAACCAGTCATGTCAAATTGTCCTATCTAAATTTACAAGAGTCCAAGACAAATATTACTCAATTTGTGAACCCAGTGGAGTTAGTTATTCACAAAACCCCGGAAAATGGCATCCACTGTCTCAAAATTTTCCAGGAGGAAGTAAGCCACGAAAGCGCCTCCCATACCTCCAACAAAGAATCCACCTGCAAATTCACTCCAGCCTTCAGACGTTTTGAGTCGTTCTGTACTCGGAGCGCTTTCGGCGGCGCTTTTGAGCGACACTAATCCCCAAGCTGCCATTCCGGCGGTTCCCAGTAACACGATAACCAAAGCAGTGACTAAGCCGCCTAGATAACGCGCTTCTGGGTAATCCCGCAGTGCGCCAAACACAACTTCAGGACCAACTAAGAAGTAACCATGAGCCATGCCAATTTCCAAACCTCGCAGGAAGGGTGATAGCCCTTTGCGGTAAGCTGGCAGGTTGCCAATGAATGCCCGGGTAAACGCCGAATCGCTGATTGGAGTCGATAAATGACCCACAAAGGGGTCTCCATGGTAGGGCTTTACCATTTCCATATTTCTTGCATCTGCCATCTAGATGTTGCCTCTCACTCTGAATGTTTACAAAAATACCTGACTTAACATTGTAAGCAGAGAGGGGTAATCCCATGACACAATATGGGAAGACCTTTAAAAAACTTCATCAAATTAGTTATAGATTAAGGATATAACACTGCCGTGTCCCTAGGGAGTAATCGGCGCGAATCATCGTCTACGTCCAGCGACCAAAACCCCTGACTTCTTGGAGAAATCAGTAACTTAAGTTGAATGCACAACTATGGTTATATGTCAAGACATGAGCTAGATGTCGGTCGTTCACTAGAGTGTAGTATTTTGAAAAAAACAGTCATCTCAAGAGTCAGTAAATGAGACACATCTTCAATCAACTATACAAAAACCTGAAACGTCTAATACTACCGCTATTACTGGGCGTTTTAGTTAGCGGATTGGTGACTACACCTGCCAACGCTATAAACGTCTACCAAATGCCCAATGTCAACGCGGGTGAACCAACATGGGTGATTGATCAAGCCGACGTACTCAGCCGCCTGAGTGAAGGCAAGTTGAGCAAAAGCTTGGAAGACTTAGCCCAGAAAACCGACAAGGAAGTCAGATTTGTGACGGTTCGCCGTTTAGACTACGGTGAAACCGTAGACAGCTTTGCTAAAGCCCTATTCAAAAAATGGTATCCGACACCGGAAGCCCAAGCGAATCAAACCTTGCTGCTGATCGATACCCTGACCAATAATACTGCCATTGTCACTGGGGAAGACGTCAAGTCAATTATGCCCGACGAAATTGCCGAGAGTGTCGCCTCGGCAACAATGACAGTCCCCTTGCGGGAGGGTAACAAGTACAATAAGTCTTTTTTAGAGGCTAGCGATCGCTTAGTGGCTGTGCTATCGGGTCAACCTGATCCCGGTCCTCCGGTTGTCGAAGAAACGGTTCAGGTTGAAGGCACATTTACCAGCGCAGAAGAAACTGACACCAAAAACTCGACCATCTGGGTTGTTGTACTATTGGTTGTCGCGACAGTGGTACCGATGGCAACCTACTTCTTTTATCAGGGCTTCTCTGGTTAAGTTTGTCATTTGTTACTGTTCCCTGTTCCCTGTTCCCTGTTCCCTGTTCTCTAAGAGATGATCAGAAGCTTTTGCTGTAAGGCACTAATCCTGAACATACTCCTGTCCAGAAATTAAAGCATACTCAGCCCGCATAAACTCCCGTCCTAAATAAGCCGCATGATCCAACATCGTGACTGGACAGGGCTGGGTTTGCTCAAAAATCACCACACAAAGTTCCTTGGCGGTTCTACCTGTAAACAAAGTCGTATGAGTCCGTTCAACCTTACCTCGTGCGGGAATCGGTTTCCCGGTTTCAGGGTCAACGGCTAAACCGCGATCATCAATCACATTGGTGAAATGTTTGGCACAAATTAACTGTGCATCCCGGTCGAGGTAGATAATAAAATATCCACCGGGATCAAGTGCAATCTCTCGTTTAGACAGTTTGTCATCAATAGTACGCAGGTCTTCTACTGTTTGGTTCATCTTGATTTTGGCTCAATGCTTCCCTTCTTGAATACTATCGTGCTTGGACATGTTGAAGAAGGTAGAGGGAAATCTCAAATCCTTACTGTTCCCTGTGACACACCGAGCGTGTTACTGAGCGGAGCCGAAGTCCTGTCGAAGGTTCGAGGTGTTCCCTGTGAAACACCGAGCGAAGTCGAGGTGTTCCCTAATCTCAACCATTAACTTTAATGAAAGTCCGGCTACTTATCACTCCTGAACCAAAAATTGAATATCTCGTTTGCTAAACGGTAAATCATTATTGATCGCATCGATTTCTTCCTGTTCCATTTCATTCACCTCACCTATATAGTGGCGCAAAATTTGCATCAGGCGTTGATTATAAAATCGGTGCAGACTGTGATTCGGTGTCGCGGGAAATCCTCGCCGTCTCTTGTGGCGTCCCCCAGCACCTGGATCAAACATCTTAACCCCATTCGCGATCGCCCATTGTATCGGGGTGTAATAGCAAGCATCGAAATGCAGGCAATCATATTCCTCAAAACAGCCCCAATAGCGCCCATACAACTGATCACCCTTATTAATACAAAACGACATCCCCACGGGATGTCGGTCATCATCCTCTCGATAAGCCGCCACCAATACCACACGATGACGATAGTCGGGATACAACTGTTCAAAAAACTGGCGCGTCAGATACTTACTGCCCCAAAAAAACTTATCGCAGGTGCTGCTATAGAAGTTATAAATCAGGGGAAATAAGGATTTGGGAATATCATCCCCAACTAAAGGAACCAAACGCAGTCCGGCTTTAGTCACCGCTTTACGTTCCCGCTTAATATTACGCCGCTGATTGGCGTTAAAGATACTCAGATAATCATCGAAGCTACTAAACCCTTTATCCTGCCAAATATAACTGTGATGCAACCAGCTTGTAAAACCATGGCGTTCCATCACCTGTCGCCATTCAGGGTCAACAAAGAGAAAATGACAGCCACTAATCCGGTTATTCCCGCAAAAGTGATCAATAGCACTCACCATAATCTCAGTGAGTTCATCTTCATCTTCTCCAGGTGCAATTAAAAATCGATACCCGCCTGCTGGGGTAAACGGCGTCATTCCTAACAGTTTGGGATAGTAGCGAACGCCTAAACGATGGGATAGATCTGCCCATTGGTGGTCAAAGACAAATTCTCCATAGCTATGACCTTTAATATAGAAGGGCGCAGCCGCAATAAGCTGTCGGTTTTGCCATAGTGTTAGGTGATTGGGCAACCAGCCAGTTTTAGACGTCGCACTTCCCGATGTTTCTAAATTATTCAACCAATCCCATTCCAGAAATGGTGTTTTCAGGGGTTGGGCAAGGGCATCCCAAGCGGCTTGGGGAATATCAGCCATCCGGTTAACCCAGTTAACGGAATAGTCAGTCTGTGGTTGGTGAACCATTGGGAAAATCTATAATTAGGTCTGCACTATTGGAATGAACGGTGAAGATCGTTATTTGCAATTTGCTCTATGTCATTGGTAAGGTACGGAGGGGTTATTTACATAAGTTAACATAATAGAATTTATTTTGAGCGATTGACGTGAGATGAATTGCCAAAATTAAAGAGCTTGGAAGAGAGTTTTGACCCTTCACCACCTTCGAGGGCATGGCGCGTGAATTTGTAGGGGCGGGTTTAGGGACTAATATTGGTTGTTTTCCCTAGCTTGGCTACAAAACCCGCCCTTTATTTAAGTGCAATAGTAGAGACGTTGCATGCAACGTCTCTACTACTCCCCCATCTCTCATTCCCTCAACAACCGATAGTGCAGAAATAACTCTTGGTCAATCCTCTCAACCGCCAAAAGTTCTAAACGCTTCGCCAATTGCTGCGAAAAACCAGCCCCCTGAACGGACGTTGGGGCGGCTGCACCCCCTAAAATCAGGGGACAAACTGTGAACCAGAGTTCATCGATTAAATCAGCCGCAAGTAGAGATGCCACTAAGTTACCCCCCCCTAAGACAGCAAGCCGTTGGATGCCCAATTGGTTCAGCTGTTGATAAGCCTCATGCCAATTTATCCCCTCGTTAGAGGCATTCACCACCAAAATTCGCTCAAAATAATTAGATTTATCCTGCCATGATTTAGCACCTGCCTCTGTCGTCAACAGCCAACGGGGTAGATTTTGGCGAAAAAAGCGTAATTGTGGATCGAATTGAGCTAGACGGGAGCAAACAATCTGCACGGGTTGGATGGGTAAGCCCCGTTGTTTACGCTGCTGCTGTAACTGGGGATTTGAGACGCTGCGAGTGGTACCATAAGCCCGGAGAGTTCCTGCACCGAACAAAACACCATCCGCTAATGCCACCTGATTTTCCAGATGGGCTTGATCCGCAGGCGATGAGAATCGGGCAGGCGATCGCGTCAAGTCCGCAATCTTGCCATCGGCACTCATTGCCAGAACGACTGTGGTATGGGGTCGATTGATAGCAGACGTTTCCAGCATAGTTGTCTAGGGCAAGAAAAAGAATGATAACTATTTTGGCGCAATTCACCCTAGGATTGTCTGCATGTCTGCCACTCTATCAAAACCATCGAAAGAGGTTTTGAATCGTTCTAGGATAGAGATAAGGGGTTTTCAAGGAAACTCGGTGACTCGTAAACTGTATTAACGATTACTCTTTCTACCACCTTTTCTTCTGTAATCACACCAGCGTATCTTATGGCTAAGCCAGGTCAATCTTCCTTTCGTCGTGTTTTGCTGTCACGCCTGTTGTTGCTCAGCGTGCCAGTGTTACTCTTGGGAGTTTATGTGACCTACAGAAAAGCACGCTCAACGCTTCTAGACACAGCGCGTCAAAATTTAACCGAAAGTGCTGTGAGAAAAGGGGAAAGCATTCAAGAGGCTATCTCAGCGTTACAAGCCAACCTGCTGACCGCTAGCCAAGCCATCGTCTTTCGATCTCAGTCATCGACAGGCTATCAACAATTTATCAACCAACTGGCTCAACAACTCCCCACCCCGATCAATTGCGTGCAGTTGAGTGATATCCAGACTCAAGATATTGTGAGCAGTACCTGTAATCAATCCTTACCCGTCAGTCAGCAAGTGATATCGCAATGGTCTAGCCAGCAAGGTGAGGTCTCTGTCGATCCGTCTCAAATTGATGTTACAGTGCTACCTCCGCTAGCACCCTCAACCCCTGCTACAAAGGAAGCTGAAGCCAACGAGGACAAAAGTCAACTCCCACTTCTGTTGAGTGCGCCCGTTTATAACGCTGAGGGTCAACTCCAATATGCTTTGAGCTTATGCTCAACCTTACTCCAATCCAAATCTATCAAGCCGGGTTCCCTATCTGGTGAACCCGTGGTGATTACCCAAGCGGGTAAAATTCTGGTGCATCCCATCGCCCAGGAAGTGGGACGCAATATCAACCAAGAACTGGATTCTTCAAGACTTGAGAGTCTGGTCGAAGACGCGATCGCAGGTCGTGAGTCCTTTATCCATCTTACTTTGGATGGTCAGGAATATGTCGCTGGCTACACCGCGATTGAAAGTCCGATTAGCAAATCTGACCAGCAATGGATTATTCTCGCTGTTACCCCCTTAGAGAGTGCGCTGATCGGTCTTCAGGATATCCGCCAAGTTCTGTTTATCCTCACCTGTGGCTTAATTGCTGCCAGTATTTTAGCCACAATTTACATTTCCCGTGACCTCGCCCGTCCCTTAGAAAAACTCAGAGATTGCGCCTTGCATGAATCCCAGCTTCACTCGAATTATCGCATTCCTCATACCTTCAAAATTCGAGAAATTAACCAATTAGCCGAAGCCCTGGATGGCATGTTTGAGCGGCTCAAACATTGGGCAGAAGAACTTGAAGCCGCCTGGAAAGAAGCCCAAGCTGCTAACCGGCTTAAGAATGAGTTTCTCGCCACGACCTCCCACGAACTGAGAACTCCTCTCAATGGTATTATTGGTTGCCTGCGACTGGTCAAAGATGGTTTCTGTGATGACCGAGAGGAGGAACTTGACTTTTTACAACGAGCCGATGAAGCGGCTATTCATTTGTTGAATATTATTAATGATGTTTTAGACCTGGCAAAACTTGAGTCAGGTAAACTTTCCGTTGAAGTTGAATTGATCGATCTGCGTCAACTGATTGATGAAGTGATTCACTTACAGGCAGTCTCTATTAAATCGAAGGGACTCGAATTCAACACAAAAAACTTGCATGAAAAACTTCCCGTTCTTGCCGATCCCGCTAAACTAAAGCAAGTCCTGATTAATGTTATCGGCAATTCAGCCAAATTTACTGATTCGGGCAGTATTACAGTCAGTACACAGATTGAAACAGCCAGCGATAAGACCCAACCAGTGGTGAATACTGATGATTCTACCTTAGTTGCTAACGTCTCCACTATCCCCAGCAATGGACAAGTCACTGAAAATCAGGGAACTGAAGAGTTGCTTCCTGCACAAGTTGTTGTCACAGTAAAAGATACGGGAATTGGCATCGATCCGGTGCAACAGTCTAAACTATTTCGTCCCTTTGTCATGGTAGATGGGTCAACCACGCGCAAGTATGGTGGTACAGGTCTCGGTCTGGCGATTTCCCGCAACTTGATCGAATTGATGGGGGGGACAATTACCCTTTTTAGTGCTGGAGAAGGTCAGGGAACGACGGTGAACATTAGCTTACCGCTTGTCGAAACAAAGGGACAGGATACAGATGAGCAACTTGACAGTGAGTCACCCTCACAACTATCAACAGAGTTGCCTAAACAGCAGGATTCAATTGGCGAGATTAACGGGAAAATTCATAACTAATTAATATTTTACTGTCCAATAGGCAAGGAAAATAAAACTAACAATTTAGCACAATAGCTACGGAAGGCTAAAATTTTCCCGACACCCCTCACCCTACACAATGTTTTAAGTTGTCTATCTTTCCGCTAACTGGGGAACCTTAATCGGTGTTCCTCCTTGTTGGAGAGACTGGGATAGACAACTGAGGATGTTCACCAGTTGAGCCGCTACCCAGCCGGAAGAGACTGATACAGGTTGATTATCGCGGATGCTCTGCAAAAAGCGATCGCACACTTGCGCCAACGGTTCGCGATGCTCGATTTCTATGACTTCCCGCCGTAAACCCGCAGGCGTAAAAACATCTCCACTTTGCTCGAAATACCCATGCTGAAGCGTTAGGGGCGCATCATTTTGCATCTCATCAAAAATTAATGTTCCTTGACTCCCCACTACTCCTAGACGCCGTTGTTTATCTGGGTTGAGCCAACATAAGTGAATATATGCCTGAAAACCCGTTGGGTATGTCAAAATAACGTAAACAAAATCGGCTAAATCATGTTCCTCAAGAAGGGCGGGTTTAGTTACATTAGCGGTTTCTTGTGAAACGTTATCGGTTAAACCCGCCCCTACATCCCCCGATTGATCTAGGGCGGGTTTAGTTACATTAGCGGTTTCTTGTGAAACGTTATTGGTCAAACCCGCCCCTACAGATCCCTCTTGACGTTGTAACCACACCCGTCCCGTGGCTTGAACTTGCACAGGTTGCTCACCTAACCAGGTATTGAAGATCGCGATATCATGAATCGCTAAATCCCACAGCGCATCGACATCCTGACGCACGGGTCCTAGATTCGTCCGAGCCGCGTAGCCATAGCGCAATTCTCCTAAACATCCCGATTGCACTACCGCTTTACCCTGCTCAACAGCCGGATGAAATAAATAGGTGTGATCTACCATCAACTGGCGCTGCTGTTGACGGGCTAAATCAGACAACTGTTGGCATTCAGCCGCATCGAGGGTCAACGGCTTTTCTGCTAGCACATGGAATCCTTGCTGTAAGGCGTCTTGAATCAGGGAATAATGAGTCACCGCCGGAGTCGCGATCACCACCGCATCGCATTCTATCTGGGAACGTATCGATTGCCAATTGTCTGCTAGAACTACATTGTCATTCAGTTTCAACCGTTCTTTAAGCTGAGTTAAGCGTTCCCTAGAGGAATCAACTACCGCTACCAGTTGAGCATCTGGATGTGACGCGAAATTCCGCACCAAATGCGTACCCCAGCGTCCTGCTCCCAATACGGCAATTTTAGTCTTCATAGCAATTTTGAATCTGTAGGGGCGGGTTTCACTATTATCGTTTTTTTTCACCCTGATGTCACTAAACCCGCCCCCTCTAAATTATGAATTACCGACCCAACAGATTAGTTGATCAATGACTAATCACCAATCACTTTAGCCAACGCGGCTTTAGCGGCGGCTTGTTCTGCCGCTTTTTTAGAGCGCCCTTGTCCTTCACCCAATTGTTGACCTTGAAACCAAACTTGGGCAGTAAAACGATTCTCGTCTCCCTCAATGGGATTGGTTTCGGTAAGGCGATATTCGGGTAACGATTTATAGTGAGCTTGAGTCCATTCTTGGAGAGCATCTTTATAGTTTTGGCGGGCAGGATCTTTAAGAATGTCTTCAGTCAATCGCTGAAAATGAGGATCAAGCCAAGGACGAATTAATTCTAAGGTATGGGTACTCAGATAGAGTGCGCCGACTATCGCTTCAAAGGCGTCAGCCAGCCGTGACATCTCACCCCTCGGATCAGCCGCCGCGCTGGGAGCCAGGAGCAAATATCGCTCCAGTCCATACTCTTGAGCCAATTGAGCCAAGACGCGATCGCTCACTAATACGGAACGAATTGCCGCAAAGTCACCCACGGAAGCGTTGGGATAGGTTTCAAATAATAACTCTGAAGCAGCCATTCGCACCACCGCATCCCCGACAAACTCCAACTGATCATAGTTCACATCACGGGACATACTGGGGTGAGTCAGCGCCAAGTCAAGCTTATCCCATTGAACAGGCGCATTATCCAGTAATCCGAGCTTTTGCACTAATTTTTGCAGTTGTTTGTGTCGTCTGGAGTCAATGGTCATCGAAAAAGCGGATTGGTAAGGGGATAGACGGAACCCCCTGTCATTTATGTATGGGGAGGATTCCATGAATAAGGGCGGGTTTTGTTGTTCAGTTACTAGTGACAAGCTAGCTTGAGTCCCTAAACCCGCCCCTACAATAAACTTATGACTAGAAGGGAGAGAGTCGGACGTAAGCCGGGTTCTGT
>JGI11783J13700_1044003_pt1 | contig 12121 bp, 8 predicted proteins | sample ElkSlonscriptome_6_FD_13700 | JGI IMG/M metagenome (IMG submission 13700)
GCTGGGGGTGAGGGCTGTACCTCACCCGATCAGGAAACGCTATATCAATGGTAATGTTAAACACCTCAATCCGATCAACTGCTCCGAATCAGGACAAGTAACCAAACTCTCGTGATATGGCGACTTTGAAATAAACTTGTCCCTACTCGTTCACCTCTGAAACCGAGAAATCAGCGAAGTCTACATACACATCTTTCGGAGTTGCCCAAGAAGGATCACCGCCACCAAAAAAGGTGGAGAAAAATATACCATCAATTTTGAGGTCTTCAACAGTACGGAATGTCAATCCTTGCTCATCTAGAACCATGTTTCCATCCAACCAAACTTTAACCCGACCATTGGCTTGACCCGGTTCATTGAGGATAACCTCCTGCTCAATATGATGCCAAGTTCCGGGGACGAACTGCCAATTCCCCCGACCAATTGATGTGCCGTATTCTTCACTTGTGGGCAGATAGGCATACAGTTCGCCATCACCATTTCTTCTCCACATGAATCGCGTCGAAAACCCATCGGTTCCATCAGGAGTTTTCCCGCCACTAGCACCATTACCCCCGTAAAGTCCCGGCAATTTCCCTCCCTTCACAAAGTCAAAGTCATCCGAAAAACGAACATAATAACTTAAGCGCAGGGATTCTTTAGCCGGTAAATATAAATCCGCATAAAACTGTGTACCTCCTAAGGGGGCGTCATTTTTTCGAGAAACCGTAGGGCTAGCTGAACCCGCTGGATAGTTTACTCGCAACACTTGATCAAATCTGCCGTCGGCATCTTTAATCACTTCACTATTTTCTAAACCCCACTGTTTCTCACTTTTAAAATTCCAAGATTGCTGCCAATCCGTTGCTGCAAAGCTATCTGACCAAAGCGGGGTAACATCAGCGTTAGAGGCTACATCTTGACGGGTTTCTGTGGAATTGCTTAAGGCAGAAGAGGACTCTATTTCATTTGAAGAAGTCTGAGCGCAACTATTCAGCATAATGACTAAAAAAGCTGCACTTAAGAATTGACATGAAGCGGCTAGATGCTTAAATTGGATTGACGTCATGGGTTTTGCTTAAAAGGCGGAATAGTGTAGAGTTTTTATCATCTTGAGCTTAATGCACCCTCAACCATCCAATTTAATCCTTAAGCTAGGCTTTTGTCAGCCCTTGACTGAAAAAAGGCAGAATGCAGATGGCAAGGTGATAAGGAATAAGGAAATTATCACTGTTTAGATGGACCTCAATACTCCTCGGATAAGCTCTAATTGAATTTCTTCTCCCCCAGCTTCCAGACGTAGCATGCTACGTCTCTACATGGCTCCCCAACTCCCTTACTGAGGATCAAGGCGCAATACTGCCATAAATGCTTCCTGAGGCACATCAACTGTACCCAGGGATTTCATCCGCTTTTTCCCTTTTGCCTGCTTTTGCAACAATTTTTTCTTCCGGCTAATATCCCCGCCGTAACATTTAGCGAGTACGTCTTTCCGCAGTGCGGGAATATGTTCACTGGCAATTACCCGACTTCCAATTGAGGCTTGCAGAGGAATTTTAAATTGGTGACGGGGAATCAGTTCCCTGAGTTTTTCCACTAAAGCCCGACCAACAGAGTAAGCTTTATCCCGGTGGACAATCATTGCCAGAGAATCCACGGGATCACCATTAATTAATACATCAAGACGGACGAGCGTGTTTTCCCGATACCCAATAAGCTGATATTCCATACTGGCATAACCGCGCGATCGCGATTTGAGTTGATCGAAAAAGTCAGTCACGACTTCCGCCAGAGGTAATTCATACACCAAGGTGGTTCGCCCTTGGGTTAAATACCGCATATCTTTAAACTCACCCCGCCGCGTTTGACACAGTTCCATCAGCGTCCCCACATAAGTTTCTGGGGTAATCATCTCGATGCGACAGTATGGTTCTTCAATTTTCTCCCGCTGCTGGGGTGGAGGGAGTAAGCTGGGGTTGTCAATTTCCAAAAGCTCCCCATCCATATTCGTGACTCGATAAACCACCGATGGGGCGGTGATGATTAAATCTAAATCATACTCCCGTTCTAACCGCTCCTGAACGATTTCCATGTGCAATAAGCCTAAGAAACCACAGCGGAAACCAAACCCCATGGCGCTGGAGGTTTCCGGTTCATAGTTGAGAGCCGAATCATTGAGCTTGAGACGGTTGAGGGCTTCGCGTAAATCTTCGTACTGATCCGCATCGGTGGGGAATAAGCCACAGAACACCATGGGTTTGGCTTCCTTGTAACCGGGTAAGGGCTTCTCCGCCGGTTCAGCAGCTAGAGTTATCGTATCGCCGACACGGGCATCTTCTACAGCTTTAATCGCCGCTGCTATATATCCCACTTCTCCGGCGTGGAGTTGCTCAACCTGGATTTGTGTTGGTGACAATACACCCAGTTCATCAATTTCATATTCTTTTTTGGATGCCATCAGCCGAACTTTATCCCCGGTTTTGACTGTACCATCCATCACCCGGAAATAGATAATGACACCTCGGTAGGGGTCATAGTAACTATCAAAAATCAAGGCTCGCAGGGGCTGATTGATGGTGTCTTGGGGAGGAGGAACCAGATGCACGATAGATTCTAAAATCTCATCAACCCCAACACCCTCCTTTGCCGATGCGAGGATGGCTCCGCTACAATCGAGACCAATGACCTCTTCGATTTCTGAGATCACTCGTTCGGGTTCTGCTCCTGGGAGGTCAATCTTATTCAGAACCGGAATAATTTCTAGGTCATGCTCCAAGGCTAAATAAACATTTGCCAGAGTTTGAGCTTCAACCCCCTGAGAGGCGTCTACCACGAGCAATGCGCCCTCGCAAGCGATAAGCGATCGCGAAACCTCATAGGAGAAATCCACATGACCCGGGGTGTCAATCAAATTGAGAACGTATTGCTCACCATCTCGCCCCTTATAGTTCATGCGAGCGGCTTGCAGTTTAATGGTAATCCCGCGCTCGCGTTCCAATTCCATGTTGTCCAGGAACTGTTCCTTCATGTGGCGATCGCTCACCGTACCCGTTGTCTGTAAGAGGCGATCGGCTAAAGTGGATTTACCATGATCAATATGAGCAATGATGGAAAAATTGCGAATGCGAGAGACAGGAACATCAGTCATAGAATTATCGGGTGACAAAAAAAATCGGCAACACGGAATGGATGGCTCTTAATGTATTTTAATGTTTCTTCCCAAAATGGGGACAATACTCCTGATACTCTAACTCCAGAGAACCTTTTCGGGCTGATTGCGTCACAAATCTCAGGTGGCAAGAGAGCAAGTTGTCGTAAACTGTAGTGTAGGGGAACACCAAAACGCTGAAAATGAATAATCATGCCATTCATCGAGAGCATTCAACAAACAAGGAAGAAATATCTATCCTCATGGATGCTCAACTGTTAGACCAAATCAAACACTTAACCAATGATCCGTCTAAGGTGATAGAAACAGCCATTCGTCAATGGCTAAGAGGAGAGCGCGATCGCGATGATGAGCTAACCCGCACCTTGAGACGAAATCCACCAGTACCGCCACGAGGCGAATGGAACGATTGAGAGCCAAGAGGTTCGTCGCTTTTTCTTTCGCCTGAGGCTCCAGGGCGTTAAGGGGTTGCATTTATGTCTGTCTTGGTGCGAGCGCTAATCCTTTCGCTGCTTGTAGTTTCCAGGTTTCTTGTAGATGATTGCTCCTGCTGATTTCCACCATCCTCGATTCGGGTATACCACTATGCAATCTACTACTGCACAAGGCAAGTCCAGCTTTTTGCAGGAGTTAGAGGTTGAGCTGATGTGTAGCCAAGATGCATCAGGTCAGTATCACTCCTTTTATTGGCGACAAGCCGAGCAGTATGAATTAACTCAAGAACAGGTTATTGGGGTTCCCCTCAACGAAACCTTTCATCCCATTGCTCTAGATGCTTATCGGGATCGAATCCAGCGGATTCTAGACAACCGCACCCCAGAACGCTGTATCCACGACTTCTGTTATGGCGATCACGTTTTTCCCTTTGAACTGGTGATCAGCCCAATTTTACAAGCAGACGGTCAGGCGACTCAGGTTTGGGTGATGGGTCATCTGTTACCTGAGGGTTCGGTGCAAAAAGTTATCGATTCGTTGGTACCGTTAAGTGTCGATCCCAATCAAAAACTACTCACCCAAATTGCCCGCCGGATTCGCCGGACTTTAGACTTAGATACAATCTGGCAACAAACAGTAGACAGTTTAGGGAAAGCCCTACAAGTCAGTCGCTGTATTATCTGTTCCTACAAACCTGACTACATGGATGTCAAGGTGGAAGCGGAGTATCGCCAAGACTCATTAGAGGAAATGTTGGGGATGACGCTGGAACTAGAGTCGGAACTGATAATGAAACAAGCGATGTGGAGTTCCGAACCCGTAGTTGTTGACCAAATCGCCCCCAGTCGGTTTCAGGAAAAATCCCTGCTGGTGGTTTCCACGTCCTATAAAGATGAACCCAATGGCTTAATTAGTTTACAACAGTGCGATCGCCACCGTCCCTGGAGTGATGCGGAAATTGAGCTAGTGCGGGAGTTGGCTGAACAAGTGGGAACCGCGATCGCGCATGGTACGCTCTATAAAGAACTGGAACTAGCTAGAGAACAAGCCGAGGAAGTGTCCCGCCTCAAGAGTGAATTTCTTGCCAGCACGTCTCACGAATTGCGGACGCCCCTAAATGGAATGATTGGCTTTCTCAAGCTGATTCTGGAAGGGATGGCGGATGACCCCGAAGAACAGCGCGAGTTTATCCAGGAAGCCCATAATAGCGCCTTACATCTGCTCAACATCATCAACGATATCTTAGATATCGCCAAGATTGAAGCCGGAAAAATGGAGCTGGAGTTTAGTCCAGTTGAGTTAGAGTATCTATTTAATAAGGTCTATGATTTTACCGCGCAGCAAGCCCATCACAAGAATTTGAGCTTCACCCTGGAAATTCCCGCCGTCTACGATGGCATTGTCATGTATGGGAACTATCAACGGTTGCTACAGGTGATGCTAAACCTGGTGGGGAATGCGATTAAATTCACCGATGAAGGGGGAATTACCATCAGCGCCGAAGTCATTCGCAAGAAAGTCCATTTTCAAGGACAGGAATTTCCTGGACATGTGAAAGTGCGGGTAGCGGATACAGGAATTGGGGTTTCCTTGGATAAGCAAGACAAACTCTTCCAATCCTTTAGCCAGGTGCATGGTGGACTCAATCGTCCTTACGGGGGAACCGGGTTAGGGTTAGCCATTTCCCAAAAGCTAGTGGAAACCATGGGCGGTGTCGTACATTTCTTCAGCATGGGGGAAAACTTAGGCTCAACTGTGACATTTACTGTACCCCTTTATCAAGAACCCGTGATGGTGTCGCGCACAGATTGATTGGGTAGCTGAAGGATTTTTCATCTTATCCAGTCAGCTTTAACCGACTTCAGCTTTCAGCCTTGGGTTTAAATTAAAGGCTGTTTAATATTTAAAAAGTTAGGGGAATCCCCTAAGTCTGACACCTTCCCCTAACTGTTCATTCAAGATATTCAAAACCATGCAGCCTCTAGAGCGCTCAGTTGGCTTAAGGAAAGTTCTGCCAACTATTCTGAACTCAATGTAAGCGATTAGAGTTGAGTCAGAAAGTTATCTATGAATACTCAGGCTGGCCTAGTATTAAACCTAGTTATTTTTGGAGCGGTTTTGAGTCAGCCTGTCATTGGCATTCAACCTCATCAACGTTTCCTTATGTTACAATTTCACCCTCAAGCTGGACAGGATTTATTCTTAACCCAAAAAAACGTCATCCAATGGAGCAAATAAATTAGCACTTGTGTAGTGGCGTGACCCACCTAAAATAGGACTTTGTTTGTAGTGAGAACTTTAGTTCTCTAACGCCTATCTGGAGAAGGCTGAGGTTTCCTCACTACGAACCCAATCTATTGCACCAAATTAGCTGGGTCACGGCAGTAGGGTGCGTTAGGCGCATAGTTTTTTATTCACTTTTATTTTCCACAGAACACTCATGCGCCGTAACGCACCACCTTGGTTGGTGCGTTACGCTTGGGTGATAACTGGTTAAAAAGAATGTAAACCCGCGCAGGCGGGTTTTGTTTGTATAGCTGCGGTTACCCTACGGGAAGCCACTCCTCGTCTACAACCGCCCCATCTTAAAGGATTTTTCCTATTAAAAGCCCACCGACAAAACTTGCACCATTTCTCCGACTGGAATCAAGGTTTGACCAACGGGTACGACCGCAAGACCCGTAGTTTGGGCTAAGTTAATTAAATTACCCGAACTGTGACTACCACCCGCCAACTTGAATTCGTAGTTCCCCTCAACTAATTGAAGCTGACCCCACAAATAGGATTCTCGACGCCCATCGGATTTGAGTTCGCTACGAGAGATGGCGTTGATAAATCTGGGCTTCCATCGTTGCATTGGTAACCCAGAAAGCTTTTTCATCACAGGTTGCACAAATCGCCAACAACTGACTAACGCGGATACTGGATTTCCGGGTAGACCAAAATATAAGACTGGATGCGATGAGCCTTTTTTATTCCTCTGACTCGGAGGCGGAAACGTCGCCACGGTTAAGGGTTTACCCGGTTTAACCGCAACCGAACGGATGTGAATCTCCGCATTCAGTTGGGCTAAAATTTCATCTACATAGTCATACTCGCCCACAGAGACGCCACCTGTAGACAGAACAATATCGGCGGCTAGAATAGCTTGGGCAATGGCTTGCTTCAGGGCGTCCGGTTTATCGCGGACAATCCCCTGTACCTTAGGGATTCCGCCACAGAGAGTCACCCAAGCGGCTAAGGCGTATTGGTTAGAATCGACAATTTGACCCGGTTGCAAGGGTTGGTACGGCGTAACCAGTTCATTTCCGGTGGAGAGAATCGCGACTTTGGGACGGCGATAGACGGTGAGTTCCGTACATTGGGCGGCGGCGAGGACGGCAATTTCTGGCGCACCCAGTTGAATTCCTGATTCTAAGAGGGGGTCTCCAGCACGGTAAAATGATGCCTGATGACGCACAAAACCTTGCGGTTTCGGGGCTTGTAAGATTAAAACCTGGTTATCCTGGCGCTGTGTATGTTCCTGCATCACCACCGTATCAGCGCCCTGGGGCATACATGCACCCGTGAAGATACGCGCCGCTTGTCCGGGTGCAATGGTTTTTTGCGGTTGATAGCCGGCGGGAATCTCTTCGACGAGTTCTAAACGTATTGGTTGTTGTTCATTCGCCGACTGCACATCCGCATAGCGTACTGCATAACCATCCATCGCAGAATTATCCCAGTGAGGAAAATCCAATTGACTGGTTACAGGAGACGCCAAAATGCGACCTGTGGCGGCGGATAGGTCGATACTTTCGCTGTCTAACTGGGAGTCTAAGGGGTGGACGAGATCTAAGATAATGGATTCGGCTTGGTTAACGGGTAGCATGGAGCAAGAATTAGGAATAATGGGTTATTCGGCTTCTCCAATCAGTGTAAAGGCTGCCCAGTCTCTGGGATGAGGATGTTTATGAACCTAGACTCCGCACTTCAATTTGAAGTACAAGAAACTACATATCCAATCAAGGGAAAAAGTCTGAAAAATTAAACACTTGAATATCTTCTCAAGAAACAGTAATTGTTTTTGGGACTCTTGAGAGTTTTTTTGAGCAGCCTAAATTTAGGAGTATCTACTCTCCTTACACAGATTTATACCTGATCCAAAAATGCCCAAATTGCCACAAAGGTGAGTCACGAAAAAATCACAGATAATATTTTTGACAAGAGGAGGGCAAGAAGTTCAAAATAAATTGACGTTCGTCCGTCAAGTTAACTATCTGTTTGACTCCATCAATAACTACTGCATGAATCCCTTGAAAACATTGAAATATCCACCGTAATGTTGGGCGATTGGTCAATTTACCCACTTGATTTTTTATCCCAACTTTAGCTCTTTGTAAATTCTTCCTGATTTCTCTTTGCCCTAAGTTGTAGACCAAGAGACACAACGTCATAACCAAGAGCATCGTTTCTACTCTTTGGGGGTTTTCGACGAATAGACTATCGGCAAAAAATACAGGGTCTTTCAAAAATCTAAATCCTCTTTCACAAGATTGTTGATTTTTGTAATTTAAAAGGATTTCGGCTGAATTCAGAACTTCTTGAAAGAGAACGTTCGTCGCTAGTATAAATCTTCCGGCTTGTTTTTCTCTCGCGGTAATTTCTTGCTCCTGTCTTTCTGGTTTGGCTTTGATTTTATAAGCGGTTTGACCCGACTTAATTATTTCCTTGCTGATCTGGACTTCAGCTAATTTAAACAGTTTCAGTTTTCGGTTTATTTCTTTTAACTTATACTTGGCTTGACTGGGATGCTCAAATTCTTCTTTCTCTAATTGCTTGATGAGTTTAGCGGCTTTTTCTTCTTCTTTTTCTATTTGTTTTTCGAGTTTGTTTAAGTCACTGTTTTTTCTCGGCTGACTTTCTACGATTAACCATCTCTGTTTGATGCCTCCGTAGACAACGATTTCTTCTTTCCAGTTATAGTTTTCTAGGTTGAGGCTTGAGTCCGTTGCTTCTCCGGTCTTCTTCCTTTCTTCTATGTCTACCGTTTGAACTAATTCTTTAGCTCTTTTTATTGTCATTGGTACTCGTGTTATCCATTGTAACCCCCTCATTATCTGAATATTTTCTTGAGTATATAAACTACTGTCACCTACCACTATACTTGACCAATCCACCTGCTTCTTAAACGAACTTAATAAGTGACCTAACACAGCTTTATCTGATTCATTTCCATCCCCGACTCTCATGAGCAAAGGTATGTCTCCATCACTTGTTGTGACTAAGCTTAAAACACATTGCTTTAAGTCCGGTCGATGGTCACGGGAATATCCTTGGGTAATAATTATCGGTCTTTCTTTAATTAAACCTTCTTCTGGATTGGCTAATTCTCCATAGTTATAATTATACTCCCCATGCAGGTGAAATGATGTAATATCTGCATGATTAAATTTTACTTCTATCTTAAATGTCTTCGTTAAGGCGATTGCTATTTCTAGAAAGAGTTGAGTCAATCCATATTTATAGAGTTCATCCATAGAATTGTTAGAGTCGCTGATTTTGTCGAGGTAAAATTTTTATGCCTTCCTAATGCTGTCCGTCAAGATCTGCGGAATGTAGGTTAAACCTCGCCCCATACCTGGGACACTTCGACGACAGATGTCAAACCTGCGTAGGCAGGTTTCGTTTGTGTAGTTGCGGTTTTAACCGCCAAGCTATCTTATTTTTTCTCCACCATCCGACGCACCAACGTCCCTAATTGCTCCGCACTATCTGTCACCGCTAATGATGCCGTTTTTTCTGACATTTGCTGGAGAATGTCCGGAGATTTGAGCAAATAGGATACCTTACTTTCGAGTAATTCGGGACTGAGTTCAGATTGCGGAAAAACCAGAGCAGCTCCCTTTTGGGCAAAACTAGCGGCATTAAAGCTTTGGTGATCTTCTGCGGCGTAAGGATAAGGAATTAAAATAGCTGGTGTTCCGGTTATCGCCAATTCTGTTAACGAACCCGCACCCGCCCGACTAATCGCTAAATTCGCCCGTTGCAATAGGGCAGCCATGTTGTTGTAAAATGGCAGTTCAATATAGTGAGGATGCTCTAAAGTGGAAGCGTCTGGGTCTTTTTCTCCGGTTAAATGGACTATCCAAGCACCCATTTCAAACCAAGTCTTAGCGCATTGACGCACGAGTTGATTCACACTCACCGCCCCTTGGGAACCGCCAACCACGACAATTAAGGGTACATCGTCAGGAATCGGTAAGTCTAACGGCTGAGGCTTATAGAAATCACCTCGAACCGGTGTCCCCACGGTGACGGTGTGGGCTTTGGGTAAATACTTAGAGGCGGCGTCAAATCCTAGCGCCACCTGATCGCAGAAAGGACTCAGCCAGCGGGTGACTTTTCCGGGAATGGCGTTGGATTCATGTAGAATAACAGGCAATCCCTGTAACCGCGCGGCGACGATCGCAGGTCCAGCAATATAACCGCCTGTGGTAAACAGAGCATCGAATTTCCGAGTTTGGATCAGTCGTCGCACCTGCCGGATGGAACCCACAAGACGTCCAAAAACGCGAACCGTATTTAGTCCCAAGGGTTTCTGAAAGCCTTCAACCGAAATCGTGTGCAGGGGGTAGTGTTGGGGAATCACCGATTGTTCAACACGGTTCGGTACGCCCAGCCACTCAATTTGATACTCTGGTAACTGTTGAGCTAACGCCAGCGCCGGAAATAAGTGTCCTCCTGTGCCACTGGCAGCAATCAATAAGCGAATTGGAGTGTCAGCCAAGGTCGTTGTTCCTCCTAAAGGCGACTCTTATGTCGAGTTAAAATCGAAAATTGGCAGTAAATTGGCGAATATACCATCTTATCTGTCCAATTGGAAGCCAATTTCTTTATATAAACTATTTCCTACGATGCCCCTAATGCACAATCCGGTCAATATGTTTCGTCGCGTTTCCCGTTCCTTGAGCGTACTTTTCACGGGATATAGAAAACCTCTCTCCAAACCTCTCTCCTGCAAGGAGAGAGGCTTTGAATTATCCCCAGGGTGTGAAAAGTCAGGTTCCTTGAGCGCGAAAACCAAGGCGTATTCCCTGAATGGGTCAATGATTTTGTTCTTCGCCCTGGGTTTAACCCTGGGATGGGCAACGGCGGCAAAAGCCGAAGATCCCGCAACCGCTCCACCTCAGCTCAAAGAACTCCTGGCGCAAATCGATGCAGCAGCAAATCGCCGGGATGTGCAGGGTGTGATGCAGTTCTATAGCCAGGATTTTAAACATTCTGACGGTTTGACTCACGCCCAGATGGAGGAAGCCCTGAAGCAACTGTGGGAACGCTATCCTCAATTGACGTATCGCACCGAGTTACAGTCTTGGGAAAATCAAGGGGATGGGATTGTGGCACAAACAGTCACCACGGTAACTGGAACTCAGCCCAACGACGGTACAATGGTGAAACTCGAATCCATGTTGCGATCGCGCCAACGTTACGAAAATCAAAAAATCGTCTCCTCGGAAATTTTGGCAGAACGTTCCCAACTGACGTCTGGCGTCAATCCCCCCAACCTACAAGTGATTTTACCGGAACAGGTGCGTATTGGTCAGTCGTTTAACTTTGATGCGATTGTCCAAGAACCCCTAGGGGATAATCTACTATTGGGAACAGCCTTAGAAGAACCGATCAATGGCGATCGCTACAGCCAACCTAGTGACTTTGAATTGGATTTACTATCCGCAGGTGGAATTTTTAAAGTGGGACGAGCGCCCTTAACTCCCCAGGATCGCTGGATTTCAGCCGTTTTGATTCGCGGTGATGGGATGACGATGATTACTCGACGCTTGAATGTTGTTGATCGGTAATTTGTCATTCGTCATTTGTCATTGGTCATTTGTACAGTCGGGGCGGGTTTAGTTACATCTGGGTGTAACCGAAAAGATAGTAGTGAAACCCGCCCCTACATAATCTCCCTTATCTCCCTCATCTTCCCCATCTCCCAGACGTGCCATGGCACGTCTCTACAACCCTAACTCGCCCATTTTGGAGAACCAACGGTGCATCTAAAAAATCTGTTACCGAACTATATCAATGGCAAATGGTGTCCCTCCAGCGCCACGGAATCGCTTCAGGTGGTTAATCCGGCTACGGTTGATATTTTAGCCCAAGTCCCGTTATCGCCTCAAGATGATGTAGACGCAGCGGTGGAGGCGGCGGCGGTTGCGTTCTCCGATTGGCGGCGGATTCCCCCACCAACCCGAGTCCAATATCTGTTTAAACTTAAGGTTTTATTAGACGAGAATTTGGACGAATTAGCCCAGACGATTACCTTGGAATGCGGTAAAACCTTAAAGGAATCAAAAGCTGAATTACGACGGGCAATTGAAAATGTGGAAGTCGCCTGTGGAATTCCGATGCTAATGCAGGGATATAACCTGGAAGATGTTGCCCGAGGGATTGATGAAATGATGATTCGTCAACCTGTGGGAGTGACAGCGATTATTTCGCCGTTCAATTTTCCGGGTATGATTCCCTTCTGGTTTCTACCTTATGCGATCGCCT
>JGI11783J13700_1055937_pt1 | contig 11993 bp, 9 predicted proteins | sample ElkSlonscriptome_6_FD_13700 | JGI IMG/M metagenome (IMG submission 13700)
GCCAGGATATTGAATCCCAATAATCCCCGGAATAGCCAACTTGCTTTCTCAATCGGGAGTAGAGAAGAAAGCATAAAGATCACGGCTAAGGCTAGCATACTGGGATGTACGGGTAAATCCAAGACTTTGAGGATAAACGCGCCAGCAATAATTTGCACCGCAAAAATCCCAACTAGCGATAACCAGGACATCATTCCCACCAGCACTTTGACGGGATGTCCATAGCGGTTTCCCAGTAATGTCCAGATTGGTTCAATTGAGCGCCAATAGAATCTGGCAAATGCCAGGAGTATCAGGGTTCCTAGGGCAATAGAAATTGGATAGAGGCTACCCGCCCAACCCAAGGTTAAGGCTTTTTCGGCGGTTCCGAGAACAAATCCCAAACCATAATGTGCCGATACTAGCAAAGCCGCCAGGGAAAAGAAGCCTAGTTGTCTGGTTTCAGTGTGATTCACAGATGACAAGAAAATAAGTCATATCTTAAATTGCAATTTAATCCCTCTCGACGTAAATTGCAATCTTTACATATCTCCCTCAACTGATTAACAGACTGTGATAATCCTTGATTAATAAGCTTTTCCAGATACTCATCAGGTGACTTAGGTGAATTTTTAAGCGTCCTACGTTGTCGTTTGATCAGCAGCACAGACCTCTGCCGAGTTAAGATAAATTAGGTGTAAGCTGTTCGGCATTTAAACCTTAATGTCAATAATGGCGAAATCCTTGTAGTGCGAACATCTTGTTCGCTACCCATTCCCAATTTAAATGCATGACAGCTTACAACAAAATCATCAGGATGCCGAGGTAGAATGCCGTAAGGTTCTAGAGATTCTATAGGAAAATTACTGAGATTGACGGTTAACTTCGCCATGCATCAATATCCAATATTGAGTTCTTGTGCTTGTGCAGCAAGCTCATTCAGGATTTTCATTCGTTCGGCATCATTGCGATTTTTATAGTCCATCACATCTTGATAACGCATTCGATAAACTGTTCCCTCTCTCCAGTAAGGAATTTCTCCTGATTTCAGCAAACTCAAAACCTGAGTGCGAGAAACACCTAGAATATCAGCCGCCTCATAGAGTTCCAGTTCTTTTCTAATAGCAGTTACCTTGACTGCATGTCCTTGACTCATCTGTGTCAATGTCTCAACTAACAGATGAAAGGCGGCGGCGGGCATCGTCACAGTCTTGCTTGTAGCATCTTCTTGCATCACTTGAATAGTGATAGGTTTTCCGTTGTTTTGAACATAAGATGCTAATAGTTGATAACTCGCTTGAGCAATATTCGCTTCTGCTTCAGTTGGTGGAATGGTTGGGGAGTTTTTTTCCGTAGAGAGTGTCATTATCTATACAGTAATCCTAGATAAATGGTGAACAAAAAGTTAAGTAAAAAAGCAACAGCCCTAATACCCGCTCAAATTTAAAGTGGTCACCTCTAACGTACCCAAATCAACGCAACGGATGGCATGATTATTCGTATCAGCGATGTAGAGACGAGCCGCGATCGCACTGACTCCAGAAGGTTCAGCAAACTCCGCTTCATGACTCTGACCGTCGCGGTGTCCCGCTTTTCCGTTCCCTAACAAAGTCTGACAACTCCCTGTTGTCGGATCGACGCGCTTAATTTTGTGATTATAAGTATCCGCTACCCAGAGGTAATTTTGCGTATATTCCACCCCTAAACAGTGCTGGAGTCGTACCTCTGACTTGTGACCATCTTTATCGCCAAACTCAAACAGTTCACCACTGCCACAAATTGTCCGCACGGGTAAATTATTAATTAGACCCACTCCCCGAATCGAACTGACTTCACTATCAGCCACGTAAAGTTCTCGTCCATCGCTGGTAATCCCACTGGGTTGAGCAAAGGCGGCTTCATTAAGTGACCCATCTAAGCAGGCTTCTGCACCTGTCCCCGCATAAGTGCCAATCTCACCCGTTTCAAGCTGCATTTCCCAGATCTGATGGGAACCCGCCATGGCAATCAACAGGCGATTATCAATTTTTTCGATATCCCACGGTGAATTCAATGCTGTTTGTAACCCTAAACCGCTATGGGGTTGAATCTGGCGACTTTGCTCTCCAGTACCCGCAATGGTTTCAACTTGCTTAGTTTCAAGATGAATGCATCGCAGGCAATGATTTTGCGTATCCGCTACGTAAAGACGTTGGTTTTTGGGATCTAGTGTGATACCTTGAGGCGTAAAAAATTGGGCTTCGGCAAACGTTCCATCAGTTAATCCTGGTTCACCTGTACCAATAATATTTAATACCTCACCTGCCAACGTACTCACCACAATCCGATGATGACCCGAGTCAGCAATAAATAGGCGATCGCTAAATTCATCAGCCAGGACTTTACCGGGAAATGCCAAAGGATTGGTCAGGGGGTGTCGCTGTTTTTCCAACGTGAAACGAAGTGGCTCCATTGTCATTGTGCCTTTTTGCTGGTGTTTCTGGATCAGTTCCCCAATTAGTTGATCGAGAACTGTTCGATTCCCTTCTCCTGCTACATCCCTGATCACGTAACCCTCCGGGTCAATCACGACTAACGTGGGCCACGCCCGAACCGCATACTGTTGCCAGAGATTACCATTAACGTCTACAACAACGGGATGCTCGACATTGTACCGAAGAATTGCCTGACGAATATTTTCTGTGTCTTTTTCGTTATCAAATTTAGCCGAGTGAATACCAATAACGGTAAGACTATCTTTATATTCTTGTTCTAAATAGTTTAAGTCTGGCAGAACATGCAGACAGTTAATACAGCAGTACGTCCAAAAGTCGAGAATCACCACTCGCCCTTTTAAACTCCTCATCGAAAGCGGGTGATTAGTATTGAACCAGATGCCGTCTTGGGGAAGTTCTGGCGCTCGAACCCGTGGTGTCATGCGATTCTTCGTAGTTGTTGATTGTTTATTGTTCCTTGTTCAGATCCTAACCCAACGTTCACCTTCCATTTTCCCATGTTGAGTGTGTAGGGGCGGGTTTCACGACTATCTTTTCGGTTGTACCCAGATGTTGCTAAACCCGCCCCGACTAAGGTTTCTAGACTTCCCATGAAAAATCAGCTATCAGGAACCCCCTTCTGTCCCCCTTTGAAAGGGGAAGTCAGAAGATGCGGGAGCTAGTATTCGCATTATTTTTCAATCAGTTCAGGTAAGGTTGGTGGCAAGTCAGCGTCAGGAAGGACAGGTTTAGTTGTCGGTGTTGGCGAGGGAATTGGGGTGTCCTCCTCAGATGAAGAAGGTTCCGGGGGTAATGATTCATCGGGAGTTACCGATTTTTCTGTTCCCTCTTCTGGGGCGGTTTGGGTTGTCTTTGGGTTCAATTCTGTGTCTTCTGGAATCACCTGGGATGGCTGTGAGGGCGTTTGTTGAGCTGGAGTTACAGGTTCTGTCTCTAGGGAAGGTTCCTCTGAGGATGTTTGGGTTTTCTCCACGGGTGTAGATACTTCTGGTTTCGGCTGAGATTCGGTTTCCTCAGGAACTATATCCGCTGAGGGCGTTTGTTGGGGTGGAGTTACAGGTTTTGTCTCTACGGGAGGTTCCTCTGAGGATGTTTGGGTTTTCTCTACCGATGTAGAGACTTCTGGTTTTGGCTGAGATTTGGTTTCCTCAGTCACGATATCTGAGGCTTCCTCAGGAGTTTTTTGGTCTGGAGTTACTGGTTTTGTCTCTGCTTGCGGTTCCTCTGGCGATGTTTGGGTTTTATTGAGGGGTGTAGATGCTTCAGGTTTTGGCTGAGATTCGGTTTCCTCAGTCACGATATCCAAAGCTTCCTCAGGAGTTTCTTGGGCTGGAGTGACAGGTTCTGTGTCTGCTTGCGGTTCTTGCGGCGACTCGGTTTCCTCTGGCAAAACCTCAGGTTCAGGTGACGGTGCTTCTAGTTCTTCTGGTTGTTCAGGGGATGGGGTAGGAGACACTTTGGGTTTTTGGAATCGTTCCCGGATGGTTTGATAGAAGCGATTGAAAAAGCCACGGGTGGGGGATTTGTCTGTGGGTGTGGCTTCAGGAGTTTCCAAGTCTTTGGCTGAGGGGAAGGTTTCATCGGGCGTAGCAGGTTCTACGACTGTGGGAGAGTCTTCCCCTGTTTTGGTTTCAGGTATTGGTTTTTCTTGAACAGGTGTTTCGGGTTCAGGGGTGGGAATTTCTTCGGGTATCTCTGGTTCAACCGTTGGTTCTTCTTCAACAGGAGTGGGAGACACGGAAGGTATCGGTGTTGGCTCGACTGTAGGCGATGGAGTCGGTTCAGGTGCGGGTGTCGGGATTACTTCTGGCGTGGGTGTTGGTGTGGCTTGAACTTTATAGTTGGAATCGATAATGCTACGGGCAACTTCAATAGAAAGCTCGTTCCGCATTAACTGGGATAGGGTATCATTGCCCCCTGGCTGATAACGAACGAGCCGCGCTGTGTTATTGTAGGCGTTTTTAACCGGATTTCCTTGCTCATCCAGAAACTCTACCTGCACCCAGTTTTTACCGGGTTTAAAACCGTTGAGATAAACGGGCTGCCAGCGATCAAGGGTAAAACTTTCACCATTGATGGTGACGCGAATTTGCCAATCGACAATCTCGTCTTCTGGGTTTTCTTGGGCGACAAGGTGCAGGGGAGCATTTGTCAGGTAGTAGTCGAGCAAGATGGGTTCAGCACCATAGCTGCCTAGGGGATGGTTGTAGGTTAAAAGCGGTAGGTTGGCTACCGGATTATTATCGTCAGTTTTGGTAAATACGTGAAATGTGGTTTGAGCGTAGGCTCCTTCATTTTTAAAGCTTTCATGCCAAGGACGAGCGGCGAAAACTCGTAGGGTGTGGGTTCCGGGGGATAAGTCTTCCAGGATTAGGGGTTTATCGACGTTGTAAACCGGAATATTAGACTGATTGTCAAGAATTACGTTGAGATGAGGACCCATGTTTAATTCTGGGTTTTTGAACAGGGGTAAGTCCTGCACCTGGAATTTTACGGAGACGGTGGTGTCTTGGAGAATCTGATCCGGAGTGGGACTCAAGATGGTGACTTGAGGCTGATAGCTTTCTAAGCGGCGGTTCAATTGCTGAATCACTGGGGGTGGGGCGACTTCTGAGAGTTGTGCCACTGGTTTGGTTGGCGGTGGGGCATCCTCTTCAATGGGGGGTAAGGTTTCGGTGCGATTGCCACATGCCACCAGTCCCACCATCAGTACTACTACCAGTACGACTGAACAAATTGCTCTTACTGTTTTCCACCAGAGATTCTTAGCCAACACACCATCTCCTCAACTAATTCTGCTCATTAGGAACTATAGCGAACAATGGCTCCTCTGGAGGGGCAGGGGAGCTGGGAGAGCTGGGGGAGCTGGGGGAGTAGGGTAAATAGGTTTGTGCATCGACAGAATGACAAATGCCGTAGCTTGCTTATCGGGAAGCGAGTAGGACAAATGACCAATCTGAGATTAAACCCATCTATTGTTTAGTTTTGTAAATTTTATCGATCACACTCTTGACTTTTTTGGGAGTTTGCTCAAATCAAAACCCAAAGTAGACCTTGATTTGCTGAAATTTGAATTTTTGTTAAGTGCAGCCCAAGACTGCCTCTAGCAGACCTATCATCATCAAAAGAGCATCCCCTGAATTTGAAAGGGGATATCATTTTTCCAGGAAAGTTACGCCAAAAGCGGTACTTTCCGCTAAATTGATAAAAAAGCAAACTTCCTTTTGGATATTTCTCGTTCCTTGTATAGAGAGGAGACTCCTGATGACAATCAGCCCTCCTGAGCGGGACACGAAGGCAAAGGTAACAGTTGATAAAGATCCCGTTCCTACTTCATTTGAGAAGTGGTCTAAACCGGGACATTTCGACCGTACCCTAGCCAAGGGACCAAAAACCACCACTTGGATTTGGAACCTTCACGCGAACGCTCATGATTTCGATAGTCATACCAGTGACCTAGAAGATGTATCGCGCAAAATCTTTAGCGCTCACTTCGGTCACCTAGCGGTTATTTTTGTCTGGTTGAGCGGCATGTATTTCCATGGCGCTCGGTTTTCCAACTACGAAGCTTGGCTTACTGATCCAATTCATATTAAGCCAAGTGCTCAAGTTGTCTGGCCCATCGTGGGTCAAGACATTTTAAATGCGGATGTCGGTGGCGGGTTCCACGGCATTCAAATCACGTCAGGATTCTTCCAAATCTGGCGTGCATCTGGAATCACTAATGAATTCCAACTGTACTGCACCGCCATTGGTGGTCTAGTCATGGCAGCCCTAATGCTGTTTGCTGGCTGGTTCCACTACCACAAGCGGGCGCCAAAGTTGGAATGGTTCCAGAATGTAGAGTCCACAATGAACCACCACTTAGCTGGATTGTTAGGTTGTGGCTCATTAGGTTGGGCGGGTCACCAGATTCACGTCTCTTTGCCGATCAACAAGCTACTGGATGCTGGGGTAGCTCCTGAGGATATTCCTCTCCCCCATGAGTTCATCCTGAATAAGAGCTTAATGGCAGAGTTGTATCCCAGTTTCGAGCAAGGGTTGAAGCCGTTCTTCACCCTGAACTGGGGGGCGTATTCTGACTTCCTTACCTTTAAAGGTGGGTTAAACCCAACCACAGGTGGATTGTGGCTCTCAGACACCGCGCATCACCACTTAGCGATCGCGGTTCTGTTTATCATCGCAGGTCACTTCTACCGGACGAACTGGGGAATTGGTCATAGCTTTAAGGAAGTTCTGGAAGCTCATAAAGGTCCCTTCACTGGTCAAGGCCACAAAGGGATGTATGAGATCTTCACCACCTCCTGGCATGCTCAACTGTCCTGGAACTTAGCGCTGCTCGGTTCGCTGACCATTATCGTGGCGCATCACATGTACGCGATGCCTCCGTATCCGTACTTAGCCACCGATTATGGTACGCAATTGTCCATCTTCACCCACCACATGTGGATTGGTGCCTTCTGTATCGTTGGGGGTGCTGCTCACGCGGCAATCTTCATGGTGCGGGACTACGATCCCAATATTCATGTGGATAACCTGTTAGATCGGGTACTTCGTCACCGCGATGCGATTATTTCTCACCTGAACTGGGTTTGTATCTTCCTGGGCTTCCATAGCTTCGGTCTGTACGTTCACAACGACACGATGCGGGCTTTTGGTCGTCCTCAAGATATGTTCTCGGATACGGGGATTCAACTCCAACCGATTTTTGCCCAGTGGGTGCAACATTTGCATACCCTGGCTCCCGGCGGAACCGCTCCTAATGCCCTAGAACCCGTCAGCTACGCCTTTGGCGGTGGCATGGTCGCGGTCGGTGGCAAAGTGGCAATGATGCCCATCACCTTGGGAACGGCGGACTTTATGATCCACCATATTCACGCCTTCCAGATTCATGTCACCGCACTGATTCTGCTCAAAGGTGTGCTATATGCCCGGAACTCTCGTTTGATTCCGGACAAATCATCCCTGGGTTTCCGCTTCCCCTGCGATGGTCCAGGTCGGGGTGGTACTTGCCAAGTATCAGCTTGGGATCACGTCTTCCTCGGTCTGTTCTGGATGTATAACTGCATCTCGATTGTGATTTTCCACTTTAGCTGGAAGATGCAGTCCGATGTTTGGGGAACGGTGGCGTCCGACGGTACCGTGTCTCATATCACGGGCGGTAACTTTGCCGCCAGCGCAATTACGATTAACGGTTGGTTGCGTGACTTCCTGTGGGCGCAAGCCTCTCAGGTGATTAACTCCTACGGCACAGCGTTGTCAGCCTATGGCATCCTGTTCTTAGGCGCTCACTTTGTCTGGGCATTCAGTTTGATGTTCCTGTTCAGTGGTCGCGGCTACTGGCAAGAGCTGATCGAATCCATTGTCTGGGCGCATAATAAATTGAAAGTGGCGCCAGCGATTCAGCCTCGCGCTCTGAGCATTGTTCAGGGTCGGGCTGTGGGGGTAGCCCACTACCTCCTAGGAGGAATTGTCACCACTTGGGCATTCTTCCTGGCACGAATCCTAGCAGTCGGGTGACGACTGTTTGAATCGATACCACTATAAAGCAAGACACCAGGTCTTGCCTGTCTCGACCCCATCCCAAACTGGAACTTCGGTTCCAGGGGGTCAAAAAAGACAGAAAACGAGCAGCAAAAAACGAGCAGCAAAAGCATAAGTCTCTGTAGGATTTCCTAACGAAAGACAGATGGCAACAAAATTTCCGAAATTTAGCCAGGATCTCGCTCAAGATCCGACAACACGTCGAATCTGGTACGGAATTGCCACCGCCCATGACTTTGAGAGCCATGATGGCATGACGGAGGAAAATCTTTATCAGAAGATTTTCGCCTCTCACTTTGGTCATCTTGCAATCATTTTCCTGTGGACCTCTGGCAGTCTGTTCCACGTCGCCTGGCAAGGCAACTTTGAACAGTGGATTAAAGATCCGCTCAACGTCCGTCCGATCGCCCACGCGATTTGGGACCCTCAATTCGGTCAACCGGCTGTTGATGCCTTTACCCAAGCCGGTGCGTCTAACCCTGTTGATATTGCTTATTCTGGGGTGTATCACTGGTGGTACACCGTAGGGATGCGGACAAATGGGGATCTGTATCAAGGGGCATTGTTCCTCCTGGTGCTATCCGCCGTCTTCCTGTTTGCAGGTTGGCTGCACTTACAACCCAAGTTCCGTCCCAGCTTGGCTTGGTTTAAAAATGCTGAGTCTCGCCTAAACCACCACTTAGCGGGTTTGTTTGGGGTGAGTTCCTTAGCTTGGACAGGTCACCTGGTTCACGTTGCGATTCCCGAAGCTCGGGGACAGCATGTGGGTTGGGATAACTTCCTGTCCGTCAAGCCACACCCAGCGGGTTTAGCTCCGTTTTTCACGGGGAACTGGGGAGTTTATGCCCAGAATCCAGATACAGCAAACCATATCTTTGGTACGTCCGAAGGTGCTGGCTCTGCGATTCTTACCTTCTTAGGTGGGTTCCATCCTCAGACTGAATCCCTGTGGCTGAGTGACATTGCTCATCACCATCTAGCGATCGCTGTATTGTTTATCATTGCGGGTCACATGTACCGGACAAACTTCGGTATTGGCCACAGCATGAAAGACATCATGGCAGCGCACAATCCCCCACCGGGAACCCCGTTTGGTGGCATTTTGGGTGAAGGTCACAAAGGAATCTACGACACCTATAACAACTCGCTGCACTTCCAGTTAGGCTGGCACTTGGCTTGCTTAGGGGTAGTGACCTCGCTGGTGGCGCAACACATGTATTCCTTGCCGCCTTATGCATTTATGGCGCGGGATTACACCACGCAGGCAGCGTTGTACACTCACCACCAATACATTGCGGGCTTCTTAATGGTTGGTGCTTTCGCCCACGGAGCAATCTTCCTGGTGCGAGACTACGACCCGGAAGCGAATAAGAACAATGTGTTGGCACGGGTATTGGATCACAAAGAAGCGATCATCTCTCACTTGAGCTGGGTTTCCTTGTTCCTCGGATTCCACACCTTAGGTCTCTATGTTCACAACGATGTCGTTGTGGCATTTGGAACTCCTGAGAAGCAAATTCTAATTGAGCCAGTTTTCGCTCAATGGATTCAAGCGGCTCACGGTAAGCTGCTCTATGGGTTCGATGCGCTGCTATCTAATCCAGATAGCATTGCGACCACGGCTTGGCCCAACTACGGGAACGTTTGGTTACCTGGTTGGTTAGATGCGATTAACGATGGCGGTAACTCCTTGTTCCTGACCATTGGTCCTGGTGACTTCTTAGTTCACCACGCGATCGCACTCGGTCTGCATACCACCACTTTGATTCTGGTCAAAGGTGCGTTGGATGCCCGTGGTTCTAAGCTGATGCCCGATAAAAAAGACTTCGGCTACAGCTTCCCCTGCGATGGTCCCGGTCGTGGCGGCACATGCGATATCTCCGCTTGGGATGCTTTCTATCTAGCAATGTTCTGGATGCTGAATACCATTGGTTGGGTAACCTTCTACTGGCACTGGAAGCATCTGGGCATCTGGCAAGGCAACGTAGCTACATTTAATCAGAACTCAACCTATCTGATGGGTTGGCTACGCGACTACCTCTGGCTGAACTCCTCTCAGCTAATTAACGGGTACAACCCGTTTGGAACCAATAACCTGTCGGTTTGGGCTTGGATGTTCCTCTTAGGACACCTAATCTGGGCGACTGGCTTCATGTTCCTGATTAGCTGGCGTGGTTACTGGCAAGAACTGATTGAAACGTTGGTTTGGGCGCACGAGCGCACGCCTCTGGCGAACTTGGTTCGTTGGAAGGACAAGCCGGTTGCTCTGTCCATCGTTCAAGCTCGTGTGGTTGGTTTAGCTCACTTTACGGTGGGGTATGTTTTAACCTACGCGGCGTTTGTGATTGCCTCGACTGCGGGTAAGTTCGGTTAACGATCTGAAGCCTTGTAGGTAATTAAATAAATCCCCTGCCTTCGGGTGGGGGATTTTTGTAGCATTAGGTAAATAGGACTTAAGCAAAGTCTCTGTAGGGTGTGTTAGCGTTCGCGAAGCGTTCCCGAAGGGTAGCGTAACGCACCTTTGCCATTGTGGTAGTAGCTGCGTAAGTCCTGGTAAATTTTCTGGATAAGGCATGAATCCACTTCTGAAAGCTTTAAGTATTGAAGTCAGAGAATTTTGTGTAGATAATTTTGTTTTAAAACAGATAGATGAAATCTTTGTGCAAGGAGATTTTCAAAGACAAGATTATTCTTCTAGTTATCCACGTCGATCCCTTGTCGAAGATTACTACAGGTCTATGGACTGGGAACAAAAGGATACAATTGACAAATTTTATCAGGTAATTATAAATATCTTGAAAATGCGCTGGTTGTCTGATGAATCGAGAAATGACCTAATTGATAAATGTCGTGAACTGGGCTTTAATGTTCAAAATTATGACCAATTTTATTCAAGTGCCCGCCCCTACAAATCCACTTTTTCCTTCTGTGTCACATTTAAAGCCAATTGGTGTTACTCCTCCAAAACTTCTGTGTCACATTTAAAGCCAATTGGTGTTACTCCTCCAAAATCTCAACCACATCCTCAATCATCACATCAAAGGTTCGAGCCAACTTATAAATCGCGGTAAAGTCTACCATTGACAACTCAGAACGGCGAGCATAGCTTTTGACCGTGTTGTACATCACGCCAGAACGGTCAGCAACCTCCTTGAGCGTCCAGCCTTTCTCCGCCGCCAATTCACGAATTTTCAGCCTGACTAAACCCATACTTGACTATCGGTGCAATTACACCTTATGATAATTCTGATATATAAAGCGATCGCTCCCCGAGTCTAGCAAACCTAAGAGCGATCGCGCCAATGTCCCAATTGAATGGGAAATATCTTTTATGTTATCAACACTTATCCCAAAAACGCCCATCCTTGTCAACGGATCTACAACTGAATCACGATTGCTAGCTTGGGGAAAGTTGAGCCACTACTCCTCCAAAATCTCAACCAAGTCCTCAATCATCACATCAAAGGTTCGAGCCAACTTATAGAGGGCAGTATAATCGACCATTGACATTCCAGGACGACGGGCATAACTTCTCACCGTACTGTAAATGACTCCGGAACGATCGGACACTTCCTTCAACGTCCATCCCTTCTCTTGTGCAAGTTCTCGAATCTTTAGCCTAACTAACCCCATCCTTGACAAGTGATGCAGTTGCATCGTTTAATGAGAGAATCGGAAAAAGCGATCGCTCTCCCAGTCTCGCAAACTTAAGAGCGATCGCCCTTTCCACCCCACTACAAGGGAATGACTTACCATTGCATGGGAATCAATTACTATGTTATCAACACATACCACAAAAACGCCCACCTTTGAAGCCTCAAAACTAAATTACAAGTCATCTACCCGTCACCCTCTAGCACGATTCGTCACCGTTGAAACCGTCGCCTTGCTGTTTAACCGCTCTCCTGACGAGATTTATCGCATTGAATGCTGGCAGCATATCGTTTATGTTCATGGTAAAGGGTTGAGCCGATT
>JGI11783J13700_1027840_pt1 | contig 11874 bp, 12 predicted proteins | sample ElkSlonscriptome_6_FD_13700 | JGI IMG/M metagenome (IMG submission 13700)
CTATTTTTCACCCCTCCTCTAGATTCGTTCTGTTCGTTCAACTTAATAACGGGTAACTTGATCTGATATGACATATATCGCTATAAAAACGCTCACACTCTAAACAATTGAGTAAACAGGAGGATTTAAATTTGTTAACTTACGTTAACGAAAACTTACAAATTATATCTTTCCTAAACAGATGTATTTTTTTGCATGATTTCAGCCACAATCCTAGAGAACTTGAATTACTATTTTTATCAATATCAAGATAGTGCTGTCACTCGTGAGGATGGTATAGATGTTAGACGTAGAACGATACTACCGAGTCTTAGACCTAGACCCTAGTGCCTCACCCGAGGAAGTCCACCAAGGGTATCTAGATATGACGTGGGTATGGCATCCTGACCGTTTTGTCGGTCATCCCCGCTTACAACGGAAAGCCCAGTACAAGTTACAAGAACTGAATGAAGCCCATGAATGTTTGCGTTATAAATCGGCGGCTAACGGTAGAAAAATGGGTCGTAAGTCAAAATACTCAGCCTCACCATCCCCAGGTTTATCCAAATCGCCAACCCAACGGAAGCCAGGAAAAAAGACTCCGCCAACGGTTAACACGAGTAAACCACCGATTCATTTTAAAGCCAATCCCATTGATGATTGGTTAGATTAAAATTAGGGAACAGGGAACAGGGAACAGGAAAAGGCAAATACCTATAACTCTTAACGCTCAATCAGCTCCGCAAAAGTGCAGCTTCTGGTTGATCTGTGAGTAACTCAATAATTTGATCGGTGTAGTTTTGAAACGCCGACAAACGCTTAATTTTTAGCCTACGTTCATCAGAATGATCAGTTACGCGATCGCGAGGTAAATCAATCGTCAGTTCCCCTTGAATTGTACCCGGTTGCGTCGTCAGCACATAGATACGTTGGGAGAGAAACACCGCTTCCCCTACATCATGGGTAATCATCAAAATCGTTGTACCCGTTTGTTGCCATAATTGCAGCAGGAATTGCTGCATGGCTTCGCGGGTTTGCACATCTAACGCGCCAAAGGGTTCATCCAGGAGTAAGACTTTCGGTTGACACGCTAACGCCCGCGCGATCGCGACTCGTTGTTTCATTCCCCCGGATAGTTCTTTGGGCAACGCTTTAGCAAACTTCGATAATCCCACAACTTCTAAATAATAGGATATCTGCTGCCGTCGTTGCGTTTTAGATAGTCCCTGTAACCTTAAACCAAATCCCACATTCTTGGCTACCGTCATCCAGGGATAGAGGGTATAACTTTGAAATACCATCCCTCGATCTGCACCGGGTCCAGTCACTCGCACGCCATCGACACAGATTTCACCTGCCGTTGGTTGATCCAACCCGGCAACTAGACGTAATAACGTCGATTTCCCTGAACCCGATGCACCAACTACACTCACAAATTCTCCCGATTCAATGTGCATGTTGATATCTTTAAGGGCAACCGTGACGCCCTTACGACTGGAGAATTGTTTATAAAGTTGAGAAACAGTTAATTTTGTATTTTTCATTTGTCATTGGTTATTAGTTGTTTCAATCCTTAATCTATAGTCCATTTACAGGATACTCGCAGCAACAATCTAAATAATAAATCGAAGCTTAGACCAATTAATCCAATAACAATGAGTCCAGCAAAAATTTGATCGGTTCTCAGAAACCGCTGCGCCACACTAATCCGGCGTCCCAATCCTTCAGTTGCTGCCACTAATTCTGCCACAATCACTAAATTCCAAGAGGCGGCAATATTGACCCGACAAGCATCGATAATACTGGGCAGAATAAAGGGGAAAATAACATTCAGTAAAACTTGATGGCGTTTTCCCCCTAACGTATAAGACGTTTCAATTAACTCCTTGGGGACAAACTTCACCGCATCCATGACCATCAGTGTATTAAAAAATAAAGTGCCGATAAAAATCAGCAAAATTTTCGGGGTTTCGCCAACACCAAAGTATAAAATGAGTAACGGAATAAAGGCTGGCGCAGGCATATACCGCACAATTCCAATAATCGGTTCCATTAGCGCCCGAATACTGGCAAAGGTTCCCATGAAAGTTCCCAAGGGAATCGAAATCAACGCGGCGAGGAGAAAACCACAGAGAACCCGAAATACACTTGCTACAATATCCTGGGGCAAATCGCCACTTGTCCAAAGTGACACAATCGCTTGCCAAACATTCTCTGGTGTCGGTAAAAACAGAGGCTCAACCCACCCCGAATGAGAAACTAGCCACCATAACCCAAACGGAATACCGATAGACAACACCATCAATGTCCAGGTCAAGGATTTGGGAATATCTTCGGCAATACGCCAAAATAGGGTAGGTTTCAGTGTTTGAGGAGAATATTTTACCTCTCTTGTACACAAATTTTCAGGAGTCCGAGTCATTAGGGTTTACCAGAAACGATTGGCTGTGATTATCTACATTATCTTCTTAGGTCAATACACAACGGGTTCTTGTGGATAAACATTCACAATAAATGACGACAAACCCGATTGTGTATGAGAGCAAATCAGCCCCGAATAGATTTAGGTTTTCTGGTTCTCAGCATAGGCTTTGACAAAGCGATCATCTAAAAGTTGATCCAAATCAGGGGCTTGTTCAATCAAACCCGTTTCTAGCAGAAATTTACTAATTTCTTCAGCCGCATAAGGCAGCGATGTCATGTCATTTCCCGGTTCAAACGCGGCTAAATTATCCTCGATACTAAAAATAGTCGTTCCAGCATCATAGTCCTTATATTCATCAACCGTAACTCCTGCTCGTTTGGCTAAAATCTGCAAAGATTTTTCCGAATTTTTATCCATAAAATCCAGCGTATTAAACCACGTATTGACTAAAGCTTGTACCGCTTTCGGGCGTTCCTCAAGCATTTGCCGACTCACAACCAGATGATCAGGAATTGCACCAGGAAAGTCTTTTGAACTAAACAACTCTTTACTCCCAGGACGTTCTAATGCCTTGGTTGTAAACGGCGCAAATACACCCACAGCATCCACCTGTCCGGCAACAAAGGCGGCGGCGGCTGCCCCTGTTTCTAAGGGTTTAATTTCCACATCATCTGGAGACAATCCAGCTTCTTCTAAACCCAATAGTAAAAGGAAATGATCAACTGTACCCTCTTCTATTGCAATCGTTTTCCCGGCTAAATCCTTGACCTCATCAATTTCTTCACGAACAATAATTTTGTCATTTCCGGTTGAATTATCATTGACCAAAACAATGACTTGATCTGAGCCAGCCGCAACAGAGCTAATCGTGTCATTTAAGGTTTGGGTATTGGCATCTAACTGACCTGCGGCTAGGGCATTAATTGAATCCAGATAACCATCAAACCATTTCAACTCAACGTTTACATCATTGGCGGCAAAGAGTTGTTCTTCCTCAGCAATTTGCCAGGGTAACCAACCGGGCCACGCACTGAATCCCATCTGAACGGCTGGTGTTGAAGGGGATTCAGAGGTAGAGACATCAGTAGCAGGAGTACAGCTAACCGCAATCGTTAAACTGACAAAAAATAAGGTAAACCAGGTAACAATAGTCCGAATTTTCATAGGTTAAAACTCAAAATTGAACACTTGGTCGGGGCAGTTTTAGTGACATTTGGGTAAACGAATAAAGGATAGTAGTGAAACCCACCCCTACACAATCAAAACTTTCTTAGTTAACCCGAACTAAGCGTATTTCTGTACGCTGTTGACGGGGATCTGTCGGCGGAATTCCAGACAGGGGTTGATTAAAGCCTTTGCCTTCTGCGACAAGGTTATGCTTAAGACCACGATTTTTGAGATAGTTCACGACAACTTGGGCACGTTTTTGACTCAAGGTTTGGTTCAGCGCTGCTGCCCCTGTTTTTGAGGTATGACCAATCACCCGCACGGCTAAAGTTTGGGGATTAAACTCCTGAATTTCAGTGGCTAACTGATTCAGGGTTTGTTGCCCTTGACTGGTTAATGTTGCTGAACCGACACCAAATTTAACTTCTCCTCGCACTTCTAAGTTGCCAATATCCGGTGCTGCAGTAATCTGTTGGGCGGAGACTTGCGGCACAGCGGCAACGGTTTCTCCCTTTCCAGAAAGTCGGTCTGCCAGTTCTGGATTATCGGCACGCACTAAGCTAATTAAGGTTTCGGTATTATTGGCGGCTTTGGTGAGAAACTGAGGTGAAAATAAGCTCTGGGGGGCTTGCGGAACATCATTTAATCGACCGGCTAAAACTAATACGGCGGCGGTGGAACCAATCCGTTTTTCTAGGATATTATCACTCATCCATTGCTGGGCTTCAGAGGCAGTAAAAAAGTCAATTCCCTGTAAAACGGCACTAGCTTCACTAGAAGATAATTCCCCATCTTCTGCGATTTGCGTTTTTAATTGGGAAGGTTCGCGAACATTCACATCAATCCGGCGATAGTAGGCTTCCAGTAATTCTGAAATTTTTTCCGGTTGAGATTCAATCAAACGATTAGATGCCACAATCACATCCACAATGGCTTGGGGTGCATCCTGACTGGATAAAACGACAGTATGTCCTTGTTTTTTGGCTTGGGTGACATAGGGTTCCCAAATCACCGCCACCGCCACATTCTGATTGGGATCTTGTAAAAGTTGCCACGCCTCAGACGCATCAGCAACTTTTTCGACTTGAAAATCAGCCAGCTTAAACGCCTCAAACTTGGTACTCAACACCAGCGCCAGGTACTCACTGGGGGTATCGCCTGCAAAGGTGAGGGTTAACTGTCGTCCTTGCGATCGCTCTTGCTCAACTAATCGCTTAAGATCTAAGAGTGACTTCAGGTTGGGATATTTCTTCGTATTCAGCACAACGGCATCAGCGCCTACCGTGCGGTCAATCAAGCCAATAATTTGTCCTTCGGGTTGTTGTTGCAGGAACTGATCTAATGTCGTGACTAATAAATCGGCTTTTCCCTGATTCAATAATTCAGCCCGTTTGGCTTGATCAAACTCATCTTGATACTCCAGTTTCAGCCCAACCTCTTCTAATGCCTCTTGAAACGGCTGACTGCGAAACGTGCTATAGCCGCTGAATGTATCTCCCAGAATTCTCAGTTCACCTTTGGCGGCTTTGGTTTGACTCTGACTTGACAGATTAGGAACTAGATCAGGTGCCGCCTTACTCAACACCCACAGACCACCTCCAATCAGACCCAAGGTAGCGGCTAAAGCTAAAATCAGTACCAGTGGATTATCGCGTTTACTCATAACCTATAATCGACCTATTCTATTTCACTATGCTAGCGGTTGATTTATTGTACTTTATGTAACATTTTTGCGCGGGTTTCTGTAAAGTTATGGTTTTTACGATGTCACCGCATCCATGAATCAACCTCGACGCCGTAGGTCTATTCTCACTCAAGCTCTCAACCCCCATTGGTTTTTTAGTGGACATCTACAAGTTTCTCTCTAAATTTTGGCAGATTCCATGGGAAAAAGTCAGGAATGAAGCACGGATAAGCTCGGAATAAGTCAGGATCTCACTCAAGATGGCTCAAGTCAATTCAGATAAATGTCACGCGGCTTAATTCTAAATCGGTTGAGCAACAAAGGCTTATTTCTGTGACATTCAGACTAAGATAGTTCTACGCTCAGTGGAGAATTTTTTCATGAATGCCTATTTCGCTTTAATTATTTCGATTATGATTGGTATCGGTGGGCAACTAAGCCTTAAAGCTGGCGCTATGCAGGGTATTGGCAATAAGCTTTTCTTTCTTCAGCCCTACATTATTGTGGGATTATCGTCTTATTTCTGTGCTTCTCTTTTCTATATCTTTGCCCTTAGGGAAATCCCTGTTTCTGTGGCTTTTCCCAGCGTTTCAATTAGTTATGTAGCGGTGGCTTTTCTAGCTCACCTAATTTGGGGGGAACCGTTTGGTATCAGACAGGTTATCGCCCTAGTACTGATTGGTCTGGGAATATACACATTAAATCATTCATCTTAGACAACGGTTAAAAACTGCACCCAAAGATAGTTACATTAAGTATTGTTAGAGTTTGTCCAGCAGTGGTAGTAATTGTGAATACCAAGAAGGGACATTAAACACGTCCCTAATCATCTGTTTGTTCAAAAACCTCAATGTTACCCTTTGGGTGCGAAAAATGGGTTAAATATCGCGTTCGCTCAATTCACGAGTCATGTAGTCGAATGGCTGATCCACAAATGCCGTATTAGCAACTCCAGTGGCGGCGACTTGTTCTTTCAGGATATCTTTCATAATTTGAATACCGCGAACAGTCGGAGCGATGGGAACCCCCAACGAATTGTAGGTTTCCCGTAACCCTTGCAAGACTCGTTCGTCTAGGACATCCATACTCCCGGCAACCAGTGCATAACTGGCATAGCGGAGATAATAGTCCATATCCCGCAGACAAGCCGCATAGCGACGAGTCGTGTAAGCATTACCACCCGGACGAATCAGTTCCGGGACGTCTTCAAAGAGTTGCGATCCTGCCTGCTTGACAATTGAGGCGGCGTTGGCATTAATCACTGCTGCTGCCATGATTCGGGCTGTACCACTGTCAAAGTAAGATTTGAGTAAATCGATCGCATCGCGATCGAGGTAACGACCGCTAATGTCGTAGTTTCTAATCAGGCTTGTAATCGCATCCCGCATGAGTCGGCTCTCCCAATCTATATATCTTTATCTATTTATATTGCCAGTTATTGCGACGCTCTCATCAAAAGTCTCTGGAATGAGAATTCCTGCACCATTCTTGATCACATAGGCTGGACTGCCCAAATATTGCTCCCAAAGCAACTTGGCTTATCTGCACTAGAATACGTCATTGTTGAGCGGATTGACAAATAGGGGACGGGCAATCCTTATCATTTTGTAATATTTAATACAATTTAATCTTTTTCTTAGGATATCAAGGATCAGGAAATGAGATTCTGTAACTTTGGATACAAAAGCTCCCTCAACCTCTCCCTAGGATGAGTCAGATGAACAGGAGACAGGTTTCAAGCCCAATCAGGTTGTTGAGGTAAACCTGAGATGGTACGATAACGGCTCCCCGGCTTAGGGAAAAAGTTCGCACCCAACTGTATCTTGTCTCGTTTCTCACACGCAGGAGGCAAGCTGATCGGGTCTACCCGTGTTTCCATCTCCTGCCATTATCAACCGTATCGTTTCCTCATCTCATGTCTAGTTGGTTTGTGCGACACTTGATTCCTAAGTTCCCCCGTCGTCCTAAGCGTCAGGTTTAGGACAGACACCACCGTCTGTCGAGGTCGGTGAGAACTACAACTGCCCCACCGTTATTTGAACTTTTCTAAACAATAGCCCACTTGACAAAAGGAGTCATTCATGCCAGAAACGCCACAAGAAGTCTTGAAAATGATTCAAGATCAAGACATTAAGATTATTGACCTCAAATTCATTGATATGCCAGGGATCTGGCAGCACTGCTCGTTTTACTATGATCAAATTGACGAAAGTGCTTTTGAAGATGGGGTAGCGTTCGACGGGTCAAGTATTCGCGGTTGGAAAGCCATTAACGAATCGGACATGTCAATGGTTCCCGATCCGAAAACGGCTTGGATCGACCCATTCATGAAAGAAAAAACCTTGAGCATGATCTGCTCGATTAAAGAACCCCGCACGGGTGAATGGTACAGCCGTGATCCCCGCACCATCGCCCAGAAAGCACTGGACTTTTTGAAGTCCACCGGAATTGGCGATATTACCTTTTTTGGTCCAGAAGCTGAGTTCTTTATCTTCGAGGATGTTCGCTTTGATCAAACAGAGAGCAAAGGGTTCTACTACGTAGATAGCGTGGAAGGGCGTTGGAATTCTGGACGGGAAGAAGCTGGCGGTAACCTGGGATATAAACCGCGTTACAAAGAAGGATATTTCCCCGTCTCGCCTACGGATACGATGCAAGACATGCGTACCGAAATGCTGCTCACCATGGCTCAATGTGGTGTGCCAATTGAAAAGCATCACCACGAAGTTGCCTCTGGGGGACAGAACGAACTCGGTGTCCGTTTTGCACCAATAGTGGAAGCCGGTGACTTCTTGATGGTGTACAAATATGTGGTTAAAAACGTCGCCAAGAAGTATGGCAAAACTGCCACCTTTATGCCCAAGCCAATATTTAACGACAATGGTTCTGGGATGCACACTCACCAGTCCATCTGGAAGAATGGGAAACCCCTGTTCTTTGGCGATGGCTACGCTGGGTTGAGTAAGATGGCGCTGCATTACATTGGCGGTTTACTCAGACACGCCCCCGCTTTATTAGCCCTCACCAACCCAACAACAAACTCCTACAAGCGCTTGGTTCCAGGGTTTGAAGCACCTGTGAACTTGGCTTACTCCCAAGGAAACCGTTCCGCCTCCATCCGGATTCCCCTGTCTGGTGACAATCCCAAGGCGAAGCGGATGGAATTCCGTTGTCCTGATGCGACCTGTAATCCCTATATTGCCTTTGCGGCGATGTTGTGTGCAGGTTTGGATGGGATTAAGAATGAAATTGATCCGGGCGAACCGTTGGATGTGGATATTTATGACCTCTCACCCGAGGAATTGAGCAAAATCCCATCAACTCCTGGTTCTCTGGAAGCGGCTTTAGAGCATTTGGAGAAGGATCATACCTTCTTAACCAGTACAGGGGTCTTCACCGAAGACTTTATCGATAACTGGATTGCCTACAAACTCGACAATGAGATCAACCCGATGCGGTTGCGTCCTCATCCCTATGAGTTTTCCCTCTACTATGATGTCTAGTCTCAGCACACAACCGTTAGCACAAAATGACCAAAAAAGCCATCCTGACCGGGTGGCTTTTTTCTGCCTGTATCTCTCTTCAATGCTGCAAGTAAGGGAAGCCGGGGAAGCCGGAAAAAACTTTTCTAAATTTTTAGTTACAATACTTTACAAACGACGATCAGGTAACAACCAGCTTAACCACTCATGTCTGATACTTTCACAAAACTGGCATATCAAACATTCCAGCAAGGAAAAGCGGCTTTTGCGCTGGCACACAAAAACACAGCATCACAACTACGGAATCTGATTAATCCCCCAATCAATCAGCTTAGAACCAAACCCCTCTCTCCAGACATCCTGCAACTACTTCGGCAAAGGTTAGAGCAGATTCTGGAAACTGATTGGCAGGATGCACAGCTTGGCGTTTATCCGGAAAGCCTGCTGTTTGATAACCCTTGGGAAGACTTCTGGCGCTACTATCCAGGGATTTGCCTGGATTTACTGAATATCTGGGAGAGGGTCAATCAGAATAAATATCAGGAGTTCTCGCCAGATATTGATATACAAAATTATCCGAACTACTATCGGCGCAACTTCCATTACCAAACCGATGGCTACTTGAGTGATACCTCAGCCAACCTGTATGATTTGCAGGTCGAACTTCTGTTCAATGGTGCGGCTGATCCGATGCGACGGCGCGTACTTGCACCTTTAAAGGAAGGACTCAAAGCCTTTGATGCAGTGCCTCCTCAACAAATTAGAGTTCTCGATGTCGCCTGTGGAACAGGTCGGACTTTGAAGATGATTCGGGCAAGTTTGCCAAAAGCGTCTCTATTTGGCACAGATTTATCCCCAACTTATTTGCGTAAAGCCAATCAACTCTTATCCCAGATTCCGGGAGAATTACCCCAACTGATGCAGGCGAAGGCGGAGGAACTGCCGTATCGGGATAATTATTTCCACGGTATCACTTGCGTGTTTCTGTTTCACGAACTACCACCGTCTATCCGTCAGCGCATCATTGAGCAATGCTTCCGTGTGATTCAACCGGGAGGGGTGTTTGTCATCTGTGACTCAATTCAGGCGATTGATTTTCCCCAATTCATGCCCATGATGGAAAACTTCCCTGCTATGTTCCACGAACCGTACTACAGACACTATATTACCGATGATTTAGTCAAACGCCTCACTCAGGCGGGTTTCGAGGCAATTACAACTCAAAACCACTTTATGAGCAAGTACTGGATTGCTCATAAGCCTGAAGACGCTACGGTGTAAAGCTTTCTCGGCAATTAAGATATTAAGATCCCCAACTTCTTGAAGAAGCCGGGGATCTGGATTTTCGGGTGTTCTGCTGTGAAGTTAACTATTTTATGGATCGATCTCGATAGAATAAGCTTGAGGATATTCCTGTATCCAGGACACCAAATCTTGGGATTATGGCGTGAGATGAATTGCCGGATTAGGCAAATACCACGCCTTGTGTTATATACAATTGTCAATTGCTATAGAGAAACGTTTATGACCACTAAAAAATCAAGTTCGGAAACGGTGTCTACTGAAGGCTTGTCAACGGAGGAGATTGTTTCCACGGAGTTTATCCAAGACAAGACTACCGTCAACTATGTAGAAACCATCGAAACAGTCATCTCTAGCCTGGAGCAAGATGACAGTGCTATGGTTAGCCATAACGACGAAGGCTATCTCTGGAAGTTTAAGTATGGTAGCGTAGAAGTCTTTGTCCAGCTAACGGGTTCTACAGACGAGGATACATTCACCGTTTGGTCTTCGGTGCTGAACCTCCCGGCAGAAAAAGAAGCCGAATTGATGCGTAGGCTTCTGGAAATGAACTGGTCAGATACCTTTGAATCCCGTTTTGGGATTGTGGATGATCAAGTGGTGGTGTTATCGTCGCGCACGGTGGCTGAACTATCGCCGGGAGAAATTTCTCGGGCGATTACCATTGTTGCCACTATTGCTGATGATAATGATGAAGCGTTGCAAGAAGAGTTTGGCGCGGCTTGAGTTGTACTACAACCAGAATCCGCCTCTACACCGAACAAGGTGAACTCTCTTACTTTTCACGGGATCTGGAAAACCTCTCTCCAAACCTCTCTCCGAACCTCTCCCTAGCCCTCTCCTACAAGGAGAGGGAAGCGGAATATATTTTTTTATTTGGAGAGGCTTTGAATTCTCCCCCATGGAACAAAAAGCGAAGCATCCGCTGGCTTCCCCCTTCGTTAGCTTGTATTGTGTCCACCTACTTATACCTTGTAGAGGTTAGCAGCGGGAGCATGTCAATCTCTCTATCGTAGCTGGTGAAAATTTTATTTATCGAAGATAACGACTTGAATCGGGAAGCAATTAGTGAATATCTTGAGTTGCATGGGTATGAAGTTTATGCTAGACCCGATGGCGCTAATTTTTTAGATGTGGTGAGAGAATTTAAACCTGATTTAATTTTACTGGATCTCAAGTTACCAGAGATTGATGGCTTTACGTTGATGGAACAACTGCAACAATCCCAATCGTTACAAATCCCGGTGGTCATTCTTTCAGCACTTTCCTTTAATTCGGATAAACAGCGAGCATTTGAATTGGGGGCTTGCTGTTTTTTGGTGAAACCGACGATGGTGCAGGATATTAGGCGTGCGATTCAGAAGGAATTGAAATAATTGGCACGTCTGTTTTCTGGTAGGGACGGGTTTAGCCATTTACAGCAGATTTGGTGGTTGATGAGGTACAGCCTTAAGCAAGATCCCCGACTTCTTGGAGAAGTCGGGGATCTGTCTGTGTACCTCACTTACTTGAAAAGCGCTGTATTTTAGATACTCACCAAGAAATGAACAACAAAACCTTCTATTCCGACTCGGATTGGCGTTGCTGTTGAATAAACTCCTCAATAATCCGGGTAAGATTATTCACAGATTCTCCGATTTGAGTGAGTCGGGTTTCAGTTTGAGATAGTCCGAGTAGAGTATTTTGCAGTTGGTTGCCTAAAATGTCGATCGCGTCTCGATACTCTCTCTCTAATTCTTCCAGAGTCATGGTAGAACCTCAACGATTGATTGAGTTCCAGTCTGGACAATCGATGTTAGCGATCGCGTCTATGCTATGTTCAATTTGTGTTCATG
>JGI11783J13700_1006063_pt1 | contig 11809 bp, 9 predicted proteins | sample ElkSlonscriptome_6_FD_13700 | JGI IMG/M metagenome (IMG submission 13700)
AATCAATATCTTAAAAATATTCTGGTTATTATCAGCATTGTAACGAATCAATGGAAGGTGAGTAAAGAACGTCTCGAACAATCCGATTTAGCCGGAATTGAAAAACAAGTTCGTCTAAAATCCATAAACCTTGAACAAGCTGAAGCCCTCTGGATAACCCGACTCTATCCCCTGCATGATCAAGCGAATCCTAAACCCGACTCTCCCCTTTATCCTCTCCAGAAACAAGCATTGGAGCAAAAATTTCCTGGGGGGAGAGCCATTTTGCGAAATGTATTAGGACTTGGTGGAGAATTATTTCTTGAACATAAGTTAGGTCATAAACCACCAATAGATGACGTTGCCACTTTTAAATTAATTTGGATTAAAGAATTCCAGAAAACTCAACAAAAAGTAGAGCGAATTCGTCAATTTTCATCGGTTGATCTGACCCAGATGCTACAACAGGCAATGAACGCCTTACAAATTAACACTGACCCGAATCTTTTAAATCATGCTAAGTATAGTAGTTATTCCTTCAGTTATCAGCATCTCGATAACACTGAACGACTAGGGATTTTCTGGAACGAAGAACCCAACATGACAAGCTTCAATGCAGCGATGAACGCCTGCGAAAAAGACCTGAAAAAAAACTGTTGTGATACTCTGATTCTGGTTCGAGCCGAAAAACTGGGTCAAGCCAAGAATAAAGGATATAAACTATTCAAAAAACTCTTCAACGGCTCACCGCATCGTCATCTTACCCCCCATCTCGACTCTATCCATTATCTGAGAACCTATCAGCTTTTAGTCAACTCCGCCGGTGCTGGGGAATTAGTCATTAACCAGAAAACCCTCACTCTCCCTAGGCTAGAACAATTGATTCGAGAGTCTCAGGTTTTACAGAATTGTCCATTGTTACAAGACTTAGGACTTGTATCTAAACCCATTATTAAGCCTGATCCCGATTTAGAAAAAATTAAAGACTTCCTATTAAACCTCATCAAAACTCAATTTATGATCGGACGGCAAAAATTAATTGATTTAACTCTACAAGACTTCTCCCATATCGATGAATCCCAAATCAATCAGCAAATTCAGACACTCTGTCAAGAAAACCAAATCACCCTAATCCCTGCTGATGCTAAACCCCAAGATCAATCTGTCTGCTGGAAACCCCCAACCAAAAACAACACATCCCCCTAACTTAACTAATACTGACTCAAAACTCGTCCTCAGCAACGCCAACATTTCCAACCCAAATAGAGCAAAACTCAACCCCACTTAACCCTCTGCGCCCTCTGCGTTACTCTGCGTTAAAAAAACATCTCATGTACCTCACCACCCCCAATGAAATCCGCCAAATCATATCCCAACTCGCTACCTATCCAATTCTCTGGTTAGATACAGAAGTCGCCGACTGGCACACATCAAACCCCAGACTCTCCCTGATTCAAATATTAGCCGATCCCACAGACAGAACCGGCGATCGCGGCTATATCCTCGATGTCCTCGATAACCCTTACCTAGTCAGGGATTTCGTCGCTCAGATTATGGTTAATCCCGACATTGAGAAAGTCTTTCATAACGCCAGCTTTGATCTAAAATATCTGGGCGGGAGCCAACAAGCCCAAAATATCACCTGTACCTTCAAACTCGTCCGGAAACTCACCAGAAAATCCCGCCAAAATCCCCTGCAAGTCTCCAACAAACAACTCAAAACCCTCGCTGTTGAACTCTGTCACTTCACCAACGTTGATAAAACCGAACAAAACAGTGATTGGGGACAGCGCCCCCTCACCGCCAAACAACTGCACTATGCCAAAATGGACACAGTTTATTTAGCTCATGTCCATCGCCATTTATTACAATTAACACAGCCCCCTACTCCACCCCCAGTCGTGATCACACCCAAGCCACAACCCGAAACAGCCGAACATCCTCCCTTCAGTGCAACTAAAGTGCGCGTGGCGTTTGAATGTCCACGTTTATTCTATTTAAAACAACATTTTGATGGGAACACTTTATTTATTCCACCCGGTCAATCTATCGGAATTGGTACAGCGTTTCACACCTTAGCCGAACAATTTATCAAACTCGCTCAAGCAAATTCCCACGTTTCCGACTTATTAGAACCGTCCGCTGAGCAATTAAATCGCGAAGCTGTCGCCATGGGAATGCAGGAAATATTTTATCAACAGGTATTTTTTCCCTACATCGAATCCCATCCCGAAATGGCGACGGTATTGCCAAAGCTGTGGCAAGGCTTAACCGCTCTAATTCAGCGTTGGGTCGAATTATTAGTGGTAAATCGCCGCTATTGTTTGCATCAAATGGTTATTCATCAAACCTTTATTTTAGAAGAAAATAAGCTTAGTTATCACTTTAATCTACCTAATGGTACATCCCAGGAGGTGACAGGGCGATTTGATAGTTTAGTGTTTAATTTTGAACGCAATCGTCTCTGTTTAATTGATTATAAGACCTACGAACCCGTTGACCCATCAGCGCAGTTGGCTCAAGTGGCACTCTATGGTTATATGCTCAATAAAACGAAAGGAGTGGTGGTTGATTCAGCGGTGTATTGTGTTCTCCCAGAGTTTAAGGAGTATGCGTATTCTTGGGAACAGTTGGAAGCGGCTGTCCATGATTTGATTCCTCATAAGTTACAGCAAATGCAGGATTGGGTGAGTTGGCGACAGACTCATTCAAATCCGCCGCCGCTCACGTCGAATGCTCACTTGTGTGAAATATGTCCTCAACAGGAAACCTGTCAAACCTACTTTGATGTGAGGAGTACAGATACACAGCCAAGGAAAAGGGAAGATGAGGGGACTTCTGATGGCGCTGAAGTGTCTACGACAAAGACTGATGGCGCTAAAGCGCTGACTACGAACAGTGATGGCGCTAAAGCGCTGACTACGAACAGTGATGGCGCTAAAGCGCTGACTACGAACAGTGATGGCGCTAAAGCGCTTACTACGAACAGTGATGCGATCGCGCAACAGTTAGTTGAGACTTTACAATCCTTTAGGATAGATGTGACTTGTGTGGGAACAGCCGTTGGTCCAGCGTTTATTCGGGTGAAACTGAGACCGAGTCTGGGGGTAACGGTTAACAGGTTGCTGAGATTATCGGCTGATTTACAGGTACAACTTGGGATTACTCATCCTCCCCTGATTGCGCCGCAACCGGGGTATGTCAGCGTCGATTTACCGCGTCCAGATCGACAAGTGGCGCGGCTTGAGAATTATATCACATCCCGGACGCCATCAGCCCATGCCCCCGTAAAAATTGCCATTGGTGTGGATTTAGATGGGAAACTGGTAGAAGCCGACTTATCGGATGCGAATACCTGTCACTTTTTGGTGGGGGGAACAACCGGAAGCGGGAAGAGTGAATTTTTGCGATCGCTCCTGTTATCCTTACTCTATCGCCATTCCCCCCAACAGCTTAAAATCGCCCTGGTTGATCCCAAGCGTGTCACCTTTCCCGAATTCGAGCAAATCCCCTGGTTATACTCCCCTATCGTCAAGGATAGCGACAATGCGATCGCTCTGATGGATAATTTAGTCACAGAAATGGAACGGCGTTATCAGCGATTTGAGCAAGCTGGATGTTCTCACCTGGATGCTTACAATCAACAGAATAACCCACCTTTACCCCGTCTTGTCTGTATCTTTGACGAATATGCTGACTTTATGACCGAAAAAGATATCCGCAATGCTTTAGAATTGAGTATCACACGGTTGGGTTCAAAGGCGAGAGCGGCGGGTATCCATTTAATTATTGCTACTCAACGTCCAGAGGCGAGGGTGGTTACACCGATTATTCGGTCAAATTTACCAGGAAGAGTGGCGTTGCGGACAGCTAGTGAAGCGGATTCCGAGATTATTTTAGGCGGGAGACAATCGGAAGCGGCTTATCTTTTGGGGAAAGGAGATTTACTTTATAAAGTTGGGGCGAAGTTGCAACGGTTACAGAGTTTATTTGCCCAAAGGATTGAATTGTGAAGGGGGAAGGATATTTTTTCAACGCAGAGGTACGCAGAGGTTTTAACGCAGAGGTACGCAGAGGGAGTGCGAGAGTTTTGTGTAGGGGCGGGTTTCACTATTATAGTTTCTTTTTGACCCATAAGCGACTAAACTCACCCTGACTAACGTTCTCCCTCTCCACCGAATCAGGCAGAGCCGAGTATGATATAAGCATCGTCAAAACAACCATGAATGGGACACGTTATTTCAATCGTCAATATGAAAGGGGGTGTGGGCAAAACCACACTCACCGTCAACTTGGGGACAAGTCTGGCGAAAGACCATGGGATGCGAGTCTTAATTGTTGATCTCGATACCCAGATTAATGCGACTCTCAGCCTAATCCCTCCGGTACAGTTTACGAAATGCCGTAAACAAAAGCGCACGCTACAACAATTAGTTAATCAAGCCTTTCAATCCGATTCGTTATCCTTCCTTACCGTTAAGGATGTGATTATCCCCAACATTTGTCAGGTCAAAGGATTGGACTTGATTCCCGGAAATATAGAACTGTACAACGATTTCTTATTAGCGACCCAGATTTATAGACAAGCCAATAGCCATCAGCAAGACTTTGAAAAAGGCTGGAATCATCTGGAAGATGCGTTAGTGAAGCGGATTATGCAACCGATTGTCTCTAATTATGACTGGATTCTGCTGGATTTCCCGCCAGGAGATAATTTACTGACGCGCAGTGGTATAATTGCCAGTGACTTTTATCTGATTCCCGCCAAGCCTGAACCTTTATCGGTTGTGGGGATGGGGATTTTGGAAGGTCGTATCCGGAGACTTAAGCAGAGCGATCGCGCTACACTCAATCTACTGGGTATTGTCTTTTCTTCCCTCGGTCATGCGACGACGATGGCAAGGAAAGTCAAGAAGCGAGTCCGTTCTGATTTTGGTGACGATAAAGTCTTTATCACCGAAATTCCCACCAATGTCGCCATCGCTAAAGCCGTTGATGAGTTTCAACCTGTGGTACTCACTGAACCCACCTCCACGGGTGCTAAAGCGTTTACCGAGTTAACCAAAGAATTTCTCCAGCGAATGGCGTAACCTCAGGTGGCGGGGAAGATGGAAATAACGATAAGGAATAGGAAGACAGGGTTGTAGGGGCGGGTTTTACCGATGACAGTTTGGCACAAACCCATAACTTGACGAAACCCGCCCGTCTGGTGGAAACCGGGCGTAACGATATACCCTGTGACAATTTTATCCTTGAGGCGGGGCGGGTGTAGGGTGCGTTAGCGAAGCGTAACGCACCATTTCAAACGATAGTAGTGAAACCCGCCCCTACAGAAACTTATTCACAAAGGATGGGTAAAATCGCTTACTATAGTAGACTGTTGCCGAAAGCTAGGGAATTTTCAGACGCAATACGGCGTTTATAATCTAGGCGGGCTGATACCTAACTGGGTAACGTTTCTCCAAAAGGATTTTATCATGGGATTTGTCATTGCCACAGTTAACATGAAAGGCGGCGTTGGAAAGACGACGCTAACCGTCAACTTGGCAACTTGTTTGGCGAAACAGCATCAAAAACGGGTTTTAGTGGTTGATTTAGATACCCAAATCAGCGCTACACTCAGCTTAATCGCCCCTCAAGATTTTGCTAAAGCCAGAAAAGCGAGACGCACGCTGAATCAGTTAATTGATAAGGCAATTCGTCCCAATCGCCACGCCAAACTGACGATTCAGGATGTGATTCGATCTTACGTTTGTTCGGTAAAAGGATTGGATTTATTGCCGGGAGATATTGATCTGTATGATGAGTATTTAGTCTCCGAGATGCTGCATCAAGAAGCCAGTCGCGAAGAGACTCCCAATTTTAATCAGGTGTGGAATCGGTTTGAGCGGCTGTTGATTAAAAGTATTTTAGAACCTGTGATAGATAACTATGACTTTATTATCTTAGATTGCGCTCCTGGCTATAATCTGTTAACCCGTAGCGGTATTGTTGCCAGTGATTTTTATTTACTTCCAGCTCGTCCTGAACCTTTATCGGTTGTGGGAATTCAGCTTTTAGAACGGCGGATTGCCAAATTGAAGGAGAGTCATAAGTCTAACATGTCTCTCGACTTACAGTTATTAGGCATTGTCTTTATTTTATCCGGAGGATTGCTGGGTCGATATTACAAGCAGGTGATGAATCGGGTAACCGAAGATTTTGTTCCGACGCAATTGTTTAAGAATCGCATTCCGATGGATGTGAATGTGGCTAAGGCGGTTGATAGTTTTATGCCGGCGGTTATCGCTTCTCCCAATTCTTCAGGGGCAAAAGCGTTTATGCGGTTGACCGAAGAATTTGTCGAGAAAATAAATGCTTATCAGAATGAGTTTAAAAATGGCTCTAGTAAAATGAATTTGGCGAATTTGGAGTGATTGAGCATTTGTCCGCTGTACTAAGACATGTTAACAAGCCTCAAACCCTTACAAATGACAAATGACGAATGACGAATGACGATCCCTACCGTTAACTTTAATTGTCCTCACCTACTTACCTTATAGAGGCAGTTTTATCGCCGCCTCAGATTTCCCCGTCGAGACAGAAATCAGTTGGGCTTGACGTCCACCTTCGCTTAAATAGGTTAAATTCAAATGCAGATAAGATTCTGGTAAATAGGGTAATCGATCCGCCCACTCGATCGCGACGATTCCCAGGGGCATTTCCACGCCTTCCCAATAGCTTTCTAGGTCTAAGGCGGCTACGGCTTCGGGTTCTAGGCGGTATAAATCTAGATGATAGAGGGGAATGCGTCCTTCGGGATATTCGTTAATCAGAGTAAACGTAGGACTGACAATCGCGTCGGTGATTCCCAAGCCTACACCAATTCCCTGCACCAGTGTGGTTTTACCCGCACCTAAATCCCCCTCTAGCAAAATCACGCTACCCGCTCTCAAAGATTCCCCCAGACGAACACCTAGCGATCGCGTGGCTTGTGCATCGGTTAGACGGAATTTAGTCATTCCTTACCCCTTTTACATCAGATGAGCGCGACTGTACCAGCGTAGTAACACCCGTGCTAACTTTTCCGGATTATGGCGCACTAGATTCGTGTTCTCATCTTCATCCATGACATTCGCTAAAACAATGCGGCGTCCTAACTCTTCGGTTTCTTCGCGATCCAGAAAAACCGGGTGGGAATTGACTTGGGCATACTTAATCAATGCTTCGGCAGAAGGCACTTTTCGATGCACCAAAACCGCATCAAACAAAGAGTGACCACAACCATTGTCCAGGGCGCGAATATGATCAGCAACCGTATATCCGTCCGTTTCACCCGGTTGAGTCATGATATTACACACATAGATTCGGGGAGCCGTACTTGCCGCGATCGCATCCGTAATTTCTGGCACTAACAGATTCGGCAGGATGCTGGTATACAGACTACCCGGACCAATAATAATGTAATCGGCTTCGTGAATCGCTTTGAGAACGGCGGGAAGAGCTGGAGGATTTTCTGGCGTGCAACCCATCTTGACGATTTTACCATTGGCAGCCGTAATATTCGATTCGCCTTCAATCCGACGCCCATCTTCTAATTCTGCCCAGAGACAGACATCACTCAATGTCGCCGGAAGAACTCGTCCGCGCACGGCTAAAACTTGAGAACTGGCGGCAATTGCCCGTTCTAAGTCCCCGGTAATCTCGCTCATTGCCGTCAAGAATAAATTACCAAAACTGTGACCCACCAGACCATTCCCCGCTGAGAAACGGTATTGAAACAGTTCGGTTAATAGTTTTTCTTGGTCTGCTAAAGCTGCCAAACAGTTGCGAATATCTCCCGGAGGCAAAACCCCAAATTCTTGCCGCAGCCGCCCAGAGGAACCGCCATCATCGGCTACGGTGACAATGGCAGTGATATGGGCGCTGTAAATTTTCAGTCCTCGGAGTAAGGTAGACAACCCAGTACCGCCTCCCACGACGACAATTTTCGGACCGCGATACAGGCGACGATGGGCGATCAGCACGTCTACCAGTTCTTCATCCCCTCCGGGTTTTAGTGCCTCAGTAATCGAGCCCACCGTCCGGGTTTGTCCCCAGAAGATAAACATCAGACCACAAATAATCGCGATCGGTCCAGATACATAGTTGGGAATAACCGTGGTGATTGTTTCCAGAATGGTGGACGTGAGTTGGATTAAGTAAAAAATGGGGGTTAGCTTTGCCCAAATCGCTACCCCCAGACTTGTCAGTAGTACACCTATGGCACTCAGAAGCAACCAGCGTTTGACGAATAGTCCAGGGGCTAACCACTTAAACCACCGATTGAATTGTCGGGGCGTCCTACCTCTTGACTCGTTATGCAGGGTTCGTAGAGCGCGTTTGAGGAGACTAATTGAGGACATTGCTGATACCAGAAACGGAGAACAAAACTGGATAGACTTTAGCTAAGAGCAGGGCAATTGCTCAAGTCCTTGACGGGAGGTGTAGGATTGTCTGCTGTCAACTGTGCCATATTCTTTTATTAGCTGGGAGGATAGGTTGGTCAGGATACATTCTGGAAATTATACCGGGACGACTGATTAATCCAACGGAGAACGTCAAGAATCACAACGACTAGAACACCAGTCGGTGTCATCGAAGTCGATGCTAGAATTCCTCAAAACTGTAACACGAGCTACACAATCATCCCTTGAATACAGGTCTTACTGTTCATGGCATCTGGCTGAATGAGGAAGTTTTGACCCTTCGCTAGGCTCAGAATGACACGTTAGAACCCAACTGGGCTTGCGTCCATGAGTTCAGAAACGTTTGCCATCATGCACTAGACTGGTGTTCTAGGAGATAGCAAGGTAGATGGGAAAGCGAATTTTAGGACTAGACCCAGGGTTAGCGATTTTAGGCTTTGGGGCAATTATCTGCCACGCTGAAGTTAAACCAATGACCAAGGTTCGGGGAAAATCGACATCTGAATCTGTACAGTTATTGGATTTTGGTGTAATTCAGACGCCAGCGCGGACAGAATTGGGAAAGCGACTCTGTACAATTTACGAAGATTTACATACTATCCTGGAGCAGTGCCAACCGGATCTAGTTGCCGTCGAGAAGCTGTTTTTTTACCGGATGGGTAATACAATTACTGTGGCTCAGGCACGGGGGGTTGTCACCTTGGTGTTAGCCCAGCATCAGGTGTCAATGGTAGAGTTTACACCTGGACAGGTGAAGCAAGCGTTGACAGGTTATGGGAATGCAGACAAGCACGAGGTACAGCAAGCGGTGGCGCGAGAGTTGAATTTAGAGAGTATACCTAAGCCAGATGATGCAGCCGATGCTTTGGCGGTGGCACTAACGGCATGGTTTCATCAACAGTAAATAATCTATAATCTATTTTTTGGATTTAATGTGAGACGATCAAAGCCTAAGCGGGGTAGGGAGTGTGTTAAATGGGCATCATCACTCGGATCACGGATTGGTTAGAAACCCATTGGGTCACTCCTGCTTATGCTGGATGGATATTAGCGGGTATTGCGATTTGTTTCTTTGGTGCGGCGACCAATACTATGTCAGGGTGGCTGTATGTCATCAGTGGTATAACGTTTGCGCTATTGGGATTAGCTGTCATCTTACCGCCGCGATCGCTACGTCATCTTCAAGTCCACCGCCGTCCTATCTTTCCAGTTAGTGCGGGTGATGAACTCACCATTGAAATCGATATCGAAAATCCTACCCCTAAATCCAAAACGTTATTACAAGTTCAGGACATTCTCCAATCTGAACTGGGAAAACCCATGCAAACCGCGATCGAAACCATTGCGCCAAGGGGGGTCTATCACTGGGTTTATTTCCATTCCACCACTAAGCGGGGCGTCTACCACTGGCACGAAATCCAACTAAGAACTGGAAACCCCTTAGGATTATTTTGGTGTCGTCGTAGCCGCCATGCGCCAGCCACAGCGATTGTGTATCCTACAGTATTACCCTTAACCAGTTGTCCAATCGTTGACGAAATTGGCACAGATGATAGTCTACAACTGTTAAGCGATCGCCGTTCTCAATCCGCCACAGAAGACCTGACGCGATCGCTACGACCTTACCGGGTGGGTGATCCAACTCGTCTGATTCACTGGCGTACCAGCGCCCGGTATGGAGAATTGATGGTACGGGAGTTAGAAGTCTTTACGGGGTCTCAAGAAATTGTCATTTGCCTTGATAGTGCGGTAAGTTGGCAATCTGAGGATTTTGAATCAGCCGTGATTGCCGCCGCTTCCCTTTATTTCTATGCCTGTTCTCGTCAGCTTGACGCTAGACTCTGGACAGCAAGAACCGGATTATTACACGGGAATCAAGTTGTCTTAGAAGCCCTAGCTGCGACCCAACCGGGAGAAGATGCAGACGCTGGCGATCCTCCCCATCTTCCCTTAATTTGGCTCACCCAACAATCCGCTAGTCTCAATGCCCTTCCTCCGGGTAGTCGTTGGTTATTTTGGTCACCATCCACAGTAGCCCAACCTGACCGACACACTTCAGGACTGACCAATTGCACGGGTAGAATCATCGATACAGAGGAAGGCTTACAACGTCAGCTACAGCAGTCCCTTACCCGGACTTAACCGGAATGGCACGCTCAGATGAGGCTGGTGGGCAGTACCCTTGGTGTCAACTTAAGGTAAAAAGCAGGAAGAGCGGGGGAAGCGGGGGACGCAGGGGGAGCAGGGGAAGCAAGGGTACATTTTCGGTGATTTTATCGCCATAGTTTTGATAGATAGTCTCACATTTCCTTGAAGATGAACAACCTTCTCTACTGCTCAAAGCATTGATGGCTCAAGGTTTTTGGGTTATTCAGCAAGCCCTACTTAGAAGGCTTGCGTTAAAATGCAAAGAAAAGTGAACAACCACACTAAGGAATAAGGTATCTAGCGAATTTTACTTATGAGTACATCAGAAAGCACAAATCTTTCCAATGAGAAAACACTGGCGGCGATGAAAAATTTCGCCGAAACCTATGCTAAACGAACGGACACCTACTTTTGTGCTGACCCGTCGGTAACGGCTGTCGTCATCGAAGGATTAGCGAAGCATAAAGATGATTTAGGTTCACCCCTATGTCCATGCCGTCATTACGAAGACAAAGAAGCTGAGGTGAAAGCCACCTACTGGAATTGTCCTTGCATCCCCATGCGTGAGCGCAAAGAATGCCACTGTATGTTGTTTTTGACACCAGACAACGAATTTTCTGGAGAACAGCAGGAAATTACCATCGAGGAGCTTCAATCCGTTCGAGATAGCATGGCTTAATTGTCTTTAAGTCATTGGTCATTTTCAACTCTAAATGACCAATGACTCATACTCTAGAATTAATCACCTATGACTGAGCAATTTTGGCAAGGTGTTGAGCAATTTAATCAACAGGAATTTTATGCCTGTCATGACACCTTAGAGGCATTGTGGATGGAGGCTGCCGAACCAAACAAACAGTTTTATCAAGGTATATTGCAAATTTCGGTAGCTTGCTACCATCTCAATAATCTTAACTGGCGTGGCGCTGTCATTTTGCTTGGGGAGGGAATTAGACGCTTAGGGGACTACCAACCTATTTATGAGGAAATTCAGGTTACAGAGTTAATTAGCCATAGTTATCAGCTTTTGCAAACCCTGCAAAAAACCGGAGCAGAAGGCATTTCTGATTTAGTGAAGTCATTAACGGCAAATCAACTCAGTCAGGAGGGGGCGTCAGAAATTGTTCGTTTACCTAAAATTATTCGAGTTAATTTAAGTTAATTGTAAGGGTGGGCAACTGTAGGGGCGGGCAACTGTAGGGGCGGGTTTAGGGACTGTAGGGGCGGGTTTAGGG
>JGI11783J13700_1130265_pt1 | contig 11769 bp, 7 predicted proteins | sample ElkSlonscriptome_6_FD_13700 | JGI IMG/M metagenome (IMG submission 13700)
AGCAGAGGGAGCTGGGGGAGCTGGGGGAGCTGGGGAAGCAGAGGGAGAGGAGATTAAAGCGTCTGGGAGTTCTGTTGATACAACCTCATCGGATAATACCACGGTGGCGGGATTGGATCTGTCCGATAAAGCCGTGTTTGACCCGGTAATTTTTCAACAATTACGGGAGATGCTGAATCAAGAGGAGGTATTAGCCGAAGTGATTACGCGCTATCTAGAGGATGCGCCTAAACTCTTACAAGACTTGTCGGATGGGATCACCCAGGGAGAAACCGAACTGGTGACGCGAACCGCTCATACCTTGAAATCCAGCAGTGCGATGTTAGGAGCAAGCCGTTTAGCTCATTTGTGTCAGGAGTTAGAAGCCAAGGCGAATAGTGATACCGTTGAGATTAAAGCCGCGCTATTCTCCCAGATTCAAGCTGAATATGAACCCGTGAAAACAGTTTTATTGGAACACAAACCCGACAAACCTTAGTTGGTAGTTCGTAGTAGGGAACCTTAGCCCTAGATTCTGTTGGGTTGAGCGAAGTCGAAACCCAACCTACTGGACTGACACAGCTAAAATTGTGGAATAGATTTGACGTTTAAACCGGGCGCACGCCATGCGCCCCTACAATGCTAATCCATCAAATAAGGTGTGCCACGCCACTACAACCTATTCCACTATTTTGGTATAGTCATTTTATGACCACAGACTTAACTGATCCGACACTTGATCACGCGATCGCGTTTTTAACCACGTCTTCTACCAAACCCCCTGAATCAAAGGCTGTGGTTGAGGCGCTGTTAACCGCTGAGAAGACAGCCAAACAGAGGAAAGTACGCCATAGCTATTCCGAGTTACTGGGAACATGGCGATTGGGATTTATCACCGGAACCAAACGCTCTCGTCAGCGTGCTGGCGTGGTGTTGGGTGCGGGACGGTTTTTGCCGAAATGGGTAACGATTCAGTTATCCTACTCCCCATCAGAAGCCAGTCAAGAGCAAGGAACAGTGGTAAATTCAGTACAACTGGGATCTCTGCAATTGGTTGTCACTGGACCCACTCAGTTTTTTGCTAAGACGAATATCCTGGCTTTTGATTTCACCCGCATGAACGTGTCATTATTTGGCTTAAAATTGTATAACGGATATATTCGCGGCGGTCAAGAGCGAGAGGCTTCTTTTTATGATAAACCGTTAAAAGATAAGGCATTTTTTACCTATTTTCTCGTCGAAAAACGGGCAATTGCAGCAAGAGGACGCGGTGGTGGGTTGGCATTGTGGACAGCATTGTAGGGGCGGGTTTAGGAACTGAATTAACTTGTCACCCATAACGTATCAACAAAACCCGCCCTATCTCACCCATAACGTATCAACAAAACCCGCCCTATCTCACCCACAACGTATCAACAAAACCCGCCCTATCTCACCCCTAACGTATCAACAAAACCCGCCCTATCTCACCCCTAACGTACCAACAAAACCCGCCCTATCTCACCCCTAACAGTTCAAAAAAACGCCTACCTTATACCAAGTTGCGTTCTATCATGTCTAGGAACAGCGTTGCGTGAAGCTTTCGCTATAGCGAGGAACGAGATACGAGAATCTGGACAGATGCGCGAGCGTCATGGAGCCTGCCCTCGAAGGTCGTGAAGGGTTTCACTGCATTCTGCGAACCATGACAGATTCTACCTTAGACTGCAACTTGGTATTAAACCTTTCAACTATTCCAGACCAGAAAACAGTGCTGTCCAATCAATTTTAGCAGGTCTTGCGCCTTGATTAACTAACTCAAAAACCTTTCCCTCTGTCACCGGATGATCAATACATTCAACGCAGGCGGCGGCTACATCAATTCGACTGGTTTCACCGTTTAGGGTATCGCCCGTCCCCACAACCACCCCTAATTTACCATTTGTTTTTGCCTTCAAGAGTGTGTTTAAATCATAGGAAGTGTAGGGACCATCAATTAGCCGTGCGGGGCGAATAATTGTGTAAGGTAACCCAGAATTAATAATAGCCGCTTCACCCTTTTCTTTGGCATCCAGTACACCGAAAGCATTCAAAAGATTGAAAGGTGGTTTATCTTTCCGCAAAACACCGCAGGAGGAGATAAACACAAATCGGTTTAAATCCTTGGGTGCAACATTGACTAAATTACTCACCCCTTGAGCATCCACTTGTTCAGGACTATTTCGAGCATGAGTGCGGCGATAGTCGGCATCCAGATAAATTTTACCCCATTCAATTAAATTTCCTAACCCCTCCCCTTGATCCATTGTGTCGAAATCCCATTTATTAGAGGGTAAAGCTGTGGTTCCAGTACAACAGATAATGTGAGTAATAGTCTGAGTGGCGGCGGGGAGAGTAGCTGGCTGACGGATATCGCCAATAGCAATTTCTACGCGGTTATCAAACATAGTCCGGGCTTTTTCAGCGTTGCGGGTAAGTACACGCACAGGAAACCCTTTCTCTAGGAGTTTGGCAACGGTTAATTGTCCAACTCCGCCTGTGGCTCCGGCGACGAGTACCCGTTCTTGATTTCTGGCTGTTGGTGAAGTCATGGGCTATCCTCCTTGGATACTGTACCTTAGAACCGGGAATAGAGCAATGCGATCGCGGTTAATTAGCTACTCTTAAATTGAATATTTTTATAATCTGTGTATCGATTGGCTTGATTTGAGCAAAACCTAGCTTAATCGCCTTAAAACTTATTCAGTATACCCTAAGTACGGGAGAGTCCCCCTGAACTTTATTCTACACGGCTTGTCACTGGGGAAGCTACAGCGCCTTCGCTAATCACAGAACCTCAGATTAAATCAAGATTAAAACGTCAATGTAACTCGGATAGTGCCAACATAAATCGCATCATTATCATCATTGTGTTCTGGATTAGTAATCACAAATAATCCGGGAGTAATCGAGATATCGTCATTCAGCGAAAAACGGTAAAATGTTTCTAGATGTAACGCTGTATCCCGATCCTCAAAATCATTACCCATTTGATTATCAAGAATCTTCGGCGGTTGACCAATTAGAATACCTGCTAAACTATCTTCTTTGCCAAAATCCGGCAAAGCCAACAACATCGCCCAGGTAAAGATATTAGCATTAGGTTGATTGGGTAAGTCATTAGCTTGCGCTTGAATTAAACCCACTCGCCCGCCTAAAATAAATCCTGGATTGACTCGTATAGAGGCTTCAGCGGCAAAAGAGTTAGCAATTATGTCTTCAGTCTCGCGATTAAACGGATCACTGGTTAATTCGCTACCAGTTCCCGTATTAAAACTATTCGAGGAACGGGCATAGGTGAAACTTAAAGACGTGATGTCACTAGGTTGCCAGGTTAATTGCGCGATCGCAGCATAAGTATCATTGCCCAAAATCCCATTATCGGCTTCATTGGCATCAATCGCAACATATCCCAAGGATAAATTAACAGACTCCCCCAAGTTCTGAGAAATGCCAATTCCCGCCCCTTCTCCTTGACGACGGATGGGATTTTCTCGCCCAAAGGTGGAAATGGAACCATCCCCACTTCCGCTAAATAGAGGGTTGACGGTGGGGATTAAATCGCCTAACCCGATTCCTACTGTACCCAGACTCACTTGGGTTTGGGGAGTGACTAAAAATCTGTACTCTAATTCATCAAGTTCTACTTCATTGTCATCTTTTCCATCAAATCCTAAGTTTGCCATTTGTGTCCCTGTGGCTTCAGCAAATTCGGGAATATCACGACCTTGTAAACGGATTTGTAGTCTATCTTTTCCAGTAAAACTCGTTTCTAATGTGAGGCGAACTCGATTACCAAAGGTGAGATTCTCGTCAAGGGGTTCTCCAGTTCCATCAGCTTTTTTTGTTCCCTGAACTCCACTCAACGCAAAAATAACTTCTCCTTCTAATTCGGTGGTGGGATAAAATTGCCGAGATTCTAATTGAATTGTGCGATTTTCTAGGCTGTATACCCGTTCGCTAAGTAGGTTTAATTCAGTAGAAAAATTTTGTTGTAATCGTTGCAATGTTTTTAGATCAGTTTCGGCAACGGGGTTGGTTGTACTGTTAATATTTTGTTCGTAAATGTAATTTAGACAAGCCTTTAATCCAGTGGCAAATTCATAGCGAGTCAGGGTTTGATTGCCACGATAGGTGTTATTAGGATATCCGCTGAGGCAACCATAGCGGTCAATGAGCGATCGCAATGCCTGAAATGCCCAATCATCAGGACTGACATCGGCTAGCTGAGATACAGGTGTGACGGCGTTCATGTCACTATTGGTGAGTTCCTTTGACCGTGAACGATTAGGGTGAATATCGGTTGTCAGAAACTCATTGGCTAGGGTGGTATGTGTTCCTATTAAAGGAGAAACTAATACAATTATCACAAGCCCTAGTTTTTGATATAAAACTTGTCTAATCATCTTTTATTTGAGACGTTGTTCACACAGTTCTAATAAAGATTCAGTAAATTGACATCGCTCTGGAAACTGAGTGCTGATGTAAATATGTCGCACTAAGGTTAAGGTTGTATAAGACTGAATCGCTGGACGAAGGGCTTCACCTGCAAGCTGAATAAATCTCTCCGCTAACGCATTTTCTCGATCCACTAAGGCTTCGGGATTGCCTAAAGTTCGCAAACTTTGCTCGGTGATATGTCCAATAAAATTACCAATATCTAAGCCGGGATTGCCTTGACAATATAAGTCTAGATCCAGCAAATAAAGGCGAGTGTTATCGACAAGAATTTGGTCGGGATAAAAGTCGCGATGAATCCCTAGAAGTTGCGGTTCTGGGGTTATTGATGCCACGCGATCGCACGCCGCTAAAATTTGCTTTAAACGGGTTTCCCACTGGGGTTTGAGTTGAGATACTAAGGGCAGACGTTCGTGCAAAATTCGCAGTTCATCGGCTATGGTGTGGCGACGCTGGGGCGGAATTTTGGCTTGATGTAGTTTATGAATGGCTTCGGCAATTCGTTTAGATAGGGGAATTCCTTGGGGTTGGGGGAGTAGTTTTGTGGCGGTTACTCCGGGGACTTTGCGCTGAAGCCACATCTGAAATTCGGGAATTATGGCGATGGGTTCGGGGATGCTAATTCCATCGTTACTATTATCGGTAAATTCTTTTTGCCAAAGGGTTTTGTTGAGTTGATAGCTTTTAAAATCAGTGCCTTTTGCCCGTACTTTGCCGAGGAGGGTGATGGGAATGGTTGAATTATTGGGGTTTGTTAGGTTGTATTCTATTAAGCAGCGACGTCCGGGTTTGTGGCGAATGACTTTAATCGCACAAAGGTTGCTTTTTTGAAGGGGTTGTGGTAGGTTTTTGGTGAGTTCTTGCTGGGCGGTGATTGGGTTAAGGGCTGCGGTAAGGAATGACAGGTTTGGATCGGTGGTGATGTTGAATGGATCGATTACGGGAATGGTCATGGGATTGACGATTTTAGAGTTAAATGGGTGGCGTCGAACTGATGTTTTTTTAACGCAGAGGTACGCAGAGGTAAGCGCAGAGGGGCGCAGAGGGTTTGGGGGATTTGGATGATGGGTTGGGGGATTTGGAGGAATTATGGGACATGAGAGTCTCAAACCCTGACAAATGACGAATGACGAATGACGAATGACGATCTCCACCGTTAGCTTTTATGGTGTTCACCTACTTATTTCTTGCTTTTTGTTTTGTCTATCGGCTGGAGATTGCATCTGATATAAGCTGGTATATTTTTTATTGAGTTGGATTAATTGAGAATGGGTTCCTTGTTCGAGGATTTGTCCGTTTTCTAGGTAGAGAATTAAATCAGCATGAGCGGCGAGGGTTAAGTCATGGGTGATGAGAAAGGTGGTGCGGTTTTGGGCTACGCTTTCTAGGGCGGTGATGACGGCTTGTTCGTTATGTTTGTCTAAGCCGGTGGTGGGTTCATCGAGGATGAGAATGGGGGCTTTGCGAATGGCGGCTCGGGCGATGGCTAAACGTTGACGTTGTCCTCCGGAGAGGGTGGAGCCTCGCTCGCCTAAGATGGTGTCGTAGCCTTGGGGAAGTGCTTCGACAAATTCGTGAGCATTAGCAAGACGCACGGCTGCTTCAATCTGGGCGTGGGTAGCATCGGGTACTCCATAAGCGATGTTTTCCCAAACGGTGGCGGCAAAGAGTATACTGTCTTGCATGACGACACTAATTTGAGTTCGTAATGATTTGAGGGTATAGTCACGAATATCTCGTCCATCAATCATGACTCGCCCTTCGCTGGGGTCATACAAACGCAAAAGTAGGCTCAAGAGTGTCGATTTACCACTTCCGGAAGTGCCAACGAGAGCCACTTTTTGTCCGGGTTTTATGTCTAATTCAATGGCTTTGAGTAAGGGATTACTGGTTTGATAGGCAAAGCTAACACCATCAAATCGGACATATCCTTTAAATGGAGGCGCCACAATGGCAAACGGGGAATCACTAATCTCTGGTGTTTCATCTAAAATGTCTAAAACACGCTCCCCAGAGGCGACGGCTTTTGATAGTCGCCCGGTATATTTGGCGAAGTTTTGTATGGGTTTAAAGGCTTGTTTGAGATAGGTTAAGAAAACGAGAACATCCCCAGGGGTTAGAGCATCCCGTAATGTCAGCTTTGCACCATACCACAAGACAAGGGCTGTACCAATGGCGATGACGACATCCACAGTACGTTCTAAGCTAGCGGATAAGCGTTGGGTTTTCACGCTTTCCTTGAGACTGCGGTGATTGGCTTGGGAGAAGACGTTGGCGAAGGCGTCTTGCAGGGAAAGGGCTTGTACTAATTTAATTGCGCCAATTGATTCGGCTAGAGTGGCGGCGACAGCCCCCTCACGCCAACGCTGCTGACGCGAGGCTTGCTGGATTCGCTCACTTAGGCGGGTGGCGGCAAACCAAAAGAAGGGTAAGGTAATTAATGCTAGTAATGTTAGATCGCGATCGATCCAAATCATGATTCCAATCATACCCAATAGTGTCATAATGCTGACTAAAAGCGGCATGACGGCGGTGAGGACAATTTCTTGTAATCGGGTGGTATCGGTGCTGATTCGCACTAATAAATCACCACTTCTGGCTTTGGTATGGTAGGAGAGAGATAGGCACTGAAGATGGCGATAGAGTTGTTCGCGAATTTCGGCTAAGATGCGGCTACTGGCTAGGGCTAAACTCACGGTACTCCAGTAAGATGCTATTGCTCGTAGTGCGGTGATGGCGATTAACCCGAAAGCCGAGAGAGTTAGCAATGTTACTGGATCAAAACGATTGAGAATACTAATGTTTTTATCGGGTGCATCAATTAAAATATAGTCAAAAACAAATTTCAGGGGCCACGGTTCAAGTAATCGTAATACTACCTCAGCGAATAGAGCTAATCCCGCTGTAATTAAGAGTAAACTTTGTTTCTGAAGATAGGGGGAGAAGCGATGTAATATTCGCCAGAAACTAGGGATGGATTTTTGTGTCATTTGTCTTATGTCATTCGTCATTCGTCATTCCCAATCGGCTTCCCCTGTTCCCCTAGAAGGGCGGGTTTAGTCAAGTTATCAGTTTGGTGCAAAATGTTATCTGTCAAACCCGCCCCTACACCCTCTGCTCCCTCTGCCATACCCGCGATTTCTAATAGACGTTTCGCGATCGCATCCCAGGTATGATGGTGTTGTATTGTCTGTCTGGCGGCTTTTCCTAGCTGTTTGCCCCATTCAGGATTATGGTAGAGGCGCTCCAGGGTGGCGGCTAAGGCTACGGTGTCACCTGGAGGACACAATAACCCATTAATTTCATCTTCAATTAATTCTCTCAATTGTCCAATACGACTTGCCACTACGGGTAATCCGGCTGCCATGTATTCATAGACTTTTAAGGGTGAAAAATAAAAATCATATTGGTGCGGATAAGGGGCAACGGCAACGGTCATTTTTGCTAAAAATTCAGGAATTTTATCAGGATTAACTGCTCCGGTAAAATGAGTCACATCTAATAATTCGCGTGCTGATAATTCTGTGACTAAATTATCCCGTTCGGGTCCATCCCCGACAATTAATAGTCGCGTATTCCCATACTTTTGATGTAGGGTGTCAAAGGCTTCGACTAAAATCGATACTCCATGCCAAGGCTTGAGTGTGCCAACAAATCCCACGGTAAATGGTTCTGGATGAATCGATAACGGCAATTTAATATCACAGGAAAAACGCTCTGGGTTAACGCCATTAGCGATAATATGCACTCGTTTACTTACTCCCGGATAGCTTTCTATATAAGTCTTAATTTCTTCAGACACGGCAATAATTGCACTGGCTGTACTAAACACTTGCTGTGCCACTTGTTCGGCTAGTGTGCGATCGACTAATCCCCGATGTTTTGCCTGTTCTTGAATCAAGGGAGCATTGACTTCTAAAATCCCTGGTATTCCCATAGACTTGGCATAATCCATTCCGGTAAAACTCCAGAGCGAGTAACGCTCATAAACTAAGTTAAAAATACCGTTATTTTCAAGTGCTATACGTAGATCAAGGTTAGCAGATAGGGCAGCTTGTTCACGGGCAGCTATTTCACCTTTGGGAATAGAGGGTAAACGATGAACGATGACATCGGCTAAATCCGGTGGCGGATCACCACCGATTCGTGTGGCAAATAAATCAACCTGTATTCCTAGTTTTAGCCAAGCACGAATTACCTCCTGAACATGAATTGAGCAACCTTTTTGACCAAAAACGGGAATACCTGGATCAGCGCAAATATAAGCAATTCGCATAATTTATAGCTTCAACAAACGATAAACAACTAACTTTATTTTTAACCCTATTTCCCCTCAATTATCCCTGTGTTATGGATAAAATAAATAGGTCTGTAGGGGCGGGTTTCACCACTTAACTTTATTGTTGACCCTAATGTTACTAAACCCGCCCTGAATCAGGGATAAAATAAATAACCTTGTAGGGGCGGGTTTCACTAATTAATTTTATTCTTGACCGTAATGTCATTAAACCCGCCCTGTGTTATGGATAAAATAAATAGGTCTGTAGGGGCGGGTTTCACCACTTAATTTTATTATTGACCCTGATGTTACTAAACCCGCCCCGTCTCAAGTCTGGAATAAAAGGGTTATTTGACAAATGACAAGATATCCTGTTTGGTAACGCTTACGCGAAACCCAACCTACTTATACATTTTGCGTAAAACTAACATTATCTTGTGGGTCAGACTGGGATAATATATGATTAGAAACAACTGGGGAAGACTGTAACTTATCTTGATTAACCACTTGATTAAAAATAGTGCGTAAAACCGCAGTATTGCGATAAATATCAAACTCTGACTCAATCAATTGCCGCGCTTTTGTTGCCAGTTTTACCCGTAAACTGGAATTAATCAGTAAGCGTTCTAGGGCATTTGCCAACGCCTGAGAATCATGTTGAGCCACCATCAATCCCGTCTCTTCATGACGCACAACTTCAGGAATTCCGGTTACATCAGTAGCCACACAAGGCGTGCCCAGCGCCATCGTTTCCAGTAAAACCGTTGGTAAACCCTCACGATTTCCATCGCTACCAATAATATAAGGTGCAGCAAATACAGCCGCATTCTGGATATGCTCAAAGACTTCATTTTGAGGACGCGAACCAATAATTTCAACCGTTGATTCTAAACCGAGGTGTTGAATTTGCTCTCGTAGATTTGCTTCTAATGAACCTGAGCCAATAATTTGACAGTGAAACGAACAGCCGCGATGGGCAAGAATCGAACAAGCGTCAATTAATACAGAAACCCCTTTTTTCTCCACCAATCGACTGACTGAAAGAATAGTGGGTGGGCGTTCTTGGGGAGATTTATACCCCAACTGGTTTAAATTCAAGCCATTATAAATGCGCTGGATAGGGGCGGCGGCTGCACCATACATCTGTTGTAAATACTTGAGATTATAGTCACTAACCGTAATCACACTTGCCGCATCTTGTAGCTTCCGTTTCATATCTTCCGGTTCGACACTTTCATGGAAAATATCCTTAGCATGAGCCGTGAAAGTATAAGTAATTCCGGCAAAATGAGCAGCCAAACGAGCAACACTGGTTGCCACTGTACCAAAATGGGCGTGGAGATGACTAATATTTTTTAACCGTACCTCTCGTGCTAACCAGGCGGCTTGATAAACGGTACTGGCTTTTTCTCCTTGAGCAAACTCTAATTTTGTCCAAAAATCGGGGATAATTTTACTGGCTTCCTGAAGTTCTGCCCAGAAGAAGCTAGCGGCTGTTGGGTTAAGGCTATTGAGAGATTCGCTAACTCGCCCTTGGATGGGTTTACGAATATAGTAAACGGGAGCGCGAACTTGGGAAATAATATTTTGAAAATGAGTTTCCGCCGGAGGGCGCAGAGCAAATATTTCTATCTCTAATCCAGCGGCTTCATGGGCTAAAATTTCATTGACGACGAATGTTTCTGAGTAGCGTGGATAACGCTTGAGAACATAACCAACGCGGTTTAATTGTGTGGAAAGCATCATTGAAATTAGAGATTTGCAAAATTGTGAATATGTAGGGGCGGGTTTAAACGATAACGTTCCGGCTAAAACCACTAACTAAACTCAACCCGCCCCAACCAAGCTGAGAGTTTTGAGTTTTGAGTTTTGAATAAAGCATCATTCCAATGGGGGATTAGGTAAAGGTTGGATGTGTAGGGGCGGGTTTAACCGATAACGTTTCTACTCAAACCACGAACTGAACTAAACCCGCCCCAACCAAGTCCTATAGTTTCTACATAAACAAATGAATCTTGACGAATTTGATTTCTGATTCAACAATTACGAAACATTAGCCATGGAAATAACTGGGGAATCAACAACAGATTCGAGTAAATGAGGTAAACGTGCCAACCCATGGAAATCGATGCGATCGCGTCGATGTGTCGATGTTCCCATTGTCCGCGATAGCCATTCACTTAAAGCGGTGGGCGTGACATTATCGGGATGCAGCATATCAACTAATCCCAAATCCTGTAACCGTTTAGCTCGAATTAACTGTTCCTGGCGCGGTTTGACTCGTGGTACAATCAGTGCGGGTTTGTCAAAGGAAAGAACTTCATAAGTGGTGTTGTAGCCGCCCATCGTAATCACACAATCCGCCCGATTCAATAATTGAGTAGGTTCAGCCAGAAACTCCAACACTCGTAAACGGGGATGTTTTGCCGCGATTTGGTGTAAGTGTTGACGCACAGGAAGGGGCATAAATGGACCGGTTAAAATCACCCCGTTGGTGTCTGGAGGTAAAGGGGTTTGGGCAAAGGTTTCCGCCAGCTTATCCCCATCTTGCCCACCGCCAACCATACACACCGCCAGCCGCCCAGGGGGAAGATTTAGTGTGGCTAAGGGATCAACGTCGGGAGTATCCACAAATTCCAGTCGTTTGCGCTGATCAAAACAACCGGTATAACGCACCTTTGCGGCTATATCGGGGGAAAATTGACAATCCTCAACCAAATCAGAGATTCTAGGATCACCGTAAATCCACACCGCATCGTAATACTTACGAATGATGTCTTCATTCTCTGCCTGCTGCCATTCTTGCTGTACTTTTATCGGATCATCAAGCACATCCCGTAAACCTAAAACACAACGAGTATCTGTTTGAGTATGCAAATACTCTAGGGTTAAATCTAATTCTCGAATTGCCCCCCGTGGCACATTATCGACAATGAAGACATCGGGTTGAAAGGATTCGACAGTTGCCCGAATAATATTAGCGCGGAGGTTGACAATATGTTGTAGCGACAGATCCAAGCGACGGGATTGATATT
>JGI11783J13700_1001465_pt1 | contig 11730 bp, 11 predicted proteins | sample ElkSlonscriptome_6_FD_13700 | JGI IMG/M metagenome (IMG submission 13700)
CTGGCTTGCTTCGAGGCTGATTTGTCGTCTGGCGAGGGCTGTGAATCGCTGTATCATCAGGTTAAAGCCCTGGATATCCCGATTGACATTTTGATTAATAATGCTGGAATTGCGCTGTTTGGTCGCATGGACGAAGTTCCAGCACCGGAATGGGAACGGTTAATGCAGGTGAACTTAATCACACCGATGCATTTAAGTTCCTTATTTGTGGCGGATATGATTGCGCGTCAAAAAGGGCATATTGTGAATATTTCATCCGTCGCGGGTTGGTTTGCACCAGCAGGGTTGACCCATTATTCTGCCAGTAAATATGGGTTACGGGGGTTTAGTGAGGGACTGTTCAATGAAGTCAGGGACTACAATGTCAAAGTGACAGCCGTTTATCCATTTTTTAGCCGTACCCCCATTCTGCAAGCTAAACGGTATGGCATACTCGCTGAAGGGCATCAAGGTGTGCCAGATTCTTGGACAACTGATCCAGCGAAGGTGATGGCGGCGACGCTTCAGGGCATTCAACGGGATCAACTGCACGTCTTCCCGGATGCGATCGCGCAAAATGTCCAATTTTTCAAACGATACAGTCCTAGTTTATTAAACTGGATTACGAATGAGTTTTCCAAAAGATTAAACCGTGGTGCAAGTTAGTCGTTCTCGCTCAACAGTACATCAGGGTAATACCAGTCACAAGCAGTTGATTATCGGCGGAGGGTTTGTGGGATTGGGTATGGCTCAAGCCCTTAAAGCGGCGGGTATTGCCTATGATCAGGTAGATGGCAGTGATGATATCGGTGGCAATTGGTATCACGGGGTTTATGAAACTGCCCATATTATTTCATCCCGAACCATTACCCAATTTACTCATTTTCCCATGCCTGATGATTATCCCGACTTCCCCAGCGCTCAACATATGCGGGATTATCTGAATCGTTTTGCCGATCATTTTCAGTTACGGGAGCAGATTGAACTTAATCGTACTGTTGAGTATGTCCGACCCATTGAAAACAATCTCTGGGAAGTAACCTTTGTCAATGGAGAACAACGGATTTATAAAGGCGTATTACTGTGTAACGGACATCATTGGTGCAAACGGTTTCCAGAATTTGAGGGACAATTTCACGGGGAAATTATTCATTCTAAAGATTACAAAAAACCAGAACAACTGCGGGATAAACGAGTGCTAGTGATTGGCGGTGGAAACTCAGCCTGTGATATTGCCGCCGAAGCCGCGCGGGTAAGCCGTAAGAGTGTTTTAAGTATGCGTGAATCCGTCTGGTTTATTCCTAAAACATTTGCTGGAGTCCCGATAGCTGATATAGTGCGATGGTGGATGCCAGAATGGTTTCAACGGATGGTGATGTACGGCATCATTCGTCTGACATTTGGAACTCATCAAGACTATGGTTTATCTAAACCGAACCATCGCATTTTTGAGAAACACCCCACGTTAAATAATGAAGTCCCCTACTATATTAAACATGGTCGAATTATTGCCAAGCCTGGGGTGCGTCGGCTTCAGGGAAAAAAAGTCGAGTTTGTCGATGGGAGTGAGCAAGAATTTGATTTAATTGTTTGTGCTACTGGCTATCATGTTGCCTACCCCTTCTTACCGGAGGAACTTCAGCGCGTTGAAGGATCTGTGGTTAAATGTTATGGTAGCTCATTTATTGAGGATTACAAGGGAGTCTATTACATTGGCTGGGGACAAGCGCGGGGCGGAGTTGGCTCATTGATAGCGGCTTACGGTCCCTATTTTACCCGTTGTCTGCAACTCCAGGATCAAATTAATGTGCCGCTAGGGTTGGTGTTTAAAGAAATGGGACAAGAGTTACCCACGACGCATTTATCTGATCCGCAGCAAATTTTTAGGCAGTTAAAACAGGCTCATTTTTTCTTTAACTGGATTGCTAAAAAAGCGGATCAAGTTGATGCCAAATATCCTAACTTTGAGAACCGTCCACTCCCGGCTAAACAATGACAGAAAAAAGGCAGAAAAATTCAATGGATTTATCCCCAGTTGTAGGGGCGCGTTTAGGGACTAAATTCAGCCATGGGTGAAATAACTGAACAACCTCACGGGGGGGCTTATCTATGGGGTAAAATTACCAGGCATAATCGCACCTCTGAGATCCGTACTCTCAAGCTGAGTATCTGTCAGATTTGCCGCCGTTAAATCAGCGTTTCTTAGGTAAGCGCCCTTAAGATCTGCATCAATCAAATTCGCCTCTCTCAAATTGGCATTCTCTAAATTAGCACTTTGCAAATTCGCCCCCTGAAGGTTAGCTTCACTCAAATTAGCCTCTCTCAAGTCAACGGTTCTTAGATTCATTTCCCTCAAGTCAGCGCCACTCAAATCACATCCAGCACATTCACCCGTTTGCTGCAATTGCTGGATTTCAGGTAGAGACGCGCCATGGCGCGTCTCTACTAACCGCACAGGATTGGTAATCCGAGACGCGATCGCGAAACCTGTACCCATCACCGCCAACACCCCCAGTTTCAATACCAACATCGGCGTAATTCCAGACTGGAGTAACTGAAACTGATCCAAGGTTGGCGAATTTCCCACCACATCAATCGGTAACAATTCCGCCAGCGCCGTCGCCGCATTGGGGAAGCGATCGCGCAATTTAGGTGCGACCATTTTATCCAGCCAGGTGATAAACTGAGGATTCAGACCCGATACCAGAGATTTATAGTTAATTCGACAGTCCTCATCCATTAAATTGCCAATATCAGCCGATTTAGTTTGAGTCAGTAAACAAATCAACGTTACCCCTAAACCATATAAATCAGACGCTTCGGTGAGTTGACGATTAAACATCTGTTCTGGTGGCATAAATCCTAACGTTCCCTTCACCACACTACTCGCCGCCAAATCATCCCCAAACGCACGCGCTAAACCAAAATCGATTAAATAAACCTTAATCTGGGGGGAACGTTCGACTAAAATATTTTCCGGCTTAATATCTCGATGGATAATCGGCGGAACTTGCTGTTGTAGGTAAACCAACACCTCCAAGAGTGCGATCGCAATTTGTTTAACCTCCTCTGGGGTAAAGGATTGGGGAACGGCTAAAGAGGGGGCTTGTTTGTATTCCTGAATTAAGCAAAAGCCATCCGGCGTTTCAAATGCATCCAGGTACTGAGGAATACTAGGACAATCCAGTTGTTGCAGCAGAGTAATTTCCCGTTCATGGGCGTCAAAATCTGACCAATTCGCACCCGTTTTGGCAAATTGAAATTGTTTAATCACCACCGATTGTTCTGTGGAGTGATGAGTGGCTAAATAAGTGACTCGTCCACTACTGCGGTTGTGTCCCAATTCCCGCTGAATATGATAACCTTGCTGGAAAAATTCGGGGTAGTTATTATTTGAGTTTTGAATAATATAATTCATGGCAATAATCACAATAATGCGTTTTTTTAGGTTTTGATAAAATACTTAAGCCCTCAACTAAAGTTGGGGCTAAAAGCTTAAACCCGTTGAAACGGGTTCAAAGGCTTGCCCACTTTCAGCCGTAAATTTATTTCCTAGCGTCTGAGTTAGCGACATTCTGCTTCAGTCAGCGCCATTCTGCTTAAGTTGAAACTAAGGGTAAATGCGTTACCCCTACTGATTATCTCTACAGCGATTTTGCCCGCTTCACTAACCGAATAAACTCGGCTCGGTATCCATCTAAATCTGCCCCCTGAGATTGACTAGCAAGCTGTAAAACATGATCAAGATTACCATTGCCTTTGTACTGCGATTCTCTCAATACCATACCAAATTCAGCAACAGATGCCGAGAATTTAAAATTATTCGAGGCTTGCACTAAAGTTAATCCCTGATCCACAACGGGTGCGGTAATCAGTTGAGAAGTATCCTGATCCGGTTGCTTATATCGTAACTTCACCTGCATTAACTCATTCCCGGAAAATGTCATCGATTCATCGGTTTTTTGTTGAGAGTCTACAATATCAACATCCGATAACGAGACATCACTCTTCACTCCCACGGGAATAATTTCATAGAGGGCGGTAACAGAATGACCCGCACCTAACTCGCCAGCGTCTTTTTTATCATCCTGAAACGCTTCATTTTGCAGCCGCCGATTTTCATAACCGATTAGCCGATAGCCTTGTACTTTTTCCGGGTTAAATCCCACTTGAATTTTCATATCCTTGGCGATGGTGAGTAGAGTTCCGCCAATTTCATTCACTAGGACTTTATTCGCTTCTAGAATATTGTCAATATATGCATAATTGCCATTGCCCTTATTGGCGATTTTTTCCATCTTGGCATCTTGGAGATTGCCTGTGCCAAATCCTAACACGGTAAGGAAAATGTCTTGCTCTCGTTTCTCTTCAATCAGGTTAACCAATTGCTCATCGCTAGAGATACCGACATTGAAATCTCCATCAGTGGCGAGAATCACGCGGTTATTACCCGATTCGATAAAGTTATCTTGAGCCAGTTTATATGCCAGCTTAATTCCCTGACCTCCAGCCGTTGATCCTCCGGCATCGAGTTTATCAATTGCTGCTAATATAGTATCCTTTTGGTTTCCGGGTGTTGGCGGTAGCACTGTCCCCGCCGCCCCCGCATAGACAACAATACTAACCTTATCTTCGTCGCGTAATTGGTCAACTAGTAATCGGAATGCTTCTTTGAGTAAAGGGAGTTTATTGGCGTCCGACATAGACCCGGAAACATCCAACAAAAAGACCAGATTACTGGGCGGTAAATTTTCGGTCGAAATACTTTTCCCTTGCAAACCAATGTGAACTAATTTGTGTTTTGGATTCCAAGGTGCTTCGGCAACTTCTGTGGTGATAGAAAAAGGTTGATCCGCTTTAGGTTGGGGATAATCGTAAGTAAAATAGTTAATTAATTCTTCAACCCGCACCGCATCGGGGGGTGGAAGTTGACCTTCATTGATAAAGCGCCGCATGTTACTATACGAAGCAGCATCGACATCAATGGAAAACGTAGAGAGGGGATTGCTGCTAGCGTTTAAAAAGGGATTTTCTGGAATAGTGCTGTAGGTTTCGCGGTTAGATGCTTCGGGATCTGAACGTAGACCCTGGAGGCGATCTAAACTCTGTGATTGCTGGGCTTGCGGCGCGAATTTAGTCCCCGGCAAGTTCTCTGCATCTGATTGAGTCTCTGGGAGGGAAGCTGCCTCGGGTGAGACTTTCATTGGAGCCTGTTCGCTAGGAGCTTCAGACGTATAGTTTCCTCCTTCTCCCCCTTCGCAAGCAACGGTAAGCGCTCCCAATACAGCAGCTAGTCCTAAAGTTGCGATCGCTCTCTGTCTGGTTTTCATGATTTCCCCTTCAGACTGAGCCTCAGTCTGTTCTATAACAAAGTTTAACAACTAACCATTTGCGGTTGTAACATCTCCGTTTTACTATGAAGGCTTAGAATTAGACCCCCTGGTTGCTAAAACTGTAACATAGGCGATTAGTCCAGAAGATTCCGGGGTTCCAAACGGGTTACAATTTTCAATGATATAGCGTATGCACTTATCTCTCAAGGCTTCGGGACTTATGCAATTTGGGGTTAGCGTTGGAAACAGAGCCAGATATGGCTTTCGTTACACTGATGCTATCCTACAAATGTAGCGCAGTAGTTATTTAGTGTTTTTATCTAGTTTTTGATTATGAAAGCAAAACGTACTATTCACTGGAACAAGCTAGCCGAAATTCAAGAATTAAAAGAGTTTTTTGCAGAGGATTTTCAGACATTCAAAAATCTCATAGAAAAGCATATTGAAGAATTTGAAGAATTTGCTGATGAAGCGCTAGATAAGTTTGCCAAACTGCGGGTTTTAGAAGTAACCAATGGTTGTACTCAATGGGCATTTCGTCGCGGCGATAAAGAAGCTTTATCGGTAGAACAAACCCGTGAATGTATGAATCTACTGATGGGTTTTATAAAACGAACAGAATTATATTTTCCGAGTGAAGGGCAACTTGAATTTGACGACGAACAAAAAGCATTTATTCAAGAAGCACGATCGCTCTACAAAAACGCATTTAAGGAAAATAATAAGGAATCAGAACGAAAATATTATGCGGCATCCACAGCCCAGTTTATTGTCTATGGTCATGAACGGGTACAGCAAGCCATGGCATTAGTCAAGCAAGATTATGAAACTCTTTTTTCGCCTTACTACATTGGACGGGGACAAAAATATATTGCCCCGTATTTAGAAGGATTTGAATAGTCTGTTTGGTAATATCTGCTGGAATCCTCATCCAATTTTTTGAGTAAAATGTACACCATAACTCAAGTGTGCCAATCGACAAACAGAGCATAGAGATAGGCGATTGCTTCCCCAATCAGGGTTCGTACTCCTTCGCTAGATTGCCACCATTGTTGCGGATCATACTCTTGAGGTTCAGCCGCAATCACACCAACTCGGATTTTTGGTTCCAATACGGCTTTAAATATAATCCAGCTTCGACGGGCATGAGGTCCCAACGAATAGAGATTAATCGATTTTACCTCTAATTCGGATGTCGATAACCATTCCCGTAGGGCGATGGCGCTTGCTTGAGTCCGATGTTTAATTACATTGGGGGCGGGAACAGCCACCAGTTGTTCTGGGTTAAATCCCAAGGTGATAAATGTAGCGGCGGTGAGTTCGGCAAAATTTTTGTATTCGGCTAAATAATATCCCTTGGAAACGGGCAAACCTGTAGTAATCAGGTAATTATAAGACCCGCGTTGGAAACGTGCGATCGCGTCTTTAATGGCGTAATCTGGTATCCAGCCTTCCACCACCATGACATCAGCCGCCACGGGAGAGTTAACCGCCAGGAATGGATAGATAATGTTGAGGGTGAATAGCATGAGAGAAAGTATACAAATCAGTGTCACTATCCATCCCTGAATAGTCAGAGTCCACTGGATTTTGCGATGAATTAAACGAATTTTGATTTTAGCAGTTAACTTTCTGAACGGCTGTAATTTTTTTTTACCATGTTAGATTTAACCACTTCCATTAGTTGTTAGATTACCAAATAACTTATCCCATTGCCGTTCTTTTCGATTCATGATTTGTGTTCTTTCAATAGAGTTGCTTATTACCAACAATATCCTATCCATTACAGCCGTAACCATTCCCTCAAGTCATCCTCCCTTAAGTTGCGCTATCATATCGGCGGGATTCCAGTAAGCACGAGTGCTTTGAATTTTACCCGCTTCATTCACCTCAAAAACGGTGATTCCTTCAAACGTTATAGTTTTGTCACTCTTACTGAGTCCCTGCATTGTCCACTTAACCGCCGCTTCATTCCCCGCTACAAAAATATGCTCGATTGTCGATTCCAGTTGTTTAAATACTCCCTGTAGCTGAGCAAAAAATTCCTCAAATCCTTCATGAACTTTTGTGGGAGGTTGTCCTACCGGATCATAACTGACAGCATCTTCGGCAAAGTCGTCCAGCCAACCGTCGGGATTCATCGCTGCCACTTTGGTAAAATAAGTCCTGACCAGTGTTTCCATCGGTTTTGTTGACATTGTTTTATTCTCCATTGCTGAATACGTCTAGAGTCAAATTGGTATTATTGGACTGCTGATACTCAGGTATAATTGATAAAGTCAATTTTAATCCACAATTTTAGTTTTTATTAGTGGGTTACGGCGGATATCTCAATTAAGGTATTATTTACCCAGATTAAACTTCCGCCTAACCCACCCTACAAAGAATTACTATTTTCTTTATTAAGTGTCCACTAAAACGGTAACGGCGGCAACAGCAATTAGCATTTCGTCATTTTTATCATTGAGTTCAGGAATGGCTCGACCTTGAACCACCATTCCCCCGGATTGCACGGTGAGTGATTTTTGTCCAAATGGTAATACAGCGAGAACCTCTTCCTGTCGCACTTGTTCCGGGTAAGGTACGGCGATTTGCACCTCTACAATCATTTGATTGGGATCGCTCAAACCTGCAACTTCCCAGACACCAGGTAAGGCGTTGTGCGCGATCGCGTTCCGCACAGCCCTAGATGCAGCTACAGTGGGTTCTTGTCCATGTTGGTCTACCCCCATACCCATTTCAATAATTAAGCGTTTGCGAGTCATAGTGCTTTCTTGATTAGCTCAACGTTCAACCGAGATTGCCTCTAAATTTAACAGTTGGCGCGTTTCATCGGCGGCTTCCTGCATCAACCTGGTTATCTCGTTATTATCAACTCGTTGAGCAAGAGCGGTTCTGGTAATTAATTTACTCAGATATTTCTGTAAGATAAAAGAGGCTTGAGCATACTGAGGAATGGGAGGGCGCACTATTGAATTTTTGACTGCCTCTTTCAAGGACGGTAAATAGGGATATTTAGCGGTAATTTCTGGGTCATCAAATAACGCTTCTCGACTGGGTAAATATCCTTTCTCTAAAATTAACTTTTTCTGAGCCGCTTGACTGGTAAAATATTGAATCGCTTTCCAGGCTTTATCTTGATGTTTTGAATTCTTCGCTATGCCTAAGCCCCAACTCCCATTACAGGCACTTGGACGTAAACTATTATTAGTTGGATTGCTTGAAAGATTCAAGACTTGTACGCCGATATTAGCGGGATCAGTAAATTGGTTCCATACATAGGGCCACTGCCGTAGGAATATCGTATTTTGCTCTTGGTTAAACGTTTCCAATGATTCTTCTTCGCTGTATAAGATAACTTCTGGCGACGAAATTTTATCTCGAATTGTATTGAGTAAAAACTGGACAGCTTGTTCAGCCGCAGGTTGATCCAATCCTACCTCTAAACTTTCCGACTCAATCCAGAATCCACCATAGCTTTCTAATACCTCGACAAAGGTAGCCACCAATCCTTCATACCGCCATCCCTGCCATAAATAAACGCCTTGAGAGTTCCCTTGGTTTTGCCAAGTTTTAGCAAAGGCTGTCAATTGTTGTAAGGTGGCAGGTGGCTGAGTATTACCCAGTAAATTTTTGCGGTAGTATAAGAGACCAATATCTGAACGCAAAGGCATCCGATAGAGCTTACCCTTATATTCTCCTGCATCAATCGCACTTGGTAAAAATCCTTCGTTTATCAGGGTATCTTTAGCCGTCCATTCATATAGATTAACCAGACACCCCTTGGCAGCAAACTCCGGCATCCAGATAATATCTGTATAGACTAAATCATAAAGTGAATTTCCCGCTTGACACTCGCGAACAAAATCCTCCTTCAGCCGATAGGTTATGTCACCTGCTAGGTTGGTTCTCGTTCTCAAATTAATCCGGATTTTGGGATGGCTCTGGTGAAAGTCCGTGATTAACGACTGCCAAGCCGAGGCTTCATCAGCCGGAACAAATAAGGTTAAATGCGTGGGGGACCACGTTAAATAGATCAGTAATAATAGTAAAACTTGGATAACGGCAACGAATACCCAGATGGAACGGGAATTAAGTCGTCGGCTGAATTGTCCAAGTCTTTGTACAATCTGCTTAGTTTTCATAACCTGTCCTTGAACAAGGTGACGGGTCAAACTTTTTCATAAGACAAGGGATCTTGTAGTCCGAGTTCAGCAAAAGCAGCAAGCCGCAAGCGACAAGAATCACAGACACCACAAGCCACCTCACCCCCAGCATAGCAAGACCAAGTTTCGTGCCAAGGCACTCCCAGTTTATTGCCTAACTCGATAATTTCTGTTTTTTTTAGCTGAATTAGCGGGGTAATAATTTGAATCGGTTCTCCCTCGCGCCCCTGTTTTGTGCCGAGGCGAAAGACTTCCTGCATGGCTTGGATATAATCAGGACGGCAATCGGGGTAACCGGAATAATCTAACGCATTAACACCCAGATAGAGGGCTGTAGCACCGATCGCTTCTGCGTAGGATAGCCCAAAACTGAGAAAAATGGTATTACGTGCGGGGACGTAAGTAATGGGAATACTCTGGGACATCTGCTGGAGCGATCGCGTCTGGGGCAAATCGAGGGTATCATCCGTTAAGGCTGAACCTCCCCACTGGCTTAAGTCAAAGCGTACCACTTGATGGTCTTTGACACCTGCACCTTTAGCAATTGCGATCGCGGATTCGAGTTCCCGTTGATGTCGCTGTTGATAATTAAAGGATATAGCATAACACTCATAGCCCTCTGCCTTAGCTTGATAGAGAACTGTAGACGAATCCAATCCACCGGACAATAAAACTACAGCTTTCGACATCTTTACCCCCGTCATCTGTTATTTGTCATTCGTCATTTGTGATAATTGAACGGTTAGGTGGGGGCGGGTTTAGTTATATCAGGGTGCAAAGCAAACGTTAGCGGTAAAACCCGCCCCTACAATTCCCTTGTCTCCTCCCATCCCCTCCAGCTTCCCCAGCTTCCCCAGCTCCCCCAGCTCCCTCAGCTCCCTCAGCTCCCTCAGCTCCCCCCGCACCCGGAACCCCTCAGCCCAAAATGGACAACCCAAAAACTGACACATTTACCTACACCTAAAGTAACCGTAAACCCACAATGAAAACAGAATAGCCGTCCGAAAGACTTCCGTTATCTGGCAAATTGGGGCAATCTTTGGAATTCTTCACATTTAAAGGTGCTGTGGTACTATCTGGATGGTTTAAGGCGGCTCAACATAAGTAAATTGACTTAGTTCCCGTGGTGGAGGAGCATATAAGAGTGCAAGATAGCATGTATCAAAGACATCTGGATACTCATGTCCAACGTAGCCTGCCGCAGCCAATCCGAATTGGCGTGATTGGCGTTGGTAACATGGGACAGCATCATGCCCGCGTTTTGAGTCTTTTGAAAGACGTGGAAATGGTAGGCGTATCAGACATTAACGTAGAACGGGGTTTGGACACGGCAAGTAAATACCGTGTTCGCTTCTTTGAGGATTATCGCGATTTACTCCCTTATGTGGATGCGGTTTGTATTGCCGTACCCACCCGACTACATTATGAAGTGGGAATGACCTGTTTGCGATCAGGGGTTCATGCCTTAATCGAAAAACCGATTGCCGCCAGTATCGCTGAGGCAGAATCCCTAGTCAACGCGGCGGCTGAGTATCAATGTATTCTGCAAGTGGGTCACATTGAACGGTTTAATCCTGCCTTTCAAGAACTTAGCAAAGTCTTGAAGACTGAGAAATTGCTGGCACTAGAGGCGCATCGCATGAGTCCCTATTCCCACAGAGCTAATGATGTTTCTGTGGTTCTGGATTTAATGATCCACGATATTGACCTGCTGATGGAATTAGCGGATGCGCCCGTGATCCAATTGACGGCGAGTGGTAGCAATGCCTCGGAGTCGGGGCATTTAGATTATGTCACCGCTAATTTAGTTTTTGCTAATGGCATTGTGGCAACACTTACTTCTAGTAAAGTAACCCATCGTAAAATCCGTCGCATTGCCGCCCATTGTAAAAATTCCCTCACAGAAGCCGATTTTCTCAATAATGAAATTCTGATTCATCGGCAAACGACGGCTAATTGTGAAACCGACTATGGTCAGGTTCTCTATCGCCAAGATGGATTAATTGAAAAGGTTTACACCAGTAATATCGAACCGCTATACGCCGAGTTAGAACATTTTGTCAACTGTGTGCGTGGCGGAAATCAACCCTCTGTCGGCGGTGAACAGGCGCTGAAAGCCCTCCGTTTAGCCAGTTTGGTTGAGCAGATGGCTCTGGATGGTCAAGTTTGGCATCATTTAGACCGAGAGCCTCATGAATTCAAGTCTCCCATGATTGCTGTGTCTTAATTGGAATGGTACTGAATTGAGGCGG
>JGI11783J13700_1087599_pt1 | contig 11685 bp, 11 predicted proteins | sample ElkSlonscriptome_6_FD_13700 | JGI IMG/M metagenome (IMG submission 13700)
CGCTTCCCCAGCTTCCCCCGCTTCCCCCGCTTCCCCCGCTTCCCCCGCTTCCCCCGCTTCCCCCGCTTTATTTCACCAGACGACTACTAGACGGCGATGTGGGTGACGGTTGAGGGCGCGATCGCTCTAAAATAGTGCTGGCTACTGCCCATGCACCAAATGTGGTTAACAAGAGAACGCCGATTCCAATCGCCCAGATCACCACTTTCTTTTGGGGGATAGACTTCATCGACGGTGTAAAACTGGATACATTGGGACTCTGGGCGGTGGCGTTGAGATCATTGCTGTGGACTAAGGTGACGGTCATTTTATAGGGACCCATTCGTAGGGTATCTTTAAAGGAAATCGGTTGATTGGCTTGGCGCAGGGGTCGCCCATTCAGAAAGGTACCGTTAGCACTACGTTGATCGGTAATATACATTTGGTGATTTGCCACCGTAATCAGGACATGAAACCGGGAGATCTCTGGGTTAGCCAGTTCTAACCGAGATACCGACTCTCCTCCCCAATACTCTGGCATTTGATCCAATTCTCGACCGATCGCGATCGGGGCGGCTAAGAGGGATCGCTTGACTTCCCCCATTTCTGGATCTTCCCAGGTTAATTGAATATACATAGACTTGGTAGACCTCGAACACCTGTTATAGTAATGGTTCCCGTTTTTTGAGCGATATTGTCGGCAAAACCGAAACCGCAACGCCTGTTGTCACGTCAAACGCTTTAGGTATTGGATTAAACGATTTGGCAAAGCAATCTGGATAAAGATTAATGATGATTTTGTCACTATCCAAATCATATCGTTAAAAATAATTAAGATAATAGGTCAAGGATTCATTTTTCCTGTAAAGAGCGGTAGGACATGAGCATCAATCTTTTCCGTCGATTTCAATCCACAAATACGGAGCAACCCCTCGGTGGACGCTATAAAATCGAGAGTCAACTGGGAATAGGCGGATTTGGTCAAACCTTCCTGGCGCAAGATCTCCACTTACCTGGACATCCCCAATGCGTGATTAAGCAGCTTAAACCTAAAACTACTGACGCCGCCAGTCTGGAAACCGCTAGACGCCTATTTGACACCGAAGCTCAAGTCCTCTATCAACTGGGTAATCATGACCAAATTCCCCGGCTGCTGGCACATTTTGAAGAGAATCAGGAATTTTATTTAGCACAAGAATTAATTCTTGGCAATCCCCTCACCCAGGAATTGAAAAAAGGTCAGCAATGGTTAGAATCTAAAACTATTGCCTTACTAGAGGATATTCTCCAGGTTTTGGCGTATGTCCATGAGCAAAATGTCATTCATCGCGATATCAAACCCTCTAATCTGATTCGCCGCCAACAGGATGGCAGAATTGTCTTGATTGATTTTGGTGCGGTGAAGCAAGTTACCACTCAATTTAGTCATCCTCAATCGGGACAAACTAATTTAACCATTTCCATTGGGACTCAAGGTTATGTTCCTAAAGAACAGTTGGGTGGACAACCCCGGTTTAGTAGTGATGTGTATGCGGTGGGTATATTAGGGATTCAAGCCTTAACCGGGACACATCCGCGAGTACTTCGGGAAAATCCAGAGACAGGAGAAATTCAGTGGCGTGATTTAGCCCCTCATGTTAGTCTCAACCTGGCAGAGGTTCTGGATCAGATGATTCGGTATGACTTCCGCGATCGCTATCAAACTGCTACGGAAGCCTTAGATGCCCTGCAACGTCTCTCCAGCGATATTCCACCCTTATCCGATACAACGCAACAATTACCCGATTCCGCAGACACCACAGCATCGATTCCGGGATCAACCTCAACTCAGATTTGGACACCCACGGAGTCTCCAGCCACATCCCCCTCAGACACCAGTACCACTCAGTTACCCGAAACGTGGCGGAATTCCCAACCCGGATCAGGGAGTTCAGTCCCTACAATTGTTACACCCGGTTCCAACCCAAAACGAGGGCTGAATCTTTGGTGGGTTGTAGCAATTTTAGGCATTGTCGGCGGAATTGCTGGAGTCGCGACAACACTGCTGATTCCGCAGTTTACCAGCAAAACGACGCATCAGAGTCAGGAATTAACAGTTAATTCTGCGAACTCTGCAACTCAACCCTCCCCCACATCATCCCTGGAATCTTCCCCCACGGAGGAGATAGCGACGAATCCCAGTTCAGACTCAGAATCACCTACTTCTGAACAGCCTACTCCTGATACACCAAAACCCAATAACCAATCATCTCCTGTTCCTTCACCGGAATCAACTCCTTCCCCTTCTGTGAAAAAGTCACCCCCAGTCACTCAAAATCCTGCACCCCCCAAACCAGCAACGCCAACACCAACTCCCGCAGCGCCAAAGCCAACAAAGGTTCAGCCAACACCCTCACCTGTTCCATCGGCTTCCCCTTCCCCTAATACCGCCAACGCCAAAACCCATTGGCAACGCTGCTATGATTTAAACACTCAGGTTCGTCCAACCGAAGCGATTCAGGCGTGCGATCGCGCTTTAGCCATTAACCCTGATTATCCTGAAGCCTTGTGGAGTAAAGGCGCGGCGTTGGATCAGTTAGGAAGACACCAAGAAGCATTAAACCTCTACGAAAAAGCGACAACCCTGAAGCCAGATTTTGCCGAAGCCTGGATTAATCAAGGTGTTGCTTTGATTTTATTAGGTCAACCAGAGAAAGCGATTCCGGTTCTTGATCGCGCCATTCAGCTTAAACCTAATTCTGCAAACGCTTGGATTAACAAAGCCGAAGCCTATATGGAATTAGAACGATTTGATGACGCGATCGCGTCTCTGAAAAAGGCGCTGGAAATTCAACCTAATAATGAATATGCTGCAACCATGTTAATCGCAGCCGAGGCGAAAAAATAAAACCTTTATTTTACCGGGGGTTAGAAGAAGCCCGGAACTAAAGTTCGGGCTAAAAGCTAAAACCCGTTAAAACGGGTTAAACTGAAGTTCCCCCAACCAAAAAATCAAAACTGCCTCACCGTGAACATATTACCTTTAGTCTAAACGGTAGGGGCGACCCGCTTGCATCAATTAACAACGCCCCTCCACTCAATGTGATCGGGTCGCCCTTTACTCAACCCCATCATAAAGTCAATTGTAGTGGCGTGACACAGCTAAAATAGTGGAATAGGTTGTAGGTTGGGTTGACGCAAGGAAACCCAACGGAATCTAGGGCTAAGGTTCTCTATCTCCGTTAAAATGATTGAAATAATCGCCGAATAATCTCTACTATAGCCCAGATATAAATGCTCAACCTCAAAAATGAAGACCGCCAACAATTAATTGCACTGCTCAAAGACATTCCTGAACTCAGTAACGAGCGATCGCGTCAGCGATTCTTGACAGAGGCGGGTTTAACTCAATTGCTGCCAAGGCTGGATCTTTCGGGTTCTCCGTTTACGGCTATTAGTGAAATTATCACTAATTTGTCGAATTATGGGCGTTTGAATGATGACCGTGAAGCGTTGGCTGTGTTCTTGAATGCTCTCAAGATTTTTGATACTGTTGGTGTGCAGCAACAGCAGTTTATTGATCGACTCTTAACTGACTATAAAATGATTACACCAATCGCTGAATTACCTGCGGTTGATAAGCAAGGATCTTTTGACCAAGCTGAAGCTATCCTTCAGCGTTGCTATGTTCTTGAAGAGGCATTGGGTGATCAACATAGTCTCAGAATAACACTCAATAGTCTAGGCTTGGTATTCCAAAAACAAGGACGGTTTGATGAAGCCATCCAAGCTTTCCAACATCAGATTGAGATCAGCCCCTTCCTCATCTATCTGATACTGTCCCTCTCCTGAAATCTTGCCACACAAATAATAAATCCCACGTTACCGTGAGGTGGGCAAATGTAACAAACGATAACATCAGCATTTTCAAGTTGATAACGTTTGCCCACCCTACAGGATAAAAGCTACCAACTTCAGCAATAACCAGCGAGAATGAACAGAGCGATCGCGTATTTGGATAAACTAGATCCAGTTGTATATAGACACCAGCATGGGTCGGAGTATCTCTATGTCTTTGCAAGAGATCAAAGAACAGGTTAACCAATTATCGGTAAGCGATCGCCTCGCCCTGATCAGTGCGATCATTCAATCCCTAGAAGATACCAACCTACAGGAAAACTGGCACTATCTGGTGGCACATCCCCATCCATGGCGACGCCAACTTTATATAAAAGGACGCAAACTCCTGGCTTCAACAGTTTGGCAAGATAAGATTGTCAATGAAATGACACCAGAACAAGCCGCAGAAAATTGGGATTTGCCTCTACCCGCAATCTATGAAGTGATCCATTACTGCGAAAGTCATCGGGATCTGATCAAGCTAGAAGCAGACGAGGAACACTACCGTTTAGAAGAAAAAGGAGTTTTATATGAGTCAATTGGTTATTCTCAATCAAGGGAACTCCTGAACAAGTAAACTGAGAAAAGCCCAGGCGATCGCAGATGAAAAAATTAACTCCAAGTTTAGAGTTTGTAGTCAGCGCTAAAGCGCTGATGGTACTAAAGTACCAACTACCAACCCAGTTTGATAACCTGCTTCTCACCGAGGACTTGGGTTCGAGACCTCAGTTGATGACACAAAAGAACATAATAGTATAGTTACCTCTATCACTGTCGCTCATCCCCCGTCACCATCGTGTCCCAGGTTGTTCTCGAAAACGTCTACAAAAGCTTTCCTAGTCGCCAAGACAGGTCAACTGTTGCGCCTGTGACAACAGAACCCTTACTCACTCCTACGGATGAAGCGCCACTGGTAGCCGTTGATCAATCCTCAGCGTCATCGGGAAGTGTGAATGTTTTGCGGCGGATTAATCTGAGAGTCTACGATGGCGAGTTTATGGTACTGGTGGGTCCTTCGGGTTGTGGCAAAAGTACCCTGTTGCGGGTGATTGCGGGATTAGAGGAATTAACCGGGGGAAAAATTTGGGTGGGCGATCGCATGGTGAATGATTTACCGCCAAAAGCCCGCAATATCGCTATGGTGTTTCAAAATTATGCCCTTTATCCACACCTGACGGTCTACGATAATATTGCCTTTGGCTTGCGGCGGACAAGGGTGGGATTAGACTACGAAAAGCCGACCACTGAGAAGCCGCTTTGGGTGGAGAATGCTTTAATTAGGATGACGCGATCGCTCCCCAAACGATGGCGCTATTTCTCCGATCGCGAACGGGCGATTGATGATCAGGTGCGCTATGTCGCCAAACTCCTACAAATTGAACCCCTGCTGAATCGACGCCCCAAACAGCTATCGGGGGGACAAAAGCAACGAGTCGCCCTAGGGCGTGCGATCGCCCGGAACCCCCAAGTCTTTCTCATGGATGAACCCCTCTCCAATCTAGACGCTAAACTCCGGGCTCAAACCCGCAGTCAAATCGTGCGCTTACAACGACAATTAGGTACTACAACCCTCTATGTCACCCACGATCAAACCGAAGCCATGACGATGGGCGATCGCATCGCGGTGATGAATCAGGGAGAAATCCAGCAAATCGCCCCTCCCCTAGAACTTTATAACCACCCCGCTAATCGCTTTGTCGCCGAATTTATCGGTTCACCGCCGATGAACTTTATTCCGGTTCAATTTAAAGCGCCCCTCCTGATTCAGCATCGCCAATTTCGACTCACGCTTCCAGAGATTTGGCAACCTTTTTTGGAAGAATATGATGGACGTTCTTTAATTTTAGGAATTCGTCCCGAACATTTGAGTGTCAGTGTTCCCGCCCCGAAAAACTTATCGGTCAATGTTGAACAAGTCGAAGCCTTGGGAAATGATACCTATTTATTAGTTAAGCTGGATCGGAAGATTCGATTACAAGCCCGAATCCCTGCTGATCATGTTGTCAAAGTCGGCGATCAAATTTGGTTATCGATTAATGCAGATAAAGTTCATTTCTTTGATGAAAGAACAGGTCAAGCGATTCGGTCTAATTAGCTGGATCTTCACGGTATGTGGCGTCTCTGTAGGGGCGGGTTTCACAACTATCTTTTCGGTTGCACCCAGATGTGACTAAACCCGCCCCGACTCAGGTTTGTTTATCTGTTGTAGAGACGTTCCGCCGAAACGTCTCTACAATGGTGCCGAACGTCCTAATCGATGTGTCTATTGCTATAGTAATCGTCACGCCAGTTCGTTGAAACAACCTCGACGATTAATTTAACTGAATCTGGATTTTGAATAATCGATTCACTTTCCCACCGGGGTTCTGCACCAATAACCTCTTGGTTCAAAACAATGATATCGGGTTCATACCCTGATTTTTCCCGTTTGGGTTTCACAATGGATTCTCTAGGAATCGTCCAAATGCCACCTTGCCCCATTTGCCGGATAATTATGAAGAGTTGTTCGATCAGGGCACCTGTTAGAGTTGAATGTTGTCCCTTGGGTTTGGGCATTTCGATAATTACTCCGTCATGGAGTTCGTACCGAACGTCTGAATTTTCGGGATACCAGTTGATAAATTCATCAAAGCTGTAGAGTTGGGGTTGAGTTTGGGCTTGAGTCATCGTTGATATCAGGTGTTTGGTGTTCTACCAAAATGGCTATAAATTAATAATTTTCCCCCTCATCCCCTAACCCCTTCTCCCTCCGTGGGGAGAAGGGGAACCGAATTCTATTTTTTCAGCCCCTCTGCGTTACTCTGCGCTTCCCTCTGCGTTAAATCAACTACCAAATTTTCCCATCAACTTCCTCAAGAATCATGAACACGATTCAAACGCAGCCGAAAATATTGACAATACAAATCGCACCGAGGCGTCACCTCATTCCCTTGCAGATTCACCAATCCCATGCTGTGTAACTTAAATCCTTGCATCGGTTCTAATTGTATCGGAGAATCCGCCGTAACTACCTTCTTCAACGCCGTAGCCAACTCAGAATGTTGAGATAAATTCCACAAGTGTCGCCGCAAATGATCACCATACAATCCCGCATCCGTTGGCGCTGTCGCTAACAGTTGCGCTAACGTAATCTCTTGACGTGCGATCGCGTACAGCGCTAGTCTGATTAAATAAGGATGACCCCCAACCATTGCCATTAGTTGTTCCACCTGATTCGATTCCCAGACTAATCCGTGACGCTGGGCTAAATCTTGAACTTGTTCGGCTGCAAATTCCGGTAAATCAATCGGTAATCCCACATTAAATGGAGACTGATTAATATCCATGGGAATATAGGCTTCCGTTGAATGCACCACAACTAATCGCAGTTTACGCCATATTTCCCGATTTTTCGCCTCTTCATGCCACGATCGCAACAAGCCAAAAAAATCAGCGGTGAGTTCAGGATAATGAAACACCCGATCCACTTCATCTAACCCTAATACCAAGGGTGTGGCAATCGTTGCCAATAAATACCGCTCAAAATAGGACTTACAACTCACCTTACTGCCAAACGTCTGACTCCAATACTTGTCCAAGCGATCGGGTAATTCCAGTTCGAGGGTAATCACTGCACAAAACCACTGTAAGAAGCGATCTAAATTACTAAAAACATTACTATCCGCTAATTGAAAACTTAACGGAACTGTGGCATAATTAAGCTGAGTTCCCCGATGTAAAATCCGTGCCATTAACGAGGTTTTTCCCATTTGTCGCGGCGCTTTAATTCGGATTAAGGAACCCGGTTTAGCCACCGCTTCATAGCAACGCTGTTCAACACCAGGGCGTTCCACATAAAACGCTGAGGCTAATTCGACTTGTCCTCGTGGTAATTCCGGTTCGGCGACAGGTTGCGGCGGATGATTGGGGGTGAGGGAATAGGCACTGGGAAACGTCGCGGATTTGGGATCAGCCTTTGTTGTCGTAGTGGGTTGATCAGTAGAGAGCCAATCCCGGACTGAGTTTAACACAATCGGCGTATCTTCAGGCGATCGCCACTCCTGCTGGGACACGTCTTGGAGATAACCGCGTAAATCATGGTTGAGTAATGTCCAGGGGCAATTAATCCGAATCGCCAACATATCCGGTTTCCCCTGCGGATGTTGATCTCGTCGCCGTTTTGCCCATTGTACCTCTTCGGTTACCATCTCACTGGACGCCGCTAGAGGGGACAATAATAACACCACGCGATCGCAACGGTTTAATTCGGCGTAGATTTGCTGCAATCCCTGGGTTGCCATGCGGAGACTACTATTGGCAATGAACACCTGACATCCTTGGGCAGTTAACGCCGTGTCTAATTGCGTCGCAAGGCTTTTATCCGGATCAGTGCCACAATGATAACTCAGGATAACCTGAGGCTGATTGGTCGCCGCCAGCGTATCTCCAGGGATTAAATTGGGTAAATTGTGGGCAATGGCAGTAATTAACTTAGAACGGTGAGATGATCCTTTATCTTCGTCATGGTTTAGGGCAAATATCTGACAGATATTCTGGATATGTTTTCGCACCGTTCCTTGAGAAATACAGAGTTCCGCCGCAATTTCACCATCACTTTTCCCAGCGACAAATTGCTGTAAAACTTCCTTTTGTCGCGGTGTAAGTTTGGTAAATGCGTTGGTGAACTCTTGCTGTTCCATTCCCCTGAAAGAATAGGTTAATTGTCGGGACAGGTTTAGCCACAATTGTAGGGGCGGGTTTAGCCACTAAAACGACTTGTTACTACTAAATGAACAACAAAACCCGCCCTCCCCACCGATATGGCATTAACCTGGCAAATCGGTACTCCCCATCAAAAAGCGATCGCACTCACGGGCAGCACCTCGTCCTTCGTTGAATGCCCAAACCACCAAACTCTGACCCCGGCGACAGTCACCGGCGGCAAAGACACCGGGAATGCTGGTGGCATAGTTCCCATAATCGGCTTTTATATTACTCCGGGCATTGCGTTCTAAACCGAGGGCATCCAGCAGGGGTTGTTCGGGTCCGAGGAAACCCATAGCTAACAGAACAAGCTGGGCAGGAATCACTTTTTCTGTACCCGCAACCGGACTGGGAATAAATCGACCTTGCTCATTTTTCTGCCACTCGATTGTTACCGTATGCACCGCTTTTACCTGTCCTTCCTCATCCCCCTCAAACTTAGTCGCAGTGGTGAGATAGGAACGGGGATCAGCGCCAAACTTCGCCGCCGCTTCTTCCTGCCCGTAATCCATACGATAAATCTTGGGCCATTCGGGCCAGGGATTGTCGGGGGCGCGTTCTAGGGGCGGCTGGGGCATGATTTCCAGTTGCGCCAGACTCTTACACCCATGACGCAGGGAAGTACCAACGCAGTCGGTTCCGGTGTCACCGCCGCCGATAATCACCACATCTTTGCCTTCAGCGGAGATAAAGTTGCCGTTTTTGCTGTTATCTAAAAGGGCTTTGGTATTAGCCGTCAGGAAATCCATGGCGAAGTGGATACCCTTTAACTCCCGTCCTTCGATGGGTAAATCCCGTGGTTTGGTCGCGCCTGTACAAAGGACTACAGCGTCAAATTCTTTGAGTAGATTCTCGGTGGGGAAGTCTTTGCCCACCTCAGTGTTGCAGATAAACTTAACCCCTTCTTGTTCGAGCTGGTCAAGGCGACGCTGGACGACTTGCTTTTTGTCCAGTTTCATGTTAGGGATGCCATACATGAGTAAGCCGCCGGGACGATCGGCTCGTTCAAATACGGTGATCCAATGACCGGCTTTATTGAGTTGGGCAGCCGCACAGAGTCCAGCCGGTCCAGACCCAATAATTGCGACTTTTTTCCCGGTGCGCTTGGTTGGGGGTTCAGGTTCGACCCAGCCTTCCTCCCAGCCTTTGTCAATAATCGAACATTCGATATTTTTGATGGTCACGGGGGGGTTATGGATACCCAGGACACAGGAACCCTCACAGGGCGCAGGACAAACACGACCGGTGAATTCGGGGAAGTTGTTGGTTTTGTGCAAGCGATCGAGTGCCTCACGCCATCGACCTCGATAAATCAGGTCGTTCCACTCTGGAATCAGGTTGTTGATTGGGCAACCGCTTGCCATACCCTTGAGCATGGTTCCGGTATGGCAAAATGGCGTGCCGCAGTCCATACACCGCGCCGCCTGAGTTTGGAGTTTTTCCTCTGGCATGGGTAGATGGAACTCATCCCAGTTGCCAATGCGACTGTCGGGTTGTAGTTCAGAGGGTAATTCGCGGAGATATTCGATAAAGCCAGTTGGTTTTCCCATAGTGATGCCTCAAGTTGAGAGTAGGGTATAGTTGTTGCTAAGGTATCATTCGGTAAATTGGCGATGGTGATCAAGTCCCTAGACTATTTTGGCGGCAAATCCTCACCAATTGGTCGTTGACGGTACTCGGTGACCAACTAAGCGGATGGAAGACTGTCTAGAGACGTTAAATGCAACATCTGTATCAAGTCAAAAGTCAAAATCAGAGATATTTTGTAGTATTTGTTACAGTTTGTCAATCATTTTGGCGTTTAAATGCGAGGTTTAGTTTAATAAAAGGTTAGATTTGCTGTGGTTCAGTGGCTAGGATTCATTAAGGTTTGGGTTCTCTTTGAAGACGGCTAGAGATAGGATACAAAATAATTGCTTCTAGGGTTTCATATTTTCACATTTTTTTATAAAGCAACTCCCGTTGCGTTGGTGTCGGAAGTCAGCCCTGAATTAAAATACTCGAAGAGAAGCCGCTCCGCGTCTACGGGCTAAGAGATCGCGTCCCGTTAAAACGGGTTAATAACTTTAATTGTGTCCACCTACTTATGACAAATGACGAATGACAAATGACAAATGACAAATGACAAATGACAACCAACTTATGCCACAATCAAGGCAGTATTTGAGATAATCGGCAATGGCTTGGTCGGCGGGACAGCAGTTGCAACATGGCAAATATACGATTGAGAAGGAGTTAGGATCAGGACGGTTTGGGATAACCTATTTAGCACGCGATCGCACGTCCCAACGCTGTGTGGTGAAAACCTTGAGTGATACGTTACTCCATCAGCTAACTCCACCGGAACTTAATCGACTTCAGGATAAGTTGTGGCAAGAGGCGGTGAAGTTGGCGCAGTGCAAACACCCCCATATTGTCCGGGTTAAAGATTCGTTTAAAGAAGGTCAGCAGGTTTGTCTTGTCATGGAGTATTTCATTGCTGAAGCTTCCTTTGTTGGGGAATATCAAGACCGAATTGAATATTTGCCATTGAGTGAATAAAAAGAGCGGAAACGCACCAACCCCCAGGGAAAACTATTTATTAAATTTCAAGCGATTGAAAAATCGGTGAGATGTCGGTGTTTAGGGCGAATAAATCCTAAAACGATATCTTCTTTTGGGATGCCTAAATCTATCAGTTCCAGGGCAATTCCTTTCTCTGTGCCATCGACTTCAATCCAAATTTTTTCGTCAATAATCCTGATATGAAACACCACAGCATGAACTCGTCCAGTTTTATCCCATCCTGTATCCAGTAATAAATAATTATCCGCGATCGCATCATTTACAATTAAGGTTTCTATTTCTCCATGGCTGGGTTTATAGTGACCATGTTTTTGAATAATTTGGGCAATTATTTTTCGGTAATGGTCTAATTTATGTTCTAGTTGAGCCATTGGCGAATCACCTCCTGATCTGGATTAAAAACAATTAAGTGAATCTTTTGATCGCTGATAATATCTTGAATCGCTGGTTTTTGGAAAAAATCGTTGTACACTTCCTCTGAAATAGCTAAAAAGAGTTTTCGATCGGGGCTAACACGCT
>JGI11783J13700_1106667_pt1 | contig 11499 bp, 9 predicted proteins | sample ElkSlonscriptome_6_FD_13700 | JGI IMG/M metagenome (IMG submission 13700)
ATAAAATAATACGATCTCTGAGATCTGACGACCACCGACTAAACTAAAAAGTAACCACTTTCCTTGGTATTCTCATGACGCCTAGCCAGAGTTCAGACGCCACAACTGAAAAAACTGCCCAAATTGAACCCGAAGAGATTATTATTCCACCATGGGATTTGTGGAGTGATGAACCGCCCTTGGAAAGCGATCGGCATCGAGATCAAATTGAACTACTTTTGGCTTGCCTGAAATGGTGGTGGCGAGAACGTACTGACTTTTATGCCACTGGGAACCTTACCATTTATTTTAGTCCTGACCACATTACCACCAGAGACTTTCGCAGACCTGATTTTTTTGTCGTGTTGGGTGTGGAAAACCGACCTCGAAAAAGCTGGGTTTTGTGGGCAGAACAAGGAAAATATCCTAATGTGATTATTGAACTGCTTTCAAATAGCACAGCTAAGGTGGATCGAGGGGATAAGAAAACACTGTATCAGGATACCTTTCGCACACCCGAATATTTTTGGTTTCACCCTGACACCTTAGAGTTTCAAGGATTCTGTTTAGTTCGGGGTGAATATCAGCCACTAGAGTCTAATCAGCAAGGCTGGTTATGGAGTCAACAGTTACAATTATTTTTAGGAGTGCATCAATCAACCCTGCGATTTTTCAGTTCAGAGGGACAGTTAGTATTAACGCCAGCAGAGAGGGCAGAATTAGCCCAACAGCAGGCTGAAGCGGCACAACAGCAGGTTGAGTTAGAACGACAACAACGAGAACTGGCACAACAACGGGTTGAGGAATTACTCGCTAAACTCAAGGAGCTAGGGATTGACTCTGATACAGAAAATTAAGTAGCTATAGCAACTGCTGGCATCGGTTAGGACACATCATTATATGTAGAGACGTTGCATGCAACGTCTCTACAATGGTGCCGAAAGTCCTAATCGATGTGTCTACTGCTATAAATATAAATTCTGTATCCTCGGTCAACCGAGGTGTTGCCTATTGTCTGGCGCATAGTGCTATACGTTCTGAAAATTTTCCAATCAAAAAGGGGTCATCACGACCCCCACCTTTGCCGTAGAAGCTATTTTTTAAAGCAACCCAGTATTTGTACCTTGTTTGCCAGTCGCTAGCTTCACTTTGATAATTTTGCCGCCCATTTTCATGATCCGCTGTTGTTCCCGAAACCAGTTGTCGTAGGGAACTAACTTAGTGAAATAGGTGTTTTGCAACTCCCGTTGAGTTCTGGTTCTAGTTTGGCTAGGGACGCAAGCCGTCACCTGAAACATTCGCATGATTGAAGTTCTCCTAATTAAAATTCAAAAACTTTAAATTGCAATCAGGTTTGGGACTCAACTGTCAATACTAGATTGTCAAAACTCATCTGCTTAACTAAAAAGTCAGACGTGCCTTTAACAAGCTAGCACTCACAATTGATTTCCCAAACCTTGAAAAAATGATTGACTACAGGTTCACAAAGGAATGTTCTAGAATTCTCTAGCTCAAACCCGAGCAAATGTAGTCGAAGTAAACACCCATTTCCTTACCAGCATCAGCACCAACCAGACTGGCGGTAACTTCTTTCATGGCTTGGATGGCTTGTACGGTTGCACTAATGGGAACACCTAGAGAGTTATAGGTTTCCTTGAGTCCATTCAGTACACGCTCATCCAGGATGGAGGTGTCACCCGCCAACATGGCATAGGTGGAGTAGCGCAGATAGTAGTCCAAGTCGCGGATACAAGCAGCGTAGCGGCGAGTGGTGTACATATTGCCACCCGGACGAGTGATATCCGAGTAGAGCAAAGACTTGGCAACAGCTTCTTTAACGATAGTTGCTGCGTTAGCACTGATTGTGGTTGCCGCACGCACCCGCAATTCACCCGTGGCGAAATAGCCCTTGAGCTTGTCCATCGCAGAGGCGTCCAGGTATTTTCCTTGAACGTCGGAAGAGTTAATAACAGAGGTAATTGCGTCTTGCATCGATTCTATTTTCCTTATTTCACCTAGTCTCTCAAATCCTTAAGACAGACGTGCAACGTCCAGGTGTGGAAGCGTCATGCTACGTCTTTCCCAGTCGGATAGGGTCTACTGCATTGCTCCGATTACATAGTCGAAGTAGGAGCCAGCTTCAGCCGCATCTTCCCCAGTCATCATACCGGTAGCAGCGTTTTTCATGGCACGAACGCCTTCGACAACAGCGTCAACGGGAGTCCCTAAAGACTTGTACATTTCGCGCACGCCGACTAAGCCAATTTCTTCAATTGGGGTAACATCGCCAGCGACAACACCATAAGTGATCAGGCGCAGATAGTAGTCCAAGTCACGCAGACAAGTTGCTGTCATTTCTTCACCGTAGGCATTACCACCGGGAGAAACAACATCAGGACGCTTCTGGAATAACTGGTCTCCAGCTTGCTTAACGATGCGCTCACGAGAGTCTGTCAACGTTTGAGCAACCCGTAGGCGACGATCACCAGAGGTCACAAACGACTTGATCCGGTCTAATTCACCAGGGCTTAGGTAACGAGCCTCGGCATCGGCATTCACGATTGATTTCGTGACTATACTCATTTACAGGATTCCTCCTCCAAGAATGTAACCAGGTGTGCTTAAACTGGCTTATTGTAACTTTTGAAACGCTGCAACGCTTCCCCATGGGCTAGACTTTTCAGCTTAATGGCTGACTCTGCCCGATCTTGAAACGACTTAATCGACTCAAGATTGGTGAGAGTAGCTAGCGATACATTAGGTCAGTGAGACAGCTCTCTTCCGCAAATATTTTGCGATAGATTGTTCACACTTTTCCTATGTTCGCAACATTTTGTAACATTTGTCCTCAGATTTTGGGGTGGGGGAAGGCTGATTGTAGAGACGTAGCACGCTACGTCTCTACACCCTATCCTCCTCAAAGACGTGCCATGGCACGCCTGGAACATTACCCTAATCCCTAATCAGAGATAGCTTTGATACTGCCCAAGTAATTGCCTGCTGGCAATGAGGGAACGCGAGGATAAGGAACCACATAGTTCCCGAAGAAACGAGCATACTCTGAACTATCCACAATAGCAACCACAGCGGCATTCAGCCCTTGTTCAGCCATAAGTTTAGTGTAGTCCTGAATCTCCGTTTGAGTTGCAGGAGTCCGTCCTAGGAGATGACGGAACAAGAACTCGATGACTTTGGCACTGGGATAGGGTGAGTAGAAGCGCTGGCGATAGCTTTCACTACATACCAACCCCTTAACAAAGTCGCGCACCGAGATGTCACCCTGGCTCAGTTTACGCTCTAAGTCAGGCTGTCGATAGGATGGGGGAATTTCACCTGTCCAGATATCCATCACCTGAGCATAAATTGCCTCAATCACCTGAGCCGTTTCGTCCGGATTTCCGGGGTTTAGGCGGAAAATCCGTGCCGGTTTACGATTGGCAATTCCGATGGCGGGTTGAACCGCTGGATTATTGTCCTTGGGTACAGAACGACTGAGTTCGACAAAATCAGGCTTAGGTGTCGCCATATCCGCGATCGCTTTCCCCGTCAAAGGCAGTTTTGCCCCATCCACTCGCGAACTGACTGGCTCAAAGCTAGGAACCACCAGTTGATCATTCTGCTTGGTCAGCTTGTTATAGAGTTTCTCGGTATTGGGGAAGTTCGCCGCCGGTAAAGTGGGGAAGCGACGATAGGGAACCGTATCTTCACCAAAGACTTGAACATACTCCATGCTGTTAACCATGGCACTGATAAAGCCTCGGATACCCTGGGATGCCAGAATTTGGTTGTACTTCTGGATTTCCTTTTGATTTTCCGGTGCCCGACCCAAGAAATGCTTGGTTCCAAATTCAATCACCTTGGTGTTGGGGTAAGGGGTGTAGAACTCTTTGATGTAGAGTTCAGAGCAACCTAATCCTTCAATAAACTCCTTGAGGTTAATCTCACTATTCCCTAGTTTGCTTTCTAAGCTAGAGAACTGACCTTTAACCACATAAGGTTCAACATCGCGCTCAAAGATTTGGCGATACGCAGCACGAATCAGAACCTTCACGGCTGGCTTATCGTTGAGATCCGTCAGCTTAAAGATCTTGGTCTGCTGGCGCTTGGTGCTAACGCCCTGATTGATCCGGAATTGAACATCCGGCTCAGTCCGAGTTTCGGACACCTCTCCCATCTTCACATAGGTTGGGGTTGCTGGTAATTCTGGCTTAGTACCCACATCCTCACGAATCGCACCCGGTCGAGCCGATCGCAATTGTAGCCCCCCAGGTGTCAGATAGCGCTCGTAGGGAACCGTATCTTCCCCAAAGGCTTCCTCGTATTCTTTGCTGTCAATCAGCATATCCACCAGGGCGTAGAAGCCTTTTTTGGCACAAATATCAAAGTATTTGTTCGTTTCCCCGCGCCCGTAAGTGGGACGTCCTAGCAGACGACGGTGGATATATTCCACAGCCTTCATCACGTACAGAGATGTCCAATACATCTTGCGGAAGACATCCGACTTCGCCAAGATGCGGATAAATTCCCGGATTGTAATTTCGCCATTTTCCAGCTTAATCTCCGCCACTTTCTGGCGTTGACCGTCATAAACCTCCCGTCCAAAGACTTGGCGATAGCAAGCACTAATCACCTTTTGCGTCGAGCTTTCGGCAAATGTGACACTAGCTGCTTTAGTGCTAGGAATCTGGTCTAAGCGGAAGACTTTCGCCCCCAGAGAACCGGGAAACTCACCCCTTGCCTGAGGATTGCTGTTTTGGTTATTAATCCCCGGTCCGCGATGGATCAGGATGCGCTTAGTATCCTTGCCAAAACCAGCCGGTTGTGTGTTGGGATTGCGAGTTTCTTTGGGAAAAATTGCCCCAAACTGAATCTCTAAGGGGTCATTACCTGCACCGTAAGGGTGTTGATCCGGTAAAGGCTGCTCATACTTGGCAAAGGTGGTGATAAATTGCGGTACCTTGCGGAAGGGGGCGCTGTATTTGAGCAAATCTTGCTGCATTCCCCAGTTGCGGCATTCCTGAGCCTCCTGTCCCAATCCCCGCAGGTAGGGAACGGTTTCTTCGCCAAAGTAATCGGAGTATTCCTGAGAATACACCAAGGCGTCCACCAGCGCAGGTAAACCGCCATCGGACACAATCGAGAAGTAGGTTTGAACTTCTTCGCGAGAGGAAGGACCCCGACCCAGGAAATGACGGAATGCCAGTTCTAAAGCGCGACTGTTTATAAAGGGTTCGTAAAATTGCTTACGGTATAGGGGCGATTTACCCAGGCGACGCACAAACTCCTTCATGGAGATGTCGCCATTTTTCACCTGAGATTCTAGGTACGATATGGATTGGCTGTAGGCGCGGCTAATATCACGCTCAAAGATCTGCCGATACGCTGCCTTGACCACTTGGTTCTTTTCTGATGCCGATAGTCCCGGCTTCATCACGAACTTCGGACGCCGTTCTGCGGCATTAAAGTAGCTTTGGGGCAGTTGTAACCCTTGCTGATCCGGCGAAGGACGTTGGCGGACTTTATTGGCTGGATTGGGGGCTTTGAATTCGTTAATCAGAATCTCAAAGTACTGACCCACGATTTCCGCCGCTTCAGCATCGCGCTTAAAGTATCCCAAAGACGCCACCCGCATTTCTTGCAGTGCCAGTAATGTGGCATCTCCAGAGCAGGCATTTTCGATAATTTCCCGTAATCCGCGAACGTTGACGGTAATAATATTCGGATCACCCGCGACAATCGCATAAGTGACATAGCGCAGCATCCAAGACAAGTCCCGCAGGGATTTCTGCATATTGCTTGGACCATAGCGGGCGACGTTGATCGGTCGGAATCCCGATGGCGCTGGACCGCCACTGGAGGCGCTAAAGATGTTCCGGAATCCTTCAAAGAACCCTCCGCCACTTTCCACATACGTCGCGGTTCCTAGTGTCATCGTGCGTCTGACATCACCTGTACCCGCACCACTGGTTGCCATTGCCATTTCCGGTGCAGGTTCTTCCTGGGGCTTTTCTAAATACGCCATCGGGGAACCCCCGACAAAAATCCGGTTAGCGGCACGAGATACGATCAAGTCTGAGTTTTGAGTAATCAGATTGGCAATATCTATGCGTCTGGTACCGGATTGGAAGTATTCGGACAGTTCAATTAGCTCTCCTTTGCCCAAGAACCGATCTTGCTGTTCGGCTTGGATAATGTTGCTAATCGGTACGGTTTGATACAGTTGCGGACGTGCAACTGAGCTTCCACCACTTGCCTTAACACTCATTGATTTTCAAACGCTCCCATCGACAATTGCTACTGACTGTGTTAACCCTGACCAGGGTATTCATCCAGTTGAGAAGGTAGAATAGGTTCAGCACATTAAGATTTATTCCCAGACCCGATTGCTCATGAGCTGGGATATTCTCCGTCACCTTACCCTAAATCAACCAGTGACCTCGCTAAACCTGGTCAGAATCTAGAGTGAACTACCAACATCAAATCGATTATGATGTTAGCTTCGCGTCTCATTCGCCGATGCCGCCACACCATAAAGATGTATTGGTCTTACTCAGCGTCTCTGGTTGGAATCCAACCTTTATCTCCGAGAGTTGGAGAACCCGCGCAGCCGCCCTTCCAAGGCAGAAAAGCTTGCTGATTTGTTTACACAAAAGTTTAAAACGTTTCTGATCTGCTTAACGGCTTTATTAAGAAGTGTATAGAATACATGCCAAAATCTTACAGTGTCATAACAGAGTCATCATAGTGGATTAATCTCACTCACTGAGAAAAAGCATAAGTTTTGTTACATTAGTTTGGATTCCCCGTTCCCTGTTCCCTGTTCCCTGTTCCCTGAGAAAACATGACCAATGACAATACCAGCACCGCTGTAGCCCAATTGTATGACGCTTACCCCTTTCCCCCAGAACCCCTGTTGGATGAACCGCCGCCTGGGTATAACTGGCGCTGGAATTGGTTAGCCGCCTATAGTTTCTGCACGGGTCAAAAACCATCAAGGCAGGATATTCGGATTTTAGATGCGGGTTGTGGTACTGGGGTAGGAACCGAATATTTGGTTCACCTGAATCCTCACGCTTCAGTTGTGGGTATTGATTTGAGTGCTGGGGCGTTGCAGGTGGCGCAGGAACGCTGTCATCGTTCTGGGGCGAATCGGGTTGAGTTTCATCATTTGAGTCTTTATGATGCCCAACAACTGGAGGGAGAGTTTGATTTAATTAACTGTGTGGGCGTGTTGCATCATTTGCCTGATCCGATTCGCGGCATTCAGGCATTAGCACCTAAGTTAGCACCAGGGGGCTTGATGCATATTTTTGTCTATGCTGAATTGGGGCGCTGGGAAGTGCGGCTGATGCAACAGGCGATCGCACTCTTACAAGGGGAGCAGCGTGGGGATTACCATGACGGGGTACAAGTCGGACGTCAGGTGTTTGAATCTTTACCAGAAAACAACCGACTTGTCAAGCGAGAAAAAGAACGCTGGTCATTGGAAAATCAACGGGATGCGAATTTCGCGGATATGTATGTGCATCCCCAAGAGATTGACTACACGATTGATAGTCTATTTGAGTTAATTGAGGCGTCGGGGTTAGAATTTATCGGCTTTTCTAATCCTGGATATTGGCAATTGGATCGGCTATTGGGGAAAAATCCCGGATTAATGGAACGGGCGAGTGGGTTGAGCGATCGCGAACGGTATCGTTTGATTGAATTGTTAGATCCAGACCTGTCCCATTATGAGTTTTTCTTGGGGCGTCCGCCTTTACCGAAGGTCGATTGGTCACAGGATCAGGAATTATTAGCGGCGATTCCAGAACGGAATCCCTGTATGGAAGGGTGGCCCAGTCAATGTCTATTTAACTACGACTATCAGATTATCAATTTATCAGATGCCGAGTTTGCTTTCCTGGAAGCCTGTGACAAGAACAGTAGTCAACAGCGCACTGTGGCAGAGATGTTAAGGGATGTAGAGTTAGGATTAGATGGCGTGCGATCGCTCCAACAACAGCAGCTTATTATCTTGAGTCGGTAATCGTCATTTGCTTCTGTAGGGGCGGGTTTCACAACTATCCTTTCTTCTTGCACCCAAATGTGACTAAACCCGCCCCTCAACCCCACCGTACACACACATCAGGTGTCAATGTCATTTGTTATGCATTCTGTAGGGGCGGGTTTCACAATTATCCTTTCTTCTTGCACCCAAATGCGACTAAACCCGCCCCTTAACCCAACCGTAAACACACATTAGGTTTCGATTTCTTTAGGTGAAGGGTCAAGTCAGGGCGGGTTTAGTTAAGTTAGTGGTTTGATCCGATGCGTTATGGGTAAAACCCGCCCCTACACATTCAAAATTCAACACTCAAAACTTATTGTAAATGCGCGTTATTATTCAGCGAGTTAAATCCTCTCAAGTAACCGTTAATGGTGAAGTCGTTGGCAAAATTGGTCAAGGACTAAATTTACTCGTGGGGATTGCGGATAGCGATATGGAAGCTGAATTAGATTGGATGGCGCGAAAATGCTTGGATTTACGGTTATTTCCGGGAACCGATAGCAGTAGCGATCGCTGGGAACAGTCGGTTCAGGAAATTGGCGGTGAATTGTTGGTGGTGAGTCAGTTTACCTTGTATGGAGATTGTCGCAAAGGGCGTCGTCCCTCGTTTTCGCGATCGGCAAATCCAGAACAAGCCGAACAGCTTTATCAGCAGTTTGTAGAAAAGTTGCGTCAAAGTGGGTTACGAGTGGAAACTGGGGTATTTGGGGCGATGATGCAAGTCTCGATTGAAAATGATGGACCCGTGACATTGCTGCTGGAGCGGTAAATTGATGAAATCTTGATAGTGCGAGCATCTTGCTCGCTACTAATACCAATAGGGCTTCCGCAAAGGCTATATATGTAGGGTGTGTTAGCGTAGCGTAACGCACCTTAACTAATACATAAGGTGTGGCTGCGTAAGTCTTGACCAACTCTAAATGCATCACAGTTTAGCGCCGTTCAGAGGATTTATTTGAACGTAATAGTTCACCAAGTTTAATCACGATCGCGGTGAATATCGCCACCCATACTCCGGCAAAGATACTAACATTGAGGCTAACGACAAAATTAGCTTGAGGTTTGCTAAGTTGCCAGTGGCTAATATAAGCGTTGACTGGCGGTAGTTCTGTAATCATTTCTAAATCAGGAACAGAGGCTAAAATCGACGCGGTACCTAAGCCGACACCGACAATAGCAATATTATTTTGGAAGTTGCGATCGCGCTGCGCTTGTTCTATCTCAACAATTCCCCGCACGGTATCAGTTAGCCCTTGTAATGTGCCTAAACTGGGGGTTAAGCTGGCGATGTCTTGTTCGAGTTGCGGTTGATAGTGTTTCTCAACGGTTTGACTAAAGGCGTTGAGGAAGGTTAGCTTAGTTGTACCACGTTTTGTGGCTTGGGTTTCAATTAAGTTCAAATAGTTTTGATAGTTATAGAAATTGGTGATAATCGTTTGCTGTTGATTGGCTAATAGGTTAAGTTTTTGACTGTAGCGAAACAGGATATGGCGGTTATTATTTAAGTCGCGTTTCAGTTTATCTAAGTCGTAGCCACCGGGAGTGGGAAAGCTAGGGAGAATTTGATTAAACTCGTTCTGGAGTTCTTGTTTTAGTTGGCAGCTGTAGGTGTAAGCGTACCAAATTTTATGGCGATGGCAGAGTAAATTTAGCCAATATCGATATAATTTTCCTGCCGCTTCCATTTGCTTGTCATTGGTATAGAAAATAATCAGAGTATGACTATTGGCTATGGGTTTATCGGAGAGTTGAGGCGAACGCCAGACTTCAAATACTGTTGCGCCCATAAATTGCCCAATTCGTTGATGATCCCACTCTTGACCCACTAAAGTTTTGTACAGGGTTTGAGCGAGGTTTTCGAGTTCATCTTCTTGGCTAGAAGATACCCAACCGGAAATCATCCAGGTTTGTCCTAGAGTTAAGTCTGTGGTGGGAAAATCTGGGGTTAGGGTTTTGAGTTGGCTGAGGTAATTTACAGAAATTTGCGTATCTTTGGGATTAGCGGAACGGTCAAATATAAAGGCTTGAGTATCACCTAAGTTAAAAGATTGATAGCTCCCATCGACGAGACAATCGCCCAGTTTACCACTAAATTTTAGTTTATCGTCGAATTGGGTTAAATCATAAACATTACTCAGAGATGCTTTAACATGATCGGGGAGTTGTTGCCAAAAATGCTGATAGGGTTTTAGGATATTGATGGAATCAAAACCTAATCCTTTGATCAGAGTATAGGCAAATAAGTCAAGGGTTAGATAGCTGTAATTAATCATTCTTTTTCTGCCGAGACAACCGAATAAAGAGTGATTTTAATTTAGATAATGGTTTTTGCGCCTCTTTCTCTGGTTCCGACGATTGTAGACTCACTGCCATTAGATTTTCTAGGGTTTCGGGTTCAGGTTCGTCTGAGGGATTGGGTTCATCAAAAGACATCCATATATTTAGCTGGTTGGGTTGATATTGACGTTGAATCTCCAGACGAGTTTGTTCGTAAACAGGTTTAATTCTCTCATGTTCGGCTAACTCCAGCAAGCGATTGGCGGCGGCTGTAGTGTTTTCTGTAAATAGGTGTCCGACTTCGTTGATTTGGTGTTTTAAGTCGGGGGGAAGGGGTTTATTTTGTTGAGTTAAGGCTTCAAGGAAGGCGTAAATAGTCACGACTTCTAAGCTATTGATAGATGATTTCATCACAAAGCGTATTATGGGGTGAGATTTGGGTTTCGTTTTCTGCGGCGTTTTTCTGGGTGCAAGGATGGTGCCCCTACGATAATTATATAAGAATGGCTTGTCAATTCATTGTAGTGCGAGCATCTTGCTCGCTACCCATTCCCAATTTAAATGCGTGACAGGTTATCAGTTAAAACTCAGATATTGCACCATGCTCAATAAGGCAAATTGTAGTAGTGTGGCACACCGAATTGGGTTAAGATTTATGCACAAACGCTATGTATGGTAGGGGCACGATAATATCGTGCCCTTACAGCTTAAGCCAGAAACCCCTCACCCCCAGCCCCTCTCCCACTCTGGGGAGAGGGGAGCAAGAAAGGTGTTATATTGTAGGCGTAGCCACCTACCTTTTTTATCATTAATTGTTCTAATTCCCCTTCTCCAAGGAAACAAAAGCGAAGCATCCTCTGTCATCCCCCCTCTTTGTAGGGGGGAACGAGGGGGGTGGGAGAAGGGGTTAGGGGATGAGGGTGAAACGCTCCCCCTGTATTAGTTTTCACCTTACCCTACGAATGGTGATTTAGATGCTAATAAAGCGTCCGTGCTAATTGTTATCAAAAATGATTACCTGTGATGATGAAACCCGCCCAGTGATAAGGATGCTCAAAGGGAGGTTTACCTGCCATCATTTTATCCGAATCTTGTTGAATTAAAGCCGCTTCAGTTTTGAGATATTCGCTAGCGTGAGGATGAGTGGCTTTTACATCTTGAGCGAGTTCAAGATACCATTTCACCAGTTCACG
>JGI11783J13700_1043442_pt1 | contig 11474 bp, 5 predicted proteins | sample ElkSlonscriptome_6_FD_13700 | JGI IMG/M metagenome (IMG submission 13700)
TCAGATGGTACAATTCCGCCGAACCCAGAACCCCTACCCCCCGTGATTCCCCAATGTCTCACCCAAACGACACCACCACCTCCCGCCGAATTCACGCCACCGCCCCAACAACCCTTGACACTGCGCGTTCCTCGGAATGTCCATTTTGCCCTAGATCGTTCTGATATCTCGCCAGAAAGTGCAGCGGTACTGGATCAAGTGGCGGCGGTTCTCAAAGAGTATCCATTCCTCACCATTGAACTGCAAGGACACACTGACCCCCGCGCCAGTGTCGCCTATAACCAAGCCTTAGCCAGACGTCGGGCGTTATCGGTGCGGAATTATCTATTGCGTCAAGGAATCGATCCAGGACGAATGACGATTCGATCCTTCGGCGAAACCCAGCGCCGGACAACAGGTAGCGGGGTGGTGGATTACGCACGCGATCGCCGCGTGGAAATTATTTTCCAAGATTTGAGAGGGTTGGAGATTATTTTTGAAGATCAAGAAACTGACTTGCAAATTGAATCAAGATAACCGAGAGTGTCCCTCTTATCCATTGAAGCCCATTTCTGGCGTTAACGATACTCTAGTTCCCATTCTTATGTCCTCATTGGGTTGAAGGTGTTATGTATTCCCGACTTGCCAAACGATTCATCCGGTTTTTGTTCCATGTTTTTTCCGGGAAGCCCAAAAAAGATCAGGTTTTCTCGCGCCAAAGTTATCTGAATCCTCTGGCTGGGCGAAAGTCCTGGATTAAATTTCACATCCTCGCGATCGCGGTTGCTTATTTGGTCGTTGTATTGGGCAATTCATTTCCGGCATTGTCACAAGCAGCTCCCGTCCCATTCAATTGCGATGGTATTCTTTATATTAGCCAAGCAGCTAACGCTGAAGACCCGACTCAACTTAATTTTCTAAATACACAAAACTTGAATTTAGAGGATGAAGGTGGGACTGAAGAGGGAACAATTTATAACGCGGCAGGGTTTCGTTTTGCCGACGGTTTTATTTACGGCATCCTCCCATTTGATGACCTTGAAAATGATCCTAATGTTCCTCCTCCATTTACAATCTTCAGAATTGGTCAAGATGGAGTAGCTGAGGAGTTAGGAACTATAGAAAACGATGCTCAATTTCCAGATCCACAACCACAGGCAGGTAATGATGATAGTCGGTATTTTGCCGGCGATTTTGACGAGGAGGGGTTTTATTATGTCTACTCCAGAAACCAAGGTGGTATAGGAAAGTTACTCAAGATTGATGTAACGCAAAGTCCACCCGATGTTGTCGATGTCGTCGATATTACGACAGGAAATCGCAGCTTTTTTGACATTGCCTTTAACCCCGTAGATGGCAATTTTTATAGTTATGAATCAAGTGCGGGGCAGCTAGCTCGCATTGATCCGAATACGGGAAATGTTACATTTTTTGACGCTGTTCCGACAGATCTTCGTGCTGTAGGTGCTATCTTCTTTGACGCACTAGGAAACTTATTCGCCTACGAAAATGCTACAGGTACCATCTACAGAGCTGGAGAGGTCAACAGACTTGAAGACCCCCAGACCGATCAGGTAACGTTTATTCAAGTTGCCTCGGGTTTAGGGTCAGTCGCTCAAAACGATGGAGCCTCCTGTCCCTTTGCCCCAATTGATTTAGCAATTGAGAAAACAGTTGATCCGAATAACCCAACCCCAGGGAATCCGGTGACATACACGATTACGGCGACTAACCAAGGCAACCCGGATTCGCCGATACCGCTTCTGAGCGCTTTCACCCGAATCAACGTCCGTGACGTTCTCCCGGCAGAAATTGAGGTCACCAGTGTTACAGAGAGTGAAGGTAATTACGACCTAGACTCAGGCGACTGGACAGATATTGATCTGGGTGTTGGTGAGGACATTACCTTAACCATTACAGGGACTCTTGCTGCTGATGCAACAGGGAGAATTACCAACGTAGTCGTTGCCGAAGTCCGTCCTCCTGAAATTAATACTGATCCAGATTTCCCTCGTGACGATTTCCCTCCTGACAGGGTTCAGGAAATTATTGATGATATCCTTGAGAATCCAGATACCGATATTCCGACTAACAATATATCGACTGTAGACTTCGTCGCGAACCCCGATCCGGCTATTGGGGTAGCCAAGGAGGTCACGGATGTGACGGCGCTTGGAGGTAACCGCTTCCAAGTTACCTATGACTTAGTGGTCGAAAACGTGGGTAACGTGCCTTTAGACGATATCACTCTCTTGGAAGACTTAGAAGATACCTTTGGTGTGGGTAATGTTGTCAGTACCACTGTCAGTAGCAATGATGACCTGACGCTTAATCCCAACTTTACTGGGATTGGCAATGCTGGTGACCCGATGCTAAATCTTCTAGGAAATGGCAATAGCCTCGATATGGGTGAAAGCGCCCGGGTTCAATTAGAAGCCGTCGTCACCCCACCCGACCTAACCCAGAACTACAACAACCAAGTCGAAGCCACGGGTATATCTCCAGGTGGTACAACGGTGAATGACTTATCTGATAATGAAATTCCCACTGATCCCAATGTTCCCCTAACGGACAAAGATGGGGATGGTGATGCCGATGAACCCGAGGAAAACACCCCCACTCCCGTCAATTTTAGTGCGACTGAAAGACCTGCAATTGGTGTCGCTAAGAGTGTGGGGACAATTACACCCTTAGCCGAGAATCGCTTCCGCATTACTTATAACTTGCTCGTCGAGAACCTGGGAAATGTAACATTAGACCCTGTGACACTGACGGAAAATCTCAACGATACCTTTGGTCGTGGCAATTTCACCGTCAACAATGTCACCAGCCCGACCTTGACAACCAACCCAAACTATGATGGGAATAATATTCTCAATTTGTTAGGGGCAGGTAACAGTTTAAATACAGGAGAAACCGCGACAGTACAGTTAGTCATTGAAGTCACGCCACCTGACCTGAACCAAACCTACAACAACCAAGTGGAAGCTACAGGGACTTCACCCAATGGCACTCAAGTCACCGACTTATCTGATGATAATGTGCCAACCGATGATCCCAATGACCTTCAACCTGACCCGGATGGGGATAATAATGCCAATGAACCCGAGGAAAACACCCCCACTCCTGTCAATTTCAATACCATTCCCGAAAACCCCGCCATTGGTGTCGCCAAGAGTGTTGGTTCTATCCAATCCCTGGGAGGAAATCGCTTCCGCATCATTTATGATTTAGGTGTGGATAACCTGGGAAATGTACCCTTGAGCAATGTCACCCTGGAAGAAGACCTAGAAGACACATTTGGTGTCGATAGCGACATTGAAGCCAGTGTCACCAGTGATGACCTGACCACGAACCCCAACTTTACTGGAATTGGCAACCCAGGTGACTCCACGGTAAATCTATTGGCGGCTGGCAATACCCTGGATATCAGTGAAAGCGCTACGCTGCAATTAAACGTTATCGTCACCCCACCTGACCCCAACCGAAACTACGAAAACCAAGTGGAAGCCACAGGGACCTCACCCAGGGGGACTGAAGTGGATGATTTATCCGATAATGGTTTCCCCAGTGACCCTGATGGCGATGGTAATGCCAATGAACCGGAGGAAAATGACCCCACTCCCGTCAACTTTGGTGAACTTCCCGCCATTGGTGTTGCCAAAAATGCCACATCTATCGCCCCCATCGGCAACAATCGCTTCCAAGTCACCTATGACTTAGTGGTCGAAAATTTAGGGAATGTTTCTTTAGAGGATGTCAGACTCCTGGAAAATCTCACCGAAACCTTTGGTGCAGGTAATTTCACCGTTGTCAATGTGACTAGCCCGAGTCCCACATTTTCAATCACAGATCCGACTCTGACATTGAAGACATTGACGGTCAACCCCAACTATAACGGTAGTACAATCATTAATCTGTTAGCAGATGGTAATACTCTGAATGTGGATGAGAATATACGTGAAGGGGCAACCCTACAGTTAGTCGTCGATGTTACCCCACCCAACCTGAATGCTGACTATGAAAATCAAGTGCAAGCGGTAGGTTTCTCACCCAGCGGAACGTCGGTAGATGACTTTTCCGATAACGGTGTTCCGGCTGACCCCGATAGTCTTGAACCTGACCCGGATGGGGATAATAATGCCAATGAACCTGAGGAAAACGACCCCACAATCATTCGCTTTACCACGACTCCAGCAAACCCCCTGATTCCTGGAAACCCTCCGGGTACGGCTATCGGTGTGGCAAAGAGTGTGGATACGGTACAAGACAATAATGATGGCACATTCACGATTCCTTACACCATCGAGGTGAGGAACCTGGGAAATACAACCTTGACCAATGTACAAGTGACCGAGAACCTATTTGGCAATAACCGGAGTACATTCAGTGGTACTGAGAGGATTGAGATCAGTAATCTGAGTGTCACCGGTGCGCTGAGTCAGGTTAATCAGAGTTTTGATGGTGAAAATGACCAAAATCTGCTTTCGGGTTCAGAAAGCCTAGGTGTAGGTGCCAATGGAACGGCGACGATTACATTAGATGTAACCATTACGCCAGGTCGTAACTTTGGTCCATTTGAAAACAGCGCCGTAGCCCGAGGAACTCGCAATGGCACAATCGTGAGTGACGCCTCTACTCCGGGTACAAATCCTGACCCGAATGGTGATGGCAACCCTGGAAATGATAACCAACCCACGCCGGTTTCTTTTGGAGAACCTGGAGAACCCAACCTGCGTTTAGTCAAACGGATAACGGATGTGTTGAGAAATGGTGAATCCCTGAGTAACGTTAATTTGAATCGGGTGATTGATGACCAAAATGACCCCGATGATAACGTGGCTGGTTGGTCTGCACTTCCCAATGGACTGCTGGGCGTGATTAATTTAGGCTCAGAAGTATCACTTCAAAGTGGCGATGAAGTGGAGTATACGATTTATTACCTGTCCGATGGTGAATCTGTCGTCGAAAATGTTCAAATTTGTGACGCGATTCCGGAACAGACAACGTTTGTGCCAGGTAGTATTAAGTTGATTGAAGAGATTGAAAAATCTCTGAGTGATAATGAAGATGAGGATGAAGGAACCTTCGTTGGCGGGTTAACACCTATCGATTCTCTCGATGATCCTCGTTTCGATGATCCTCCTTGTCCTAACCCCAACCCGGAAAAGGGTTCGGTATTAGTTAATGTGGGAGATGTACCTAGTACAGCACCGAATAACGTTGGGTTTGTTCGTTTCCGCGTCACCATTGATTAGGTAAAAGCGGGAGGATGTTAATCTCATCTGGATTAATATTCTCCCGAAACGGCGCTGATAAGGCGCTGAAGCGCCTACTACGAACGAACAGGTTGTGCCCCTACTACGCTAACGGAAATCCCTATAGACGCCGACGATAACACACCGCTTTATCGACTTGCACCCGTTCAAAGGAGTCATCTAAATTTAAAGTTGTTTCCCCACCGCCTAAAATTAAATAACCATCCGGCGCGAGAATTGACCTAATTTTTTCTAATACGGCTTTTTTGGTGGCTAAATCAAAATAAATCAAAACATTACGCAAAAAAATAATATCCAGTTTATGGAATTGGGTAAATGAATGGGTTACTAAATTAAGTTGCTGAAATTCAATTCGGTGGCGTATTTTATCACAAATTTGCCACTGGTTTCCTCTATGTTGAAAGTATTTATTTAACAAGGAAAGGGGAAGTCCCCGTGTCACTTCAAGCTGACTGTAGAGTCCCGCTTTGGCACGGTTGAGGATCTCATTGGAGAGATCGGTGGCAATTAATCGGAGTTTCCAGTTCGCCAGTTCGGGAAACTCTTCGTGCAGTAACATGGCAATGCTATAGGGTTCTTGACCACTCGAACAAGCCGCACACCAAATATTCAAGGTTCGTTGCGTTTGCCGTTTGGCTAACAGTTCGGGCAAAATGACCTTGGCAAGGGCATCAAAGGGATAGCGATCGCGGAAAAAGGATGTCTCCGTCAGCAGCATTCCCTCAACTACCTGGACATGGCGCTGATTAAAGGGTTGCGTTTGCAGATTGGCAATCATTTCCCCCAAAGAACTAAATCCCATTTGCGTCGCCAGAGGGGTTAAGCGTAACTCGGCTAAATAGGCTTTATCGGCATCCAGAACCATGGCGGAATGATGGCGTACTAATTGACGTAAATAGTTAAAATCTTGATGATGAATTGGCATTGTTTTAAGTTGTGATTTTTGTGTAGGGGCGGGTTTTACTATTAACGTTTTTGACCTCACAACAGATGTGACTAAACCCGCCCTGACTGAGGTTGGAGAAGAGGGCGACCCGAGTCAATTGAGTGGACAGGTATTGTTAAATGGGAGAAGCGGGTCGCCCCTACAGGTTTCGTGATGCTATGTTCATTTATGGGAGTCTCTTCAGGAATTTCAACAAACCAGTTGGATAATTTCATCGGCGATTTGGTCTAGGGGTAAAATATTATTAGCTAAACCCGCTTGGGCGACAGATTTAGGCATTCCCCACACCACACTGCTGGCTTCATCCTGCACCAAAATATGTCCCCCGGCTTCGCGGATATGGTGACATCCTTGCAAGCCATCTTGTCCCATACCCGTCAACACCACCGCGATCGCACTCCCTGGAAATGTCTTAGCAACGGATCGAAATAACACATCCACCGCCGGACGACAGGAATGTTCGGGCGGGGCTTGGTGTAAACTCAGATGTACCGTTTTCCCCCGACGCACGACAATTCCATGGAAATCTCCCGGCGTAATCCAAGCATGACCTGGACGCAGTTCAGCGCCCTCATAGCCCTCGGCGACAGAGATGTGACATTGATGGGTTAAGCGTTCGGCTAAACGTTTGCTAAATAGGGGAGGAATATGTTGCACGATGACAATGGGTAGGGGAAAATCGGCGGGAAACCGGGATAAAAGCGTGGCTAGTGCATTGGGTCCCCCAGTAGAGACACCGATCGCAACAACTTGGGCTTTGGCGAGTTTGAGGGTGGCGGTTTGGCTGGGAAGGCGCGATCGCGCGATCGGTGTATTGTCGGATACGCCTAAGATATCGGCACAAAAGACTTTAATTTTAGGAATTAATTCGCGTTTTAAATAATCGGAAACTGCCTCACCTGTTCCCAATTTTGTTGGTTTAGTAACATAATCCTGAGCGCCGAGAGAAAGGGCTTCTAACGTAGCTGCTGCACCGCGTTCGGTGAAAGCACTAAACATAATCACGGGCAAGTTTGGATAACTTTGGCGAATAGCCGTTAATGTTTGTAAGCCATCCATTTTTGGCATTTCGACATCTAGGATGATTAAGTCGGGTTGCAGGTGAGGAATTTTAGAGAGGGCAATTTGACCATTGGCGGCAATTCCAACTACGTCTAAAAAAGGGTCTTGAGAGAGGATTTCACTGAGTTTTTGACGAATAATTACCGAGTCGTCAACGACTAGCAGGCGAATTTTACGCATTGTAGGGTAGGGGAGATGTAGAGACGTGCCATGGCACGTCTGTTGGCTCCCCTCTCCCCCGCGTGGGAGAGGGGCTGGGGGTGAGGGGTTTAGTTGACATAGATGGGCGGGTTTAGTCACATTTAGGTGAGGTAAGAAACGATAGTTGTAAAACCCGCCCCTACACAATCAAAACATTCCCTTCACTAATTAATACTTGAACTGATTCACCAGGGCTTCTAATTCCGACGCGAGTTCGGCAAGTTCCGCCGCCGATTTCAACGTGTTGCTGGCGAGGGCGGTGGTTTTTTGAGCCGCGTCAGCGACATTGTTGATATTTTGGGGAATTTGTGAGGTACTTTGGGCGGCTTCGGCGACGTTGCGAGCCATTTCATTCGTCGTCGCAGTTTGTTCTTCTACCGCACTGGCGATTGTGTTTTGGAAGTCGTTGATTTGATTAATAATCGTGGTAATTTGACTAATCGCTTCAACGGAACTTTTGGTGTCACCTTGAATCGCTTCGATTTTTTGACTAATGTCTTCCGTCGCTTTGGCAGTTTGTTTGGCGAGTTCCTTCACTTCATTGGCAACAACGGCAAATCCTTTCCCCGCTTCTCCCGCCCGGGCAGCTTCAATTGTCGCATTAAGGGCGAGGAGGTTAGTTTGTTGGGCAATGGAGGTAATTACCTTAATCACATTACCAATTTCTGCACTACTTTGACCCAATTTGGTAATCGTTTGGTTAGTGCTTTCAGTCATATTAACCGCCGTTGTCGCGACTCGCGCCGCATCCGCCGCACTTTTGGCAATTTCTTTAATACTGGCGCTCATTTCTTCTACACCTGTCGCCACCACTTGAGCATTGCGGTTGACTTCTTCGGCATAAGCTGACGCAGTTTGGGCTTGTCCAGAGGTATGTACGGCGTTTTCATTGAGTTGTTGACTCACCAGGTTCATGTCTTCTGAAGCTTGAGCAACAGCCGTGGCGACTGAGGCAATTTTACCGACGGATTCGGTTAAATTGCTTGCCATGCGATTGACATTATCGGTCAGTTGTTTGAAGTCTCCTGTGGTTTTGGCGGTAACGTTTTGGGAGAGATCACCTTGAGCAATGGCTGAGGTTAATTGGGTAATATTTTCGACTTCTTCCTTGAGATTCGCCGCCATCTGGTTAATGTTTTCGGTTAAGTCTTTCCAGATTCCGGTAGCCGTTTCCACAACAGCGCGACTACTCAGGTTTCCTTCGACACTAATTAAACGGGCGACGCGGTTTTTCTCATTGGTATATGCCTCGATATTATCCCGCAGGGTATTAATTGTAGTACTCAGGGTTAAGAGATCACCCTTTAACGGCTGATTGTCAATCTCTAGAGGCATTTTACAGGATAAATCACCAGCCGCGATCGCCTTCAGTACGTCTTGGGCGGCGAGGGTGGGTTGGGCAAGGGTGTGGATGATGGTATTAATTGCGGTGGTTGTTGTTGCCCATCCTCCTTTTAAATAGGGGGGTGGAGATACAGGTTCAGCCCCATATAACCAGCGTCCAGCGTGATTTTCCCAATCCTTTAATACAGTTGTTTTGTGTTGATATCCCACTCGTTCGGTGAGTTGACCGTCTTGAGCAACCTGTTGACTAACTCGGACAATTTCATGGATAACGGTTTGATTGATACCCATCCATTCATTAAATACTTGAGCAATTTCACCCCAGCCATTTTCCTCAGTGAGTCGTGCATTAAAGTTACCATCTCTGGCACTTTTTAGGGCTTGGAGGAGTTCATTAAAGTTTTCTGGGGATAAGAGTATTCCCTCAATTTCATGGTTTTGCGGGGAAACAGTCTGGGTGGCTTTAGGTTCAGATACCATGGTTTTACTGTGATCATGTTCATTGTTGCCGTTAGTCTCTTGATTTTGGAAAAAGACTAAGCGTCCGGGTTTACTGAGTTTATCGATGTTCATGGCTTCTCCTAATTTGTGAATTCCTTTGAGATGATCGAAGTTCATTGTTTTTTACTCTTTGTCATTGGTCATTCTTTAAGGAATGAGTTTGACGTTTCTGTATTCTTTAGCCCTTGACTTGCTGACGTATACATTCTTTAATTCCGAAGAGTTGGCTTCAAAATGGTGAGTTCAACAACTTTGTCGGTATCGAGAATCAGCAGAAGTTGATCGGCAAGTTTATACGCGCCACGAATTAATTGCCGTGCGTTTCCTGTTAAGGTTTCTGGGGATTTCTCAAAGCAAGCATCGGAAATTTCTAACACTTCTCCCACATCATCAACAAGCAAACTAATCACCTCATCAGCCGTTCGCACAACCACATTGAGAGGGAGGTGTTCGCTATTTTTATCCAGTTGTGTTTCAACGGGTATCTTAGTGACATTCTGATCTAACTCCAGAAATTGACGTAAATCCACAGCCGGAACAATCTGACTCCGTAGGTTAATTAAACCCCGCACGGCTGGTGGTGCTAAGGGGACACAGGTAATTGACTGATATCGAATAACTTCTTGCACGTTTTCTACTTCTAGCCCGAAGAAGAAGTGGTCGAGAAAAAAGGTACAAAATTGATGGAATTGAGCCATGATGAGGGAATTATTTATAATGACGAATGACGAATGACGAATGACATTAAATCGCTTCGATATCCAAAAGTTCGGTAACTTGACCCTGAATAACCGCGATCGCCTGTACCCCTGGACGAGTGGCTTCACCTGTGATACAAAGGTCTTCCATGACGATATCTACCATGCGTTGAACCACTAATCCAATTTGGCGTCCACTTTGACAAGCAACGACGACAACTTGCAGCGGATCAGCGTCTAATACGGCTGTTTTTGGGTTAGCAGCGCTAAAGCGCTGACTACTAACAAAAGATACATTGGCAAAATTAACTAGGTAGAGAATTTGGTCGCGATACTGAATCACTTGGCGATCGCCAACTTGTTCGATCGCGGTTCTGGGAAATTCTTCTAAACGCACTACTCGCGACAAGGGAATCGCCATGCGGCTGTTATCTAAGGCTTCAAATAACAGTAATATTTGCACTGTTTCGATAGTGGATTGAGAGGATATTTCCTGCTGAATTAAAGCGTTTGTTTGTTCATCTGAAAGTACCCCCGCCCGTGATGCTAGACTAAATACATCTAAAATTAATGCCACTTTTCCATCACCTAAAATTGTGGCTCCGGCAAAACAAGGGGTTTCTTTGAGTAGTTTACCTAAGGGTTTTACGACAATTTCTTGAGTGTCATTAATCGCATCAACGACTAAGCCAAAGGTAAAATTATCGACTTGCAGAACGACAATGTTCAGCATGATTTCCGATTGCGGATGGGCTGTTTTGGGTTCCCATTCCACTAATTCAAGTTCCCGATTTAAATACACCAGGGGTAATAATTTCCCCCGCAACCGATACACAGGGGCTTTGTGGACATATTCGATCCTGTGATCCGCTTGTTCTCCCTGCAAGCGGACTAATTCTAAAAGATTGGTTTGAGGAATGGTATAGCAGTCCCCTCCACTGGTGACAATTAAGGCGGGAATAATTGCTAAGGTTAAGGGAATTTTCAGTTTAAATGTTGTTCCTAAACCAACTTGAGTATGCACATCTACCGTACCGCCAACTTTTTCTACATCCGTTTTCACTACATCCATTCCCACTCCCCGCCCAGATAAGCGCGTCACGCAGTTGGCGGTAGAAAAACCGGGAAGGAAGATTAAATTTAGGGCGTCAGTCTCACTTAAGCAATTGGCTTGATTCGGCGTAATTAAGCCTAAACTTAACGCTTTTTGTTTCAAGCGTTCTGAATCAATTCCCGCCCCATCATCCGAAATTTCAATGGTTACATATCCACTTTCATGGAAGGCTTGCAGACGTAATCGCCCGGTGGCGGATTTTCCCTGAGTTTGACGTACCTCTGGGGATTCAATCCCATGATCCACACAATTGCGGAGTAGATGCGTTAAGGGATCTTTAATCGCCTCAATAATCGTTTTATCCAGTTCCGTCTCTTCTCCCTCTATCTCCAATTGCACCTGTTTTTCTG
>JGI11783J13700_1022008_pt1 | contig 11451 bp, 11 predicted proteins | sample ElkSlonscriptome_6_FD_13700 | JGI IMG/M metagenome (IMG submission 13700)
GGAAAAACGCGCTTGGCGGATGGATAAAATACAATCACGGGAATGGCGGCGACGCACAGCCAAAAGGTGAAGGGGTTGAGATACAGGGCGAGGATACCTGCACAACTCATCGCCACTAACACCACCACCACGCCAACTTGTACAGACAAGGCGCGAGAGGCTAAGGGACGTTCTTTGGTGCGTTCGACTTTGGGATCAATATCGCGATCCCACAAGTCGTTGATTACACAACCCGCCGCACTCGTGGCTAAGGTTCCCAGAATAATCACACCGACGAGGGGAATCGGGGGTGTACCCTGGGCGGCTAAGAAAACTGCCCACAGCGCGGGAACCATTAAAATTAAGCGTCCGGCTGGTTTATCCCAGCGCAAAAGCCGCGCGATCGCGAGCCAAGTTGGTATTGAGGGAGGGTGTTGTTCGGTCAGCATAGAGAATCGGGTTTTTTATCTAGTCTTCACTAAATTGGGCAGAACCATACCATTTCCATAGTAGGGGTTTGGTTCCCAAACCCCCACCCAAACCCCTACTGTCAATTTGACCAGATTTAAAGTTATCGTTGTCAATAGCATCACGGCTAGAGTTGTAATCCCGAATACAAGAATGATCGATTTAGCTGCCAAAGGGAATTCAGCAGGAGTTTCGACTCCAACCACAGACACTGAGAGAATTCTGGCTGCCATTGATATTGGCACGAATTCGATTCACATGGTCATCGTCCGGATTGACCCCACGCTTCCTTCGTTTACGATTATCGCCAAAGAAAAAGATACGGTGCGACTGGGGGAACGTGATCCCCACACCGGAAATTTAACCCCCCAAGCCATCAAACGTGCGATCGCGGCGTTGCAACGTTGTCAGGAGTTAGCGAAAAGTTTTCAGGCGGATCAGCTGGTTGCTGTGGCGACGAGTGCGGTACGGGAAGCCCCCAATGGACGCGCCTTTTTACAGCAAGTTGATTCACAATTAGGGTTATTTGTCAACCTGATTTCCGGTCAAGAAGAAGCGCGGCGGATTTATCTGGGCGTCTTGTCGGGAATGGAATTTAATAACCAGCCTCACCTGATCATCGATATCGGCGGCGGTTCCACGGAATTAATCTTAGGCGACAGTCACGCCCCTCGTTCCCTCACCAGCACCAAAGTCGGCGCTGTACGCTTGACCCGTGAATTCATTACCACCGATCCGATTAGCGATCGCGAGTTTCAATTCTTGCAAGCCTATATTCGGGGACGACTTGAACGTGCGGTTGAAGATATCTTAGCCAATATAGAACCCGGAGAAAAGCCCCGTTTAGTCGGAACCTCAGGTACAATTGAAACCCTAGCCGCCCTTCACGCCAAAGACAAATTGGGTGAAATACCCAGTCCCCTCAATGGTTATGAATTCAACCGCAATGATTTGAAAGATATCGTCAAACAACTCACCGCACTCACCTGCGCTGAACGGGAAAAACTCTCCGGACTTTCGGAGAAACGGGCAGAAATTATCGTTGCCGGTGCGATTATTTTATTAGAAACCATGACGGTTTTAGACATCGAGTCTCTCACCGTTGGGGAACGCGCCTTGCGAGAGGGAGTCATCGTAGACTGGATGCTTTCCCAAGGCTTAATAGAAGACAGACTTCGGTATCAAGGCGAAGTTCGCAAACGCAATATCATTAAAGTCGCGCAAAAATATCACGTTAATTTAGCCTCTAGTGAACGGGTGGCTAACTTTGCCGTCAGCTTATTTAATCAAACCAAAGGACAGCTACACAATTGGGGAACCGAAGCACGAGAATTGTTGTGGGCGGCGGCAATTTTGCACAATTGTGGTTTGTATGTGAGTCATTCTTCACATCATAAGCATTCCTATTACCTGATTCGCAACGGGGAATTACTGGGTTTTACCGATATTGAAATTGAAGTGATTGCTAACCTGGCTCGCTACCATCGCAGGAGTTCCCCCAAGAAAAAGCACGACAATTACAGTAATTTACCCAACAAATACTATCGGCATTTAGTCAAACAAATCAGTCCTTTATTACGTTTAGCTGTTGCTCTAGATCGCCGACAGATTGGGGCAATTTCTAAAATCCGCTGCCACTATACATCAGAGGACAAAGAATTGTGTTTGCGTCTGACACCTGTAGATCCCAATGATACCTGTGCCTTAGAAGTTTGGAGTTTAGAGGATAAAAAAGTCGTGTTTGAAGAGGAGTATAACGTTAAAGTCGTCATCCAGCTAGAAAACCAACCCAGTTAGGGGCTGATGAATAAGTGTTGTGGTGAGGGAGAGCGGGGGAAGCTGGGGGAGCTGGGGAAGCAATGGTATATTTTTCCTGATTCGGTGATGCCATGATGCGTGAAAGATGTTACCAGATTTCCTTGAAGTTGTAGGTTGGGTTGAAGAATGAAACCCAACAAAAGATAGGGCTAAAGCCCTTACTACGAACCCAAATGACAATCAAGGTCGTCCTTTCTTCTCGTCATACTGCTGATGGTAATCTTCAGCTAAATAATAATCAGAAGCGGGTTTGATTTCAGTCATAATATCCTGGTCATACTTACCAGACATCTGAAGCTTGCGCTTTGATTCTCTGGCTATTTTCTCCTGGTCAGGATTGTGGAAAAATATAACCGAGCGGTATTGCTCGCCGCGATCGGGTCCCTGACGATTATATTGGGTAGGGTCATGAATTGACCAAAAGACATTCAGCAGGTCATCGTAGGAAATCTGAGATGGATCATACTCCACTTGCACCACTTCTGCATGTCCAGTAATTCTGGCACAAACATCCAAATAGGAAGGGTTCTCAAAATGTCCTCCCATATAGCCGACGGATGTAGAAGTAACGCCCTTTAATCGACGAAATGCCGCCTCTACTCCCCAAAAACAGCCTGCTCCAAATGTCGCTTTTTCCATGAGATCTTTACCTATTTTTCCGACAACTGGGTATAAGTATAGTGGTGGAAATCAACGGACATGCCGTAGGGTGGGCATTGCCCACCAGCATACCAGTCAGTATCATTCACGTTAATTTTCTCCACCGACTTAGCCTAATTGAAGATGAACCAAGCATAAGTCAAAATTCCTAGAAACGCGAAGCCAAGGAGAGTTTCGCGTTGGTCTTGCCAAAGCCGAAGTATACTTTGCCTTATGGAACTTAAGGTTACTCTACGTTCATGACCGAGTTCATCCATGAGTTGAGCCACTCTAACATCAACTTCCTCAACGGAGACATCGCCTCGCTTGTAGGCAGCTTCTAACTCGTCAAGCTTTCTCCAGTAGTCTTTGGTGGATTCAATGAGATTAATCATGGTTACGCTAGGATTGTTAACTTATGTAAACATCCTAGCGTGACTCTTGGAGTCGGGGGGTGAGGTTTACCCAACCCCTTGTAGAGACGTAGCATGAGGAGTCTCTACACTGCCCAAGCTGGCATACATAGGGGTTGCTTCAGGGAGTCTGGTGGTGGGGTAGGGAGCAGGGGAAGCTGGGGAAGCTGGGGGTGCTGGGGAAGCTGGCGTTATTTCTGCCTTCTTGCACTAGCAAATGAAATGATAAAGAACAAAAGCAGATTAATCCTTCTCAGGTAATCTCGCTGCCCCAAATACCTGCTGCGGCGTCAATTCCAATCCCTCAAACAACAAATCGGTGATCACCATATCTTTCGTATAGGTTCGCGGTGGTGCATCAGGATAGAAAACGGTGATACTTCTGGCGTGGGGATCGACAACCCAAACTCGTAAGACTCCTGCTTCCAGATAATCGGTGGCTTTCTCCATCAATGTGCCAAATGTTTGTCCCTGTGAAATAATTTCAATGGCTAATTCTGGGGGAACTGGACAAGGTTCATCTTCCATCACGTCTGTCGGTAGTCGCTGATAAGAAATATAGGTCAAATCTGGCACAGGAACCCAGTTTTTACCGCGACGTTTTAACGCGATCGCCCATTCTGGGTAAACTTCACCTTTTCCCTGACACCACTTATCGATGATAAATAACAATGTCTTCTGCAAAGCTGAATGAAATCGTTTTGGTGACATCTTTGGTACCGCCTCGCCCTCGACTAATTCATGGGTTACATCGGATTCTGGCATTGCCAGAAAGTCTTCAAGTGTAAGTTTTTTTTCTAACTGTTGCATGGCTATAAGTGATTGGTATTTGGGAAACAGGTGATTGAGAAACCCTCCCCTATCTTCCTTATCCCCTTGTCCTCATTTTAATTGACAGATCCCTAAACCATCACACAAAGCTGTTTCTGATCAAGACTCTGGAGTTCTAAACTAGGAGGAATGGGTTCAGGTAGGGGTTCAATACTGTGATAAAAGGCATAGTTTAAATGGGCAGATTTAACCATTTGCTGGATACCATTGACTAATACTCTCGCTGTATTTGGTCCTCTGACTAAAGACGTGTAGAAAAATACATCGTATTTGGCTAAAGCAATTCCCTGACCCCCCTGACCAGTTTCATAAACATCCCAATTATACTGAATATCGACATTATTCAGGTTCCGGACTCGCCAAATAGCAAAACCATCTGTCCAGCCAATGTTCGTGAGTTGCAGCTTGGTCAAATTCTGTGTCATAAATCCCCCAATTCCCTGTTTTCAACGCTGTTTGCTGTGCTGTTTTTAGTATGGAAACGAGATGTTAGCGATCGCGTTGACGTATTGTGTAACTTGATACTGAACTTAGACAAAACTTATGGGTACGACATCACGATACCCTAGATCGTGCCAAGTTCAACGCGCTGGGAATCAACCTGACAAATCAGTGATAATAGTTTTATGTTGCACTATCGCAAGTCCATGCTCATTGACGCACCCGTGGAGGTTGTCTGGAACTTTCACGAGCGTCAAGATATCCTAGAACGACTTACTCCGCCTTGGCAACCTGTTCAGGTTGTACGTCGCGAAGGTGGGTTAGGTGTGGGTGCGATTTCGGAATTTCGTCTATTTGTTGGTCCAATTCCGCTGCGCTGGGTAGCGATTCACATTGAATGCGAACCCTATTCCATCTTTACTGATAAACAGAAGGAAGGACCGATGGCGTATTGGGTTCATCGCCACCAATTTAGTCCAGAAGCAGGCAAAACCCGCTTAACCGATAGGATTGAATATGGATTACCGGGAGGATGGCTAGTTGAGAGGCTGTTGGGTTGGTGGGTAGACGCGCAACTCGAACAACTCTTTAGCTATCGCCATCAGGTGACACAAACCGAGTGCAGCAGAATCGGGGAGGAGACGTAGCTATCCGTGTCAACTTACTATAGCCTTAAGCAAGATCCCCGACTTCGTAGGAGTTGTCGGGGATCTGTCTGTGTTGCGATCGCGAATTTAATTTGAACGTGTTAGCGTGAAAATAAGGATGAGGGATAATATCAAGTCCGGTAACATTGGTTGTATAGAGTGGGGAAGGGGTAAAAGGGTAAAAGAATAGAAGAGTAAGGTTTTTGTCCCAATAACTACAGGTATGATAGACAAACGACACAACTACAGATGACATGAAACAGTTTTACGTGCAGAGACGCACACACTGTTTTCCCATCAATCAATAAATAGGGCAAATTTAGAAATAGGATCAAGTTAAAAAATTAATGAGTATCTTCACGCTGCAATCCGTTAAAAAAGATTTTGGCATTAAAGAAATCCTCAAAGATGCCAGCTTTAGCCTCGATGCTACCGATAAAGTCGGCTTAATCGGTACGAATGGATCGGGTAAATCCACTCTATTAAAAATGATTGCTGGACTCGAACCCATTGATGGTGGTCAATTTATGGTCAATCCCGGCGCGAGAATTGCTTACTTACCCCAACAACCTGACTTAGATGAAAATCGTACTGTATTAGAACAGATCTTTGCCGATAGTGGTGAACAGATGAGACTCATCCGGGATTATGAGGAATTATCCCACAAATTGGCACGAAATTCAGACGATAAACAAGTTATGGCACGTTTATCTCAGGTGACACAGCGCATCGAAACTCTAGGTGCTTGGGACTTAGAAACCAGTGCCAAAGTCATCCTCACCAAGCTAGGAATTCAAGACTTTGATACACCCATTGGTAATTTATCCGGAGGTTACCGGAAGCGCATCGCCTTGGCGACAGCGTTACTATCAGAACCCGATGTTTTACTGATGGATGAACCCACCAACCATTTAGATGCCATGTCGGTAGAATGGTTACAAGGATATTTAAAATCCTATCCGGGAGCCATTCTCTTAATTACCCACGATCGCTATTTTTTGGATCAAGTCACCAATCGGATTATTGAAATTGACCGAGGTGATATTTATACCTACAATGGCAACTATGCCTACTACTTAGAGAAAAAAGCCCTAGCTGAAGAAACTGCCGTCAGTCAAGAACGGAAACATCAGAATGTATTGCGGCGAGAGTTGGAATGGCTGAAACGAGGTCCGAAAGCGCGGAGTACGAAGCAGAAAGCGCGAATTGATCGCATCCATCAGATGCAGGATCAAGAGTTTAAACAGGCTCAAGGTAAGGTCGATATTTCCACAGCCAGTCGTCGGATTGGCAATAAAGTAATTGAGTTAGAGAATGTCTCTAAGGGATATGGCGATCGCACGTTAATCCAAGACTTTACCTACGAATTTAGCCCCGATGATCGGGTTGGCATTATTGGCGAAAATGGGAGTGGTAAATCCACGCTAATGGATATTATCACTGGGCGGATTGAGCCGGATTCGGGTGAGGTGGATATTGGCGCAACGATTCATATCGGCTATTTTGATCAGCATTCTGATGATTTACTAATGGCAATCAATCAAGATCAACGAGTGATTGATTACCTCAAAGAAGTGGCAGAATATGTGCAAGCTGGCGATGGAACGCTGATTACGGCGTCACAAATGTTAGAACGTTTTCTGTTTCCACCGAATCAACAATATATTCCCATTCATAAACTGTCTGGAGGAGAAAAGCGCCGCCTATTTTTGTTACGTGTCTTGATGAGCGCTCCCAATGTGCTAATTTTGGACGAACCGACCAATGATTTAGATGTACAAACGCTTTCGGTATTGGAAGATTACCTGGAAAATTTCAATGGCTCTGTGATTGTGGTATCTCACGATCGCTATTTTTTAGATCGAACGGTCAACAAAATTTTTGCCTTAGAATCAGATGGGATTCTGCGTCAGTATCCGGGTAACTATTCTGTGTATCTGGATTACAAGGAAGCGGAAGCAGCAGCAGCGGCTGAAGCCAGTGCTAAGTTGCAACAGAAATCAGAAAACTCGGCAAATGGGGAAACGCTGAAAACGCAATCGTCTGGTAATGGAAAACCGCGTCGGCTTTCTAATTGGGAACGGCGCGAGTTTGAAGAATTAGAGGATAAAATTCCCCAACTGGAAGCGGAGAAGGCAGAGGTGGAGAAAGCGCTGTATAATTCATCTCCTGGTAAAGTGGATCAGGTGCAGGAACTTTATCAGAAATTAGAAACCTTGACTCATACTATTGATACAGCCACAGAACGTTGGTTGGAATTGGCGGAAATTGGGGAATAGTCTTATGTCATTCGTCATTTGTCATACTCGCTTTCATCGAGAAGCAAGCTACGTCATTTTTCCTTGATTAAGGGACGGTGAATTAAACTTCAAAATTGAACATTAAACATTCATAATTCAATGGCATATCAATCTATCGAGAATTACGGCATTATCGGCAATATGCACACCACAGCCTTAGTTGGCTTAGGAGGTTCAATTGACTGGTTTTGCTTTCCCAGACACGATTCTCCGAGTGTTTTTGCCGCGTTACTGGATGCTGAGAAAGGGGGGCATTTTAAGATTGCTCCCTGTGTGGATGGTGTCACTCATAAACAGTTATATTGGCCCGAAACGAATGTGTTGGTGACTCGCTTCCTGGCGTCTTGTGGGGTGGGTGAGATTATTGATTTTATGCCTGTGGGTATGCCAGTGAATCAGCAAGGGTATCACTGGTTAGTGCGGCAAGTTAGAGTCGTTCGCTGCCAAATGAAGTTTCGCTTAGAGTGCTATCCTGCTTTTAATTATGCCCGCGATCGCCACGAGACGATTCTCTCCTCCACGGGGGCGTGTTTTAAGTCACCGTCTCTGAGTTTGGGATTGGTGACGGATGTTCCTTTAAAACAAAATGAATGCGGTGTCTTCACCGAATTTACGTTAGAGTCTGGACAAACCGCCGTTTTTGTGCTGCAAGAAACTGACCAGGATGGGGGTTGTAGTTTGCCCCTGCGCCATCAAGAAGCGATTCAACTCTTTGACGATACGGTGGCGTATTGGCGACGCTGGATTGGCAAATGTACTTATGAAGGTCGATGGCGCGAGACGGTGGAACGTTCCGCCTTAACCTTGAAATTGCTCACCTACGAACCCACGGGGGCAATTATAGCTGCACCGACGTGTAGCTTACCGGAAATGATTGGTGGTTCCCGAAATTGGGATTACCGCTATACCTGGATTCGAGATGCATCCTTTACTCTGTATGCCCTACTCCGTATCGGGTTTACTGAGGAAGCCGCCCAGTTTATGCTCTTCTTGGAAAATCGCTGTCAGGAGTTGGATTCAGATGATCCATTGCAGATTATGTATGGGATTGATGGTTATCATGATCTTGATGAACAGATTTTGGATCATCTTGAGGGATATAAGGGATCTTACCCGGTTCGGATTGGCAATGGGGCTTATAAGCAGTTACAGCTTGATATTTATGGCGAGTTAATGGACTCGGTATATTTGTTCAACAAATATGGCACCCCGATTTCCTATGACTTGTGGCTATCCCTCCGGCGGTTACTCAATTGGGTTTGCGATAATTGGCAACGCCAAGATGAAGGAATCTGGGAAACACGCGGGGGACGTAAGGATTATATTTATTCTAATCTCATGTGTTGGGTTGCGCTGGATCGTGGTTTGCGTTTGGCTCAAAAGCGCTCATTGCCAGCAGATCACCAGCGATGGCTCAAGGAACGCGATCGCATCTATGAAGAAATTATGGCGAAGGGATGGAGTGAGGAGCGTCAAGCTTTTGTTCAATATTACGGTAGCACGTCCCTAGATGCCAGTAATCTGATTATGCCCTTAATTTTCTTCATGTCTCCCACTGATCCTCGCATGTTGAAAACCCTGGATGCGATTAATTCCCCGCCAGAACTAGGGGGACTGGTTTCCGATAGTTTAGTGTATCGGTATAATCCCGAAGAAGCGCCGGATGGTCTTTCAGGAACAGAAGGAACGTTTAATCTCTGTACATTCTGGCTAGTTGAGGCGTTGACAAGGGCGGGAAAAGTAGACACGAAGCGACTTGATCGCGCTCGACTGATTTTTGAGCAGATGCTTAGTTATGCCAACCATTTAGGATTGTATGCGGAGGAAACGGGATCAAGTGGTGAAGCGTTGGGGAATTTTCCTCAGGCGTTTACCCATGTATCTTTAATTAGTGCGGCGTGGAATCTGAATCGAGCGATCGAGCGCAATTTCTAGCGTATCAGTTCAAGAAGTCACGGCGATTAAAATCGCTGCTACACAAATGTATGCGAAGCCTTCCCGAAGGGTAGTCCGCCTGCGCGGACTGGATTATAAAGGAGGTAATCAACCCAAATTTGTATTACCCACCGCTAACTGCTATTACGCCGACTGACGCTCTAGAACAGTAGTCCAGTAATCGAAATCGATGCTAGAACTTCTGAAAAACAGTAGCACAATAATTAATGACGCGATCGCTCCTACCTTACCTAACGCCAGAATACTCTGTAGCGGCTCTCAAGTGCTAACGGTACACCCAAACCTAGGGGCGCAAGGCTTGCGCCCTCACATAATTACCTCTGCACGCTTCGGTGGCTGAGGCTACCTAGGTGCTTTAAGCCAACCACTCGCGATCGCATCGGATTCTGTACAAAACCATCGTTCACCCTTTGCTGGATCAATGAAGGTTGATTCATAATCTTCCATCCCCGGAAGATGATAAACCTTTTTTCCTGTATTAATAGAAATGTTGCCTTTGATATTGCACTCAGGTTTCGTCACAGATGCAATTGGAGATGGAGAATCGCTAGCCCTAAATTCCATTGCCAAAATTGCCATAACAGCTATACTCCCAAGGCTAATGAGTATTTCAACTCGCCCACGCTTCTTTCTCTTATGCCTTGTAGGTAATGGACTTTTCCGAACATTAGTCCTGAATTCTTTTGGGGCTTGGGTTTGAGTTTGATTTGGGGACAGGTCTAATGAGCGTAAGGCTGCCCCTTGAATGGATGCATTAGAGGCACGTACTTTCCCTTCTGAATCAGTGGCTAGCTCATACAGGATTATATCTCCAAATTTTGGACGGCGACTTGTTCCTTTTAACGCACTGATATGCAAAAAAACATCTTGGCTACCATGATCCGGTTTTATGAAACCAAAACCTCGATCATCTTTCCAGGTTTTTAATCTACCTTTATATAGAATAGGCTTCATGCCACAATTTTGTTAATTTGTTATAGACATAGATTACCATAAAAAGTTTTTGTGTTAGCCGTTTGGTGTAGTATGAGCCTCATGCCGTCGTTGTTCAAGACGCGATCGCATCGGATGGGGAATGCGATCGCGCCTTTGATGTCTACACAGAAAAGTTTATTCGTGATTACACAATTTCGCCAGTGTTATAAAATTGAAAGAGTCATTACCCATCAACCCATCTATGCTAAGAACAGTTGAAGGCGTTTATCAGAACGGACAAATTCAGCTAGCTGAACTCCCACCAGATGTGAGCGATCGCGCCCAAGTTCTGGTTGCTTTTTTGGAAGCAGACAAAATTAACCCTAAGCAACTGCGCCAATTGATTGATCAATTAGAAACAATTGCAGGCATCCAGCAAGGTTTGGCTGAAGTTGATGCCGGACAAACTCGCCCTATTGGAGATTTTATACAAGAAATTCACCAGAACTATGGCATTTCAGGTTGAAATTACCCCGATTGCTGAAGTTCAGATTGAGCAAGCCTATCGTTGGTATCGGGAACTTAATCCAGAATTTGCGGATCGCTGGTTCCGAGGATTGATGAATGCGATCGCAACGCTTCAAGAAGTCCACTCCTCACTAAAAACGTTATCATCGTCATCGAAAAATCAGCCACAACGGGCAAGAAAATGGGCAAATGGATGCCGTAATCGCTGAAATAAGGGCGAACGATGGGACTCGAACCCACGAATGGTGGAACCACAATCCACTGCCTTAACCCCTTGGCTACGCTCGCCATACAGTTTTTTAGTATAGCATCAAGTCGGTGAGTTGCACCAGTATTTCTTGGCAATTTACCGGAACTCATACGTTAGAGGCGAAAGTCATAACCCATGGAGGCTTAACGGAGTGACATGAAATCGTTAAAAATTATTACAGCCTTGAGTGGAACCGCGCTAGTTGTGCTAGGAGTGGGACTGGCGTGGATGAATCCGGGTAAGGAGGCTTATGAGGAGTACGCCGT
>JGI11783J13700_1052216_pt1 | contig 11448 bp, 9 predicted proteins | sample ElkSlonscriptome_6_FD_13700 | JGI IMG/M metagenome (IMG submission 13700)
CCCTGCTCCCCCCGCTTCCCCGGCTCCCCCTGCTTCCCCCACCGCCAATCTGCCCCCAACAGGACGATTCCTACAAGCAGAGCTAATCAATGATAATAGTTTTTTATATTTGCACCGCCGCTAAATTGGGTTAAATTATGAATAGAGACAAACAAACCACACACACGGAGCAAATCCAACCATGTATACCACCTACCAAAACGGACTGATCAATTCCACCCCTGTTGAAGCCAAGACAAACCCCATCACCCCTCCCACCTCGCCCCAACAACCCATCAAGCCACTGCAAACCATCAAGCAATGGTTAGAGAACATCGAAATTCACAACCCCACCAAAGCTAGATTCTTCTGCAAAATGATTCCCGCCCAATGTCCCTTTGAACGCGATATCTGTTTCCTTGGGCGTCGGGTTGCTCACATTCCTCCCTTGTGCAAACTCAATCCTTTCTATGATGAATTTGTTAGCCTTCGCTTTCGCGCCCTGTGCTACTTGGCTGATCAATGTGGGGAAGATATCAGTGCTTATTGTTAATCATTTGTCATTGGTCATTCGTCATTCGTCATACCAAATCTACTTCAGTAACTCCCTTGAACACTTAGATTCTTTTGCCTTAGAACCCTCTGCCCTCTGCCTTCTACTATACATCCATAACTCGCTGCAAAAATGCCCACTTATCGGCAATCTCTTCAATAATCTTAGCCGTCGGTTTTCCCGCACCATGACCCGCCTTAGTTTCAATGCGAATTAAGACCGGATTATCCCCAGAATGTGCCGCTTGTAACGCTGCTGCAAATTTGAAACTATGGGCTGGAACCACGCGGTCATCATGATCCGCCGTCGTAATTAATGTGGCTGGATAAGCCGTTCCTGGCTTGAGATTATGTAACGGAGAATAGGCATAAAGCGCCTTAAACTCCTCTGGATTCTCCGGTGAACCAAAATCAGAACACCATGCCCAACCAATCGTAAACTTATGGAAGCGCAGCATATCCAGAACCCCAACAGAAGGAAGTGCAGCACGGAATAAATCGGGTCGCTGAGTCATACAAGCCCCGACTAATAAACCGCCATTACTTCCCCCACCAATTGCCAGTTTTGGCGGACAAGTATAGTGATTCTCAATTAACCATTCCGCCGCCGCAATAAAATCATCAAACACATTTTGCTTATTCAGCTTTATTCCGGCTTGATGCCAATCTTCACCATACTCTCCACCGCCTCGGAGATTCGGAATCGCATACACGCCTCCCATCTCCATCCACACCAGATTACTAATCGAAAAGCTGGGACTTAAAGAGACATTAAAACCACCGTAACCATAGAGATAGGTGGGATTCTTGCCATCCAATGCTAACCCCTTTTTGTGGGTAATAAACATCGGCACTTGTGTTCCATCTTTACTCGGGTAAAACACTTGCCGCGTTTCGTATTGAGTCGGATCAAAGTCTACAGTTGGTTGGCGAAATAGGGAACGTTCCCCGGTTACCATATCATAGCGGTAAATCGTGGCTGGGGTGGTGAAACTGGTAAACACATAGAAGGTTTCTGTATCATACCGCTTCCCGCCGAATCCCCCGGCTGAACCAATTCCCGGTAATTCTACCTCCCGGACAAAGGCACCATTGAGGTCAAAAATCTTAATCGAAGAACGGGCATCTTTGAGGTAATCGGCGACAAACTGGTTATTCAGAACACCGACATCTTCTAATGTTTCTTCAGCTTGGGGAATAATTTCTTGCCAGTTCTCCCGTTCTGGGTTATGAATATCAATGGCAATCACCCGACCTCGTGGGGCGTCTAAGTCAGTTTGAACCCAGAAGATTGACCCGTCATTATCAATCAGACTGAAATTCGCTTCAAATTCTGAAATTAATTCGACGATAGGAGAATCGGGAGTTTGTAAGTCTTTGTAGAAAACCAGATTTTTTGGATCAGTTCCTTGACTAACATAAATGATTAAATAATGTCCATCTTCGGTTACTGACCCATTAAACATCCATTCTTTCTGGTCAGGGCGATGATAAATTAGCAAATCATCGGATTGGTCTGTGCCGAGTTTGTGATAATAGAGTTTGTGATAATAATTGATATCTTCTAATTTTGTGGCATCGTTGGGTTCGTCATAACGGCTATAGAAAAAGCCTTGATTATCCGTTGTCCAAGATGCACCGGAAAACTTCACCCATTTGAGATGATCGGATAAATCTTCTCCGGTTTCCACATCCCGCACTTTCCATTCTTGCCAGTCGGAACCGGAGGTAGATAAACCATACGCCATGCGGTTCCCGTCGTCACTAATCGCGATACCTGATAGGGCGATAGTCCCGTCTTCGGAGAGGGTATTGGGGTCAATCAGGAGTCTGGGTTCTCCATCGAGAGAGGTTAAGGTGTAGAGAACGCTTTGGTTCTGCAGTCCGTTATTTTTGAAATAGAAGTAGCGGTTCCCTTCTTTATAGGGAATGCCATATTTTTCGTAATTCCAGAGTTTGGTGATGCGCTGCTTCAGGGATTCCCGTTGGGGGATGTCTTCGAGATAGCCGAAGGTGACTTTATTTTGCGCTTCTACCCAGGCTTTGGTTTCGTCAGAGTCGGGATCTTCTAACCAGCGATAGGGATCAGCGACGTTCGTGCCATGATAGTTGTCTACTTGATCAGCTTGGCGGGTGGTAGGGTAGGTCAGAGGTTGGTGAGAAGATGGCATAGTCTCGAATGTGAGGCAGCGTTTTCTAGTGTAGCGCTCTTTGGGGAAGGGTTAGGAAGCGTGTGGAGGATGGGGTGCGATCGCGTAAAGATTACCATAAGTTGTCATGCATTTAAATTGGGTATCAGTAGCGAGCAAGATGCAAAGCCTGCGGCATGGCTTCGCTAAACGCATTACAAAGATTTCACCATTGTTAACATTAAGGTCTAAATGCCGAACAGTTTACCAGAACACAAGTAACGTAGGGTGGGTTAGGCGGGATTTAAACGGAAGCGATAACCATTTAATGAACAATCCGCCGTAACCCACCGATGTTAACTGGGAAGTGTATTATTTAATTTAATCAAAGTTCTATCGGTATCCAATCCCCGATGGAATGAATAGCACAGAATTTAGTCAGAGCAAGCCCGAATTACAGAAAGGTCAGGATGCCGATGACTGTTAGGGGAATGATTTAGAGTGGGCATAATTGCTTCATTGCAGTATTCGATGAGTGTTTCATATGCAATCTTCTGGCATTTGTTGGATAATTTCAATTGTCCTAACGCTGACAGTGCAGACTCGTTGGAGCAAATCAATCACCTGTTCTTTGTAATCGGCAAACTTGTAGGTATTAAATTTTTCGCGGATGGTAGGATCTCTAGGTTTCTTCTCTTTGTATTGGTCGAGAATCCATTCTAGAGCGGAGCGGTTGCCCAATTTATAATCCCAGGCAATAGCGGGAACACCTGTGAGTTGGGTGTTTTCATCCAAGATGATCACGCCCTTCGTTTTGTCGGCTTTGAGTTTGACTTTAGGGGTGGCTTTGGTGGCGATTTCGTTGCGAGTTAAACCGTAAAATTCGGCGGTTTCATAGGTAAGATGCAGATTCATCAAGGCTTTGCCCCAGGTTGCCCATTTATGGAAGTCAACATAGAAGGGTAGGCGGGGAAATTCACGTTTGAGGTTGATTTCGTATTTGGTGCGGTAGGCGGGATGGTGGAAAACGGCGTAGGTGTAGTGAAAGATGTCTTGTTTGGTGATGGTGGTGTCGTTGTAGTGTGTATGGAATTGGGTTAAACCCCAGTCGGTGATGTTGTCGATGCGGTTCCCGTTTTCGTCATAGCGATAGAGGGGAAGACAAATTGTGTCACCAATTAGGTGTGAGTCTACACATTGGTTTGTAGCTAAAGTTCCAAATGGTTTGGTTCGACCATTACTACACGCAATAACACAATTCTTACGGATCGTAGATTTTAAGCTTTTGAGCAGTACTATCGGCAACATAAGTTTTGCGAATTTGCTCGTCTACTGCTTTGTAACAACGATTTTTATTATTATCATTTTCGCTTTTTTGGTTTGCATAGTAAGGTGGATTTCCAATAATCACTGAAATATTACGACTATTTTGCTCCTGGATTCGTGCTGTATTTTGCACACTCATAGCAAATAGATCAAGCTGCTTCCCTTCAAATCCGCAATGCTCTAACGTATCCACCAAGCAAATATTCTTAAACTCTTCATACTGCCCCATCTTTTGCTGATAGGTAAATTCAATATTCAAATTAGCAATGTAATAAGGCAAAATCGCCACTTCATTGCAGTGGATTTCGTACTTATATTTATGTTCCAGCTTATCTGGCGGCAAATATTCGATCAGTTCGGTCACATAGGTTCCCGTACCCGTACAAGGGTCAAGAATCTCCACCCCCGGATCACTCAGTAATTTGCCAAAGTGCTTATGCACAAGATAATCCGCACTCTCAATCATAAAGCGGACAATTTCATTAGGCGTGTAGACAATGCCCAACCGATCTGCTGCCTTGGGGTTATACGCCTTGTAAAAATTCTCGTAGACGGCTTTGAGAAACTTCTGCTTTTCGTGGTGGTTAGCGATGTTTTCTGACTTACGACGAATCACCACATAATAGTGTTCAATACTCTTGAGAGTATTCCTACGAATGGTTTCCGTGAAAAACGTGTTGATAATTTCCGACAGTTCCCGCGCAATATTGTTTTCCCGATGAAACTGTGACTCATGGAAAATATTGGTAAAAATATCCTCCGTAAGAATGTGCTGAATTAACATCTCATGGATGTCAAAAATCTCGATTTCGGGGTTGATAGACTGGCGACAGACTTCCAGAAAAGTGTTGCGGCGTTCCCTAAATTCTCTATTGCTGGCTTCCTGTTGAGTGATAATGTCCCGCAGAGCTTTCAGAATGTGGGGAATGTCTTCTTTAAACTTGTTGATAGCAGAGCGAAAGTCCCGCACTTCTGGGCGTTCGTATTCCACAAAAGTGGTAATCAGACCATCCAAGGCTTCGGCATCTCTCATAGAGACGCGCAACTGCTCTCGACTGTGCTGAATCAGGACAGCACTTTGGGAGTCTTCAAACAGAATGGGAAGTGGAATAGTCGCCATGATGTAGGGGCGGGTTTAGTCACATCGGGGTTAGGCGAAGAAACGATAATAGTAAAACCCGCCCCTACAGATGTACCATGACACCTCTGGAACATTCCCACACCCGATTCCCCTCTCTGGTTAATTTCTTTCTACTGATCAATATTGTCCCTCCTGAGATAGTATCCTTTCTACAAAAAGAGGGACTTGGTTACTTAACTTCCTGAGTATATCCTTCACAGTATGGGGTGGTCGTTTAAGAGCTTCTGCTTGCTCTTTGATAATCTGTAACAGTGAGCTTGCTGTACAATTTTCACAAAGCTCAAGCAAAAAATCGTCTGGATGCTGTGCCTCAACCCCAAAAGGTTCAAGAGAATTCTGGGGAAAATCCTTCAAGTTGAAGGTAACAATTACTTCAGCTTTTGCCTTGACCGCAGCCGCCACAACATGGCGATCTTTCGGATGATTGGTCATCAGGTTGACTAACTGATCAGATAGTTCAACCATTGCCTCTGGAAATGCACTTTTTATGTGTGACTGGTATCGTGCTGCTTTAGCCTCTGTAATTTTTTCCTGCTTGACCAGATTACGAGTCACCTCATCTAGTATTTCTTGGGAAAAGTAAGGACGATAAAATTCTGCTTCAGCCGCACGGAGTAAAGTATCACACAAGGGCATTGGAAAAATAACACAAGCATCTAAAACAACTCGATGAAGCACAATATTTATCGCTCGATTTCATGACTTTCCTGATCATAAAACCCTTCATCCTCCAGGAAAGCCGTAAATTCACTGAGGTGCTGGCGACGTTGAGCATCTCGTTGTTGCTTGTATGCCATGATATCTTGGGAGCGAATACGCCGATGCGCTCCAACTTTTGTGTAAGAGATGTCTCCCTGTTCCAGCAGTTTGATCAGATAAGGGCGCGACATATTTAAGAAGTCAGCCGCCTGTTGAGTTGTCATTTCACGATCATTGGGAACAAGGGTTATCCCTTGCCCAGATGCCATTGCGTGTATGACTTGCCGTAGTGCTTGGTAGACAGAATCAGGCAGTAGAATCTCTTCTCCGCTGCTTCCTACCAATCGGGGCTGTGATTTCTGTGCATTCAAAAGGCGTTCTAACCGTTTGATATGTGATGTTTCACGCTCCTCAGCCATAAACTGCACAGAAGTCTTATGTTCTTTCGGCATGATTCTTGCGTAAGATAAAGAATTAGGTGTAAGTACCGAAGTACAGTATATAAACCCTATTTACACCGTGTATACACGGTAAAAGATACATTCAGTATAACGATACCGCCAGATAATCGCAATATCCGAAACAAAAGTTACGTTTGACAGAAATCTCTCACGTCTTTCACCTCAAACCCTAATGCCTCCGCCACTTGTTCCACACTCAACCTATTACCTGTTTCCCGTTCCCTCAGCGAAGCTTACAGCGCTTTCCTCTGCTATGAGGTACAACATCAATCTAGCAGTTTGAGGGATAGCGGGCTAATACTGTACTCCATAAGAGCGCGAAGCGCTGTAATGATTCAGGTATAGAGAAAGATATGATCCCAAATGTAATCGATTAATCGTTTAGCATCATTTAAAGGCAGAACCTGACAACATCCTCGCTTATCTTTCGTCAATAACGGAATTTCCGGGAGACTTGCCGTATCTTTGCCATCTTGCATCAGTTTACCCCGAATATTCTCTAAATTATGAATCGGACCATTGATATCAAAATCAATCTTTGTGCCAAACTTATTATCCATCCAACTTTCAATTCGGTTGTCCAACTGTGCAGGAGTTAGGGGATTCTGGCTAATTAAAAGATGGTAATAAACTAGAATAATTTCTTTACATTCCTCCTCTTCCGCCGCATCAATTAAGGCATGAAACACGCTGGCATTATTTGCCATATTCTTAAAAAACAGGGTTTCGGTCACAGTTTGGCGGAATTTAATCTGCTTACTCTTATAATTGCTATACTGCTTATAGGCAAATCCCCCTAATGTTACCAGTAGCGATAACACAGCAACGAGGACGGGCATAATATCCCGGACATCCTCTTCACTTGCCTGAATCGTGTCCAGAACCGATGGTCCCATGGTAAAAAATAAAATAGCTGCAATCACAACAAGAAGTTTAGGCAGAACTCTCAAGATGACTGGAATAGCAGCGCCAATAGCCGGAACGATTAAGAAGAGGCGGTCTTTCCAGGTCATGCTAATTTTGATATTGGGGAAAAGGAGTTCCAAGTCAAACTTAGGGATATTCTTGTAAAAATAGAGATACATCTTCCCTGGTGTGAACTGGAGAGAATCTAGTTCATCGCCTTTGTACTTGAAATAATCGGCGTCTTTGAATTTGATCAATAAAACAACTCGTTCAAAAAGATTTATTGTTTTGTCTTTTTTCTTTAAAAACTTTTTAACCTGAATTGTTTTTTCATAATCTCCGCGACAGTAGCAGACGAGTTGGCAAAATTCATCAAAATCAACATCAGTTTTCAGTTGAATTAAGGACTTTTCTTTAAAGGCGCGTTGTAAACTATTCGGAGATAGAGGCACATAATTGGCGCGTTCGAGAATCGTCTGAAAGTCGGTCACCACATTCGCTTCGCGTTCGGCTAACTTATCGGGAGTGAGTTCAATCCTCGATTGAGTATCAGCATCAGGGTTGAACGGATCATAATTATCCTTTAACCGTTCCAAATAGGCATGAAATTTAAAATGATAATAGGCGGAAAGTAGCGTGCAGAATTCTCGGAACTTTTGCACCTTATCATTAGGCAACTGTCCATCGTCTAGGCACAGTTCGATTAAGTCGCTGCGGCGATAGGGAATAAACGCTTCTCGGTCTTGATAAGTCGCCATATCTGACAATAGACTAAGTAGTCGGACTTGCATTAAAGTTTACGGTTGAGACTAGGGAACAGGGAACAGAAATGATCCTTCGCTTCGCTAGTCGGACATGGCGCGTGATTGTGTAGGGGCGGGTTTCACCACTATCCTGTCCTTAGCACCTAGATGTAACTAAACCCGCCCCGACTGAGTGCGAGAGTTTTGACCCTTCGCTTCGGAAAGAGAGCATGGTTTTGACAATCTTTAACTCAGTCCGACAAAATTGATGTCCAGGTACTTATTTGACAGACACAAACCCAGCACCAATTCCTTGTGACGGGTCGCGAAGCCTGATATTTTTAATCGGTACGGCTGAACAGGGTAACGGAGATGCCCAACATCGGACTGTCCAGTCGGCTGGATAGACATAAGTCACATCATTTACTTGATCAGATACTAGATTAACACTGGGTAAGGGAGGAGGTAAAATCAATCGTGATTGAGCATTGCCCTGAATCAGACCAACGGTAGTTAAGCCAAGGAAAAATAGGGAAGTCAACAGGATTGTTTGAGGTTGTTTTAGGGTATGAGTGAATCGAAACAGCGGCTGGGTCAATTTAGAGGGAATTTTCTCAAACAAAGTTTGACCATATATCGCCCCAAATAAAGCTGGAATAAGCAGAAAATAGCCCAAGCCAAACCGAATTAAAGGACTTTGCAGCATAATAAATGTAATGCCGAGTAATCCCAATAATACTATCCAGGCAGTCCCTAATTTGAGGTGTTTTCTAAAGTTTCGGAATATAGGGATAGAGAAAACAATAACAAAAATTGTGATAAACGCCATTATTTGAGACTTAACCGAACCTTTTAGCCATCGCCAAACACCTAAAGCTATAGCTGTCACTCCCGACTCATTTGAATCCGAAAACACCCACCAAAACTTGATGGGCTTAGTTTCCTTTATGGCTTCTTCGATGGGAACTGACCAAGGCAGGTCTAGGCACATAAAGGTTGAAGGATACAGGGGGCATCCGGATGTGGTCAGGCTATATAAAACCATGGGTGATAGGATTAATAGAGTAATAGCACTGCCTGTCAATAGCCGCTTAATTTGTAGTTCCAACTGATTACCCATCAGATAAAAAAGAAATCCTATGGGGAGCAGAGGTAGCGCCGAAAGCTTAACAGTTACGGCTCCGGCTGATAGGATTAGGGGAATAGTTTTGGCATCGAAGAGAGGCATTTTGCCATCACTATTCCCTAACGAAGACTGAGCGCTGTTGGAAATAACTAGAATTGACCAGGCTGTCACGCCAATAAGAAACGCTACGGTTACATCAGGGGAAAATGAAATAAGTATTGGTGAACCCGTCAACACGGTTCCTGTATAAACGAGAATGGCGATCGCTGAAAATATCAGTAAAAACCAGTCCGATAAGCGTCCTTTGCGGCTGACTATTTGATTCAGCGTAATTAGAGATTGTAAAATAGCGATAAGGAAGACAAAACCATTGGTAATTGCACTGACTCGACTGCCAAAAATTGGCGATGTAAGTGGTGCGGCGAGAGCAAACCAAGAAGAGGTAAAGCCAAACTTGCCATGAATGAGTGCTAATCCATTAACCGCGCCAAATTGAGACATCCAACGGATAGAACCAAAGTGATAAAGTCCGGTGTCAAACCAGACTATTTTTTGACTGGTAAAAGCGGCAATAATTAATTCTAAGGTAATAAATCCAACGATAAAGCTGGGAGAAAGAAATGAGCGCACCGCAGCCAGTTCACGCCGGGTTGACTGAGACAGAAGAGATACGGCGACTAAACCGACGACAAGGACAAAGCCAACGGCGCTGGATAACGGTAAAATCAGGGAGGTTGCCAGCATAGAGACGCACAGGACAACGATTCCCAGCCAGACGGCGGCGATGAAGCGATCGCCTCTACGATCAATGCGATCGGCTTTCAACCGATTCACAATAGCTGTGCCAATTGAGAAACAAACACCAATCAGAAAAAGCCAGGTAATCATAAAATAAAGCATTCAGCACCTCTAGTCATGACTAGCGCGATCGTTGCTATTTCTCATTTTCATCTACTTTACGCCCAAAAGGTACGTTATTAGACCGCGTGGACTGTAGCAATTTTATTGCTAGTGCCACATTGTTATAGGCTTCCAGATGACCGATGAGGGCGAGTCGATCAAATTAATAGGCTTTCCCATACCAGATAATCCAGCGACTCGCCCCTACAGGACATACTTACCAGTTTCGTCATAACTAACAATCACGCCTCCTGGTTCAGAAATAGCATTGGCTGGAAAAGCATCACGCAAAACAAAGATGAGAATATCTGCATCTGAATCATATTTAACATTCATCAGTTTACCCCTGCCAGTATCGATTGACTTGATTTGTCCAGTACAAGGTCAAAATTCGTTTGGTGTTACCAATTTCAACAAAGATAACTCTCAGTAAACCCCCTCCACGCCTAGATTGTGCAATGAAGACATTATCTTCTACTATAACTTGTTGAGGATTCATCAAAACTGTTTCAAGTTCTTCGCGAGTGCTCTCTAATCGTTGTTACCATTGTTGCTGACGCTCCTGTGCATGTCTTGTCCAAGCAATCTGCCTTTCTGTGTATTCTACTCATCGAGTTCCCAAGCTTTTAAATAGTCTGCCAATTCTATAAAATTGCGCCGGATTCACATAGTATATAGTTTTGTATCCCGTATGTTGTACTTCAATTTGACGTGTATATTGTAGTACAATAAGCTCAGGAAGGTTGCCAGCAGGGAGACACACAGGGCAACAATTCTCAGCCAGACGGCGGCGAAGCGATCGCTAATCAAGTTGTAGCGTTAATCGCACCCTGTTTGGAACTATCTCCCCAAAAATTTGAACCATCAACCATGAACCATCAACCATGCAACAGGTAACCAGGAAGCTACATGAAAACAATTTCCAAGATAACGTTGATTGCCTTTTTATGGATTACCGTCATCAACTCAGGAACATTGGGTGTTCTAGATACAGAACTCAGGTTGCAGATGGCTCATAGTTGGTGGACAGGAACCGAAGAAGTACAAGTTGCTCCCGATTATAAACCCAGAGGACGAACCGACATTCGGTTAGGAGTCGTCGGAGTTGGAGGTAAGCGTTACATCGCCTATGAACCGGGACAGTCTATGCTGATGCTTCCGGGTGACTGGTTAGGAACTCAGCTTCATCAATGGTTTCCCATATTACCCGCGAAGGATTTTCGAGCTTTAGTTGTCAGTCTGTTAATTTTTATCCCTTTAAACGTGGCGGTTGTTGTCTCCTGTTTCTGGTTACTTAGACTGTTTAAATTTGAAGAACGAATCGCGGGTTTAGCGAGTATTGCTTGGTTACTGGGGACAACAGTTTTGCATTATTCTCAAGTTCATCACCAGAATAATCAAGTCCTGCTGTTTGTTACTCTTGGTTACGCTAATGCACTGGCTTTTCTACTGCGCCAAAACCCTCGTTTTCTGATCTGGAGTGGAT
>JGI11783J13700_1121400_pt1 | contig 11384 bp, 13 predicted proteins | sample ElkSlonscriptome_6_FD_13700 | JGI IMG/M metagenome (IMG submission 13700)
CCCAGCTTCCCCAGCTTCCCCAGCTCCCTCTGCTCCCTCTGCTTCCCCAGCTTCCCCAGCTCCCTCTGCTTCCCCAGCTTCCCCAGCTCCCTCTGCTTCCCCAGCTCCCCTGCTATAGCTGAATTAATAACTGATCAATGGTGTCCATCAGAAACTGGCATTTATCTGGCTGGTTTGATTCGGCTTCTGGATCACTTTCTAAGATGGCTTCTAACATTCGCTTGATATTCAGCAGCTTTAAACTATTCGGCACCTTCGCCTCAATGATCGCCTGCGCTGCGGCTAAATGACCGATCGCGCCCAGGTCAAACATCGCCGCCCAGCGCAAATACATATTCGGATGATCCAAATTCTGGATAATCCGCTCAATATATTGCGGCTCTTTTGTCAATAGATATAAATACCGAGCCGCCGCACATTGAACCCGTTCCGACGGATGGGTTAAAAAGGGTTCAATCTGGGGACGGGCTTGCCAAACTTCTAATGTTCCTAACGCTTCAATCAAGGCTTCATAGGGTTGCTCTGCTTGAGCGTTTAGCAGATTCAGCAAGGGGGAGACAGCTATGCGATCGCCAATCGCGGCTAAAGCCTGAATCGTTGCCTCTCGGAGGCTCAGATCCGGACAATCTAAGGCAGCAATTAACGCCGATACAGCTTGGGGATTTTTTAACTCGCCCAATGCTCGCGCCGCCTGACGCCGCAAGGGATATCCACCTGCTTGGGTGCGATAGGCTTCATCTTGGAGGGCTTCACATAGCACCGTCCACGAGTCCTGTACTTTATTCTTACCCAGCCACCACGCGGCATAGTAGCGTAACTGATTATCGTCTCCGTTTAAGGCTGCGATCGCCGTTTCTGCCGAACTAATGGGTTGGGGGGGAGAAGCGGTAGTCATTATATACAAAAATTTTGAGATCTAAATCGCTTTTTATTTATATATATTTTAAATCGAATGGCACTCAAAAGCGGGCATTTAGGGAGCGCTAAAACCTTTGATATACCGTAGGGTGGGTTGAGCGAAGTCGAAACCCACCAGCCTTCTACCTTGCCGCCTTCTACTATAAACAAGATTCGGGTCTGATTGATAGACAATAACTGCTTATCGCCTATCCTCCAGACCCGATACAGGCTAGTACAAGGGAACTCAAGGAGAGCCTACTATTACAAACCCGCTTGTGGTTTGTGTAGATCTGTTCTCAAACATCTCTACTGAATGCATGACTTCCCAGGTAGCCTCAATCATTTCTAGCTCAAAGCATTGATGGCATAGTTGAGGTAAATGTTCGCTTCTCCAGCAACATCTCCCGATAGACCATGATTGTCACGGACAAATTCTAGTGCCGCCACGTACCAACTGGACGACAAACCGAGAGCCGCGTTGAATTCTTTAACGCCAGCAATCACATATTCATCCAGTGGACCCGTTCCACCGACTACGCAGCAGTAGCTGATGACGCGCAAGTAGTTGTTAATATCCCGCACACACTTGGACTTGCCTTCTGGAGTCGAGGCATATTGAGGTCCTTCCATTTGAGTGGTGTAGGGGAATTTCTGATAAACATGATTAGCAGCAGCTTCAGACCATCCCTGACCATTATCAGTAAACGCTTTGGCAGCATCCAGACCCGCCTTCGCCCGACTGAAACGACCAAAAATGGCTTGCATTTCAGTATTAGTCGGATAAGAACCGCGCACGTCAGCGGCAGCAATCGCTTCAGTAATTGGGGTTTTCATCAGTATTGTTGTTCTCCTAAATGATTGACTTAGTTAAGTTGTCAGATTTAATTGTCAAAAAGCCGTTTAAACTCGACCTTAAGCAACGGCGGCTGCTGCTGTATCAAAATAGCTCGCTAATTCAGACATCAGAGCGCTGCAATCTCCTTGGGTAATGCCACTGGGGTCGTTGGCAATGGCGATCGCGGCATCTTTCATCTTGCCAATCCCGGATGCTACGGCATCTCCTGGTGTTCCTAGCGCTTGGTAGGTTTCCCGCAGACCATTGAGACAACGGTCATTCATCACACTGGCATCTCCTGCCACCATCGAGTAGGCGACATAACGGAGAATAAAGCCCATGTCCCGGATACAAGCGGCATGGTTACGATGATGGTCACAAGGACCACCGGGAGCGAACACTTGGGGACGTTCAGCTACTAATTCTCGGTACGCATTAGCGACGATCATGGAAGCGTTACTGGTGAGACGGTTAACCGTATCTAAACGCTTATTGCTTTCCGACACCATCGCTGAAAGGGCGTTGATTTGATCGCCACTCAGATAGGCACCACTTTTATCGGCTTGCTCCACGACTTTGGAAAACGCATCAAGCATCTTAATTAAGATCTCCTAGCTAAACGTTGTTTGAATCATTGATCTAGGTTTCTTTATACAATAGGCTGAATATTTTTAAGCGTTAAAAAATATTAAGTTGCATGTCATTGTACATGATTTTGCTCAAACCTTCTCATAGAAAGGGTTAAGGATGGTTCCTTTGATTAAAAAATTTACATTTTGTAAACTAATCAGCGATTTTAAGTTTACTTTTGTTAAGACTACGATGCCGAAAATTTACGGGCAATCTTTGATTTACCAACGCTTTGAGCCTTCTATTCCCGTCTGGCACATCATCTCATTCAACGTAATGTTTCTTAATGGATAAGGGTGTTAAGGGGTAGGGGAATATCGTGGGTTTAAGGTGTTAACACTAAATTGCTTTGTAACTACAAAAAAATCAGACAATAATCTTTAGTAAGTATATTTGCTTAAGTAATTATTACCAAATTTCTCATAAAGGCGATGAAGAGGGGGATCAAGATCTCCGCCCCTAGACAGAACTGGAAAATGAGGTTGTCGCGTAATCCGGAAATCTGTAACCCTCTGGCAATGGTAGCTTGAGCAGTTTGGACATCCTCAGGATTGGCGAGTTTGATCCGCCAAGGATTAAAAACTTAACAATTTGTAACAAATAAAAACTCAACATCATTGTATAAAAGTAACCTGAAGGGTAAAGATGACAGGTAAATGTTAACCAAAACGCCAAATAACCGTTATTTGGGGGGTTCTCATAATCAGCCGGAAATCTTCTCAGGTTTCTTGACGCTCCGTTTACGTTTTCCTTCTGGGAACGTGATTGGTATTCGTGAGAACAGACCCGATCAGGTGTTAAGGTTTCACTGTCTCGACCTAACCTGTCTAGAATTAAACCCTAGACTCAACCAAGCAAAGGAGGATTTGAGTTCATGTTTGATGCATTCACCAAGGTGGTAAGCCAAGCTGATACGCGAGGCGAAATGCTGACCGGCTCTCAGATAGATGCTTTGAATGCAATGGTTGCTGAAAGCAACAAGCGGATGGATTCGGTTAACCGGATCACCAGCAACTCGTCTAAAATCGTTGCTGATGCGGCTCGTGCTTTGTTTGCTGAACAGCCTCAGTTAATTGCTCCTGGTGGTAACGCCTACACCAGTCGTCGGATGGCGGCTTGCTTGCGGGATATGGAAATCATCCTGCGCTATGTTACCTACGCAATTTTTGCCGGAGATTCCAGTGTACTGAACGATCGCTGCCTAAACGGTTTGCGTGAAACTTATGTAGCGCTGGGTGTACCCGGAGCGTCTGTTGCTGCTGGCGTGCAAAAAATGAAGGATGCCGCGATCGCACTTGCGAATGACCGTAACAATATCACTCCTGGTGATTGCAGCGCTTTAATGTCCGAAATCGGTAGCTACTTTGACATGGCTGCCAACGCGGTTGCCTAAAACAAGGTAAAAAAAGATTGCCTGTTGAAGTTTAAACTTCATCAACACGTTTGAAAAAGTAAGCAAAAGATTAAGGAGATATCTCGACGATGAAGACGCCATTGACAGAAGCAGTCGCCGCTGCCGATTCACAAGGACGTTTCTTAAGCAGCACCGAAATCCAAATTGCCTTTGGTCGGTTTAAGCAAGCTCAAGCCAGCTTACAAGCAGCTAGAGCGTTAACTGACAAAGCGACAAACTTGATCGACGGTGCAGCTAACGCGGTGTACCAAAAGTTCCCCTACACCACTCAGATGCAGGGACCGAACTATGCTTCTACTCCTGTAGGGAAAGCCAAGTGTTCTCGTGACATTGGTTACTACCTGCGGATGGTAACCTACTGCTTAGTCGCAGGCGGTACCGGCCCGATGGATGAGTACCTGATTGCTGGGATTGATGAAATCAACAGCACATTTGAACTGTCTCCTAGCTGGTACATTGAAGCCCTCAAGTACATCAAAGGTAACCATGGCTTGTCTGGCGATCCTGCCGTTGAAGCCAATTCCTATCTTGACTATGCGATCAACGCCCTGAGCTAGATTGATCGCCTTGCCCGGAAAGGCAAGCAGTTGTTAGCAAAAAGGGTTAGCAATTGTTGGCGTTTCCGGGTATCGTTTTATTCATTTTCAGGGAGGGTTGAGATGACAAGTTTAACGGCAGCAAGGCGGTTAGGAATTGCTGCATTTGCGGAGTCTCCAAAAGTGGAGCTGCGTCAAAATTGGACGGAAGATGATTTGCAATTGGTGATCCGAGCCGCTTATCTACAAGTCTTCGGTAACGATAACTTGATGGAGTTTGAGCGGTTAACCAGTGCGGAATCACTGCTGCGTTATGGTCAAATCAGTGTTCGCGATTTTATTAGAACCCTGGGTCAATCGGAACTATACCGGGAGAAGTTTTTCTACTCCACCCCACAAGTGCGATTTATCGAACTGAATTATAAGCACTTTTTGGGACGAGCGCCCTACGACCAGTCAGAGATTGCGTATCATACTGACTTGTACAATCAACAGGGGTATGAGGCAGAGATAAACTCCTACCTGGACTCAATGGAGTATCAAGAGAACTTTGGCGAGTCCATTGTTCCCTATCCGATTGGATTTGAAACCCAACGCAATCAGAAAACCGTAGGGTATAGCCGAATTTTCCAACTATTTGGCGGATTAGGCAGTAGCGATCGCACTCAGCCGGCGGGGAATCGTTCTCGTCTGTTGCGGGAAGTGGCGCTGAATACCTCGTCTGCGATCTACGCTGATTCGCAAGGACAAGCGATCGTGGGTACTCGTGGCGGCACTCGCGAGCAGATTTATATCGTGCAGGTGATTCAAATCCCCAAACCCGGACGCATGACCCGAATCCGCCGCAGTCAGACGGAATATTACGTCCCTTACGAGCAGCTTTCACAAAAGTTACAACAAATCAATAAGATGGGCGGTAAGGTGACAAAAATAATACCCGCTTAAAGATAGTACAGACCAAACTAGCGCGTCTGTACAACCATAAACTGCGAAAACCAAGCGGGCTAACAAAATATCGGGTCCTGTGGAAGACGGGTAGCTGCCTGTGGACGCGGAGTAAGACCAATAGAGGGCAACCTTTGGAGGCGTCGGCGGATGAAGCGGGAAATCCCAAAGACGAATAAGACCGTCCTTGTTTTTAAAAGGTTGGAAGCCAAATAAGAGCGAAGCAAGTTGGGGTACTTCACGATTTCAACATTGGCGTTTAATCAGGAGAAATTTAAGTGGCTATTACAACAGCAGCGTCCCGACTAGGGACAGAAGCGTATAGTAATCCAACTCCGGTAGAATTGCGCCCTGATTGGGTTGAATATGATATCCAAGCGGTGATTCGTGCCGTCTACCGTCAACTGTTGGGTAATGACTATTTGATGGCGTCTGAACGCTTAACCAGTGCCGAGTCACTGCTGCGGAATGGGTATATTAACGTGCGCGAATTTGTGCGTTGTGTTGCCAAATCAGAACTTTATAAAACCAAGTTTTTCTACGGCAATTTTCAAACCCGTGTAATTGAACTCAATTACAAGCACCTATTAGGTCGCGCACCTTACGATGAGTCTGAGGTAATTTACCACCTAGATTTGTACGAAACCCAAGGGTACGACGCCGATATTGACTCTTACATTGATAGTGAAGAGTATCAAGAGAACTTCGGTGATTATATCGTCCCGTATTATCGCGGTTTTGAGACCCAACGGGGTCAGAAAACCGTCGGGTTTACCCGCATGTTCCAACTGTATCGCGGTTATGCCAATAGCGATCGCGCTCAGTTGGCAGGAAGTGAGTCGCGTCTGGCGACTGATTTAGCACAGAATTTTGCTTCAGCCGTGGTTGGACCATCCGGTGCGAATGAGGGCTGGGCATATCGCCAGTCTGCGAAGGGTGAAACCCCTAGTAAGGCATTGGGAGGTCCTGTCCCTTATGGCACACAAGGCAAAGTTTATCGTGTCGAAGTAGCGGGGATTATTAATCCCAGATATCCTAAAGTTCGTCGCAGCAGCAAAGCCTTCTTAGTTCCTTATGAAGAACTATCCAACAAACTCCAACAGATTAACCGTCTAGGGGGTAAAGTGGCTAGTATTACACCAGCTTAGTCCAAGAAGGCAGACGTTGACGTCCTCTAGAAAGAGGGAGATTGAACCGATCTGAACGGAGCAGATGGGACTGGGGACTGGAGAGATTAGGACTAGAGAGAAAATAGCGGAAATCGTTATATTATTTCTAATCTCCTAACTCTTGAGACTCTAGTCCCATTGGTATGTTGAGTGAGCAGACAAGTTGAGAATTAAGCCGGATAAAAATAGCTGTTTATCGGTCTAAATCAGAAACTTGAATGATTGATAATTAAAATAGTTACAAATACTCAAAAGGAGAATTGATTACTATGCTAGGTCAAGTAGCAGCAAGCAGTGCACCTAACAGCCCATCGGGGAACCGTTTCTTTACCTATGAAGTCACGGGTTTGCGTCAAAATGAAACCAATGACAAAAACGAATACCCCTTTCGCAAAAGCGGCAGTGTCTTCATTAAAGTGCCTTACAATCGCATGAATGAAGAAATGCGCCGCATTACCCGCATGGGAGGGACAATTGTCAATATTCATCCCGTGAATTCTGATAGTTAGTTGGCGGATTAAACTGAAGGCTGGTAAACGGTAAGGGGTAAGGGGAAATACTATGCTAATTATCTGTTACCGATTACCAGCTAAGGAGAAACAGTTTTGAATTTTGAGTTTGTAGGGGCGGGTTTTACTACTATCGTTTCTTACTGAACCCAGATATAACTAAACCCGCCCAGACGAGTGAAGGACATAAGACAAATGACATAAGACAAATGACATTTGTAACTGAACAATCGAGTGGTGGCGAGTCTTTAACAATAGAACAAGCACTGACGAACCTCAAGCAAAGGGATGATTTAAGTCTTTGCTATTATGCGGCGTGGTGGCTGGGAAAATTTCGGATTCGAGACGCCGCCGTAATCGACGCCTTGATTGTGGCGTTAGAGGAAGAGGCAGATCGTACCGAGGTGGGCGGATATCCCTTGAAACGCAACGCAGCGCGGGCGCTGGGGAAGCTAGGCGATCGCAAAGCGGTTGTGCCACTGATAAACTGTCTAGACTGCTCCGATTTTTATGTACGAGAAGCCGCCGCGCAGTCGTTAGGAATGTTAGGTGATCCCGTTTGTGTTCCTCAGTTAATGGGGTTATTAGAGGGTGGGATAGAGGCGGCTAAACCTGTACCCGGATCACCCCACTTAGCACAACCTTATAATGCAGTCATAGAGGCGTTAGGTAGTTTAGGAGCAAAAGAGGCGATCGCATTAATCGAACCCTTCCTAGAGCATAATCAAGAACGGATACAGTACGCCGCCGCACGAGCCATGTATCAGTTAACCCAGAATCCCGCCTATGGCGATCGCTTAGTGCAAGCTTTAAAAGGGGAAAAGTTACAATTACGACGGGCTGTACTAGCCGATTTAGGGGCAATTGGTTACTTAAAGGCAGCAGATGCGATCGCTCAAACCTTAGCGGAAAATAGTTTAAAGCTCATTTCTCTCAAAGGGGTATTAGAGCATGAAGTGAAAAACTCCGCCAGCGAATCCGTTCAGCTATCACAAGGATCAATCCATCTGATGAAGCTAATGGATGACTTGCTGTAACCTTGTAAATTTACGAAAGTGCTAATAGTACACCCAAATGTAGAGGCGCAAGCCTTGGCATCCGTGTCAACTTGAGCCATAACCCCCTCACCCCCAGCCCCTCTCCCACCAGGGGAGAGGGGAGCAATAAGAAGCGCCCCAAATAAGTAAACTGGCGTCCTCACATAAGTACCTAATCCTGATGAGAAACACAATATAACACATAACGAATGATAGAACTTGATTCTCGCCTTGCGAGTATGACAAATGACGAATGACGAATGACAAATGACAAATGACCAAAACCTAATTCAAGCCGTTGAACAAGCCGATTCTTCCCCTCGCTTACTTGCTGCGGTGCGAACCTTAGCCAATGCCAAGATAGAAGCGGGGATACCCACATTAATTGCCGTTCTCAGTTATAACAACCCCGGTGCCGCAGTCGCCGCCGTCGATGGATTGGTGCAATTAGGAGACGTGGCTGTAGAACCATTACTCAACCTGCTTGATGAATATAACTATGGAGGAAGGGCTTGGGCGATTCGAGCCTTAGCCCAACTTGCTGATCCTAGAGCCTTAGACACCTTACTGAATGCGGCTGAAACCGACTTTGCTCTAAGCGTGCGTCGTGCGGCGGCGAAAGGTTTAGGAGATATACAATGGTCAAAATTGTCTCCTGCAGAGAGTCCCTCAGCCCAAGGGCGAGTGCTGAAAACGTTACAGGTAACCTCCCATGATCCCGAATGGGTAGTGCGTTATGCTTCCGTGGTAGGGTTGCAAGGATTAGCCACTGTAGTAACCGAAACCCAACCGGATTATTGGCAACAGATAGTCGCTCATTTTGAGCAACTGATGAAAGATGAGTCAGATTTAGCCGTTCGCACCCGCGTACAATTCGCCTTAGCACAACTGCAACCGGAAATGGCAAAGGCTGGGTAATGGCGTGGCAGACTTAATTTGATAGATTAGGCTTGTAGTAAGGGCTTTAGCCCTATATGGTTCAAAGACTTACCCAGTAAGCTTTAGCGACTATACCTATGTTTCCGTTCCAATATCCCGTACCGCAAACTGATCCACCCTTGTCGCCCAGAGAAACCCTGCCGACGATGTATGATCTTCCAAGTGAAGATCCGGAGGAGCCTGGTTTGCCTGATGAATTCCATGATTGGCAGGCACAATTGTTGAGTTTGACATTTCGTCCGCCTCATTATCCGCCACAGCAGGTATTTTGTGCCAGTGACATGAACCTTTACTACGACGTGCGTCATCCAGGATGGTACAAGCGACCCGATTGGTTTGGGGTGGTGGGTGTACCTCGACTTTATGAGCAAGTCGATATGCGCCTGTCTTACGTAGTGTGGCAAGAGGGTGTGAATCCTTATGTGGTGGTAGAATTGCTCTCTCCAGGAACGGAGAAGGAAGATTTAGGGGAAACGGAAGCGGAAATGCGACCCGTTGAAGCGAGGGAAGGTGTAGGAAATGGGCAAGTAATTGAGCCTCAAGTTGAGCATAAACCGCCGCGAAAATGGCAAGTTTATGAGCGGATTTTACGGATTCCTTATTATGCCGTTTTTAGTCGTTATACGAATCAGTTACGAGTCTTTACATTAGCCGGGGGACATTACCAAGAGTTAGAGTTACAGGAGTCGCGAGTGTGGATTCCTGAGTTGGATTTAGGTTTGGGATTGTGGCAAGGGGAATTTCAAGGAATTGAGCGTTTGTGGTTGCGTTGGTATGATGCTCAAGGGAATTGGATTTTGACTGAGACGGAACAGGAGAGACAACGAGCAGAAACGGCGGAAACTCAGTTACAGTCTTTGCTGGAGCGATTGCGGGAATCAGGAATTGATCCTAATACATTGTTGGGTGGTTAGAGTGGAATCGAATGGTGCGATCGCGTCTTCGTGTTACCTTAGCTCCAGGTTAGACTCTATTGGCATCAGAGTGGTTTAGGGCTAGCGCAAGCAATGTGGTCAACACCTCTTATAGCTTCACATAAAAGCCATAATGTCAAGCATGGGGAGTGAGTTTACAGATAAGCGATGGTGCAGGCTCCCTCGCGATTTATCCGAGGGATGAAACCAAGCAAGGCATTTAGCCTAGCAACTTTAGTTGCTTTTCTTGTTAGATTTAGGTACAATAGTGACGTGAGAAACAGAGTTTGTCGGTGATAACTCTGTATACATAAAAACCTTCTGAAAAACATAAACGGTGTAATTGATCTTGCTAGGATTTCAAACGAGCCAAAATTCGTACAATGCCGATTTTCTCAGTCGGAATAGCATTTTTGTAAAAACTAAATAGTTAATAAGTACCGTAGGGCATACGGAAACTTCCTAATTAATTTAGGTAAAAGCTTGGAGAGCTACCCTAAAAAGTGGAGTTCTAGATATTAAGTGATATTCTAGTTTGCTTCGGGTATGACATAATCGTGTAAGACCTAATTAGAGGTGACTCGAAATGGCAACGATTAGCTCAAGAATCCCCCGTCTTTTAAGCGGGGGAGTGTCAACAGAAATCGATAATCAAGTTCCTGCGGTTAATCCTGTCTTTGCCCGCCACGAGACGTTTCATCCTCGGTTTGGCTGGCTGAAGAAGGGTTTTGACAAGGCAACTGAAGATCCAGGAATTTTTTTGAGTCCGGATGCACCTGTACGTTTGGGCGTGGGGAAGAATATGGTGCGCTCGATTCGTTACTGGTGTTCGGCGTTCAAAGTGCTGGACAATGATAGTCCCTCAGAATTTGGCAAACAATTGTTGGCGGATAACGCTTGGGATGAATTTCTAGAAGATCCCGCCTCGCTGTGGCTACTCCATTGGTATCTCCTCAAACCCACCTGCTCGGCGACGGCTTGGTATTTTGCGTTTCATGTCTTTCGTCCGGTTGAATTTTCAGCCGATGATTTATTTGAGGCGCTTTGTGACTATAGGGATAGTCTGGGTAGTCGTATTGTCGATGCCTCACTAAAAAAAGACATCACCTGCATCTTGCGGATGTATGTAGAACCCGATACCAAGACAGGCGTGAGTGAGGATTCCATTGACTGTCCTTTTGCTGAACTTGGCATTATCCAAACCCTAGGGAACTCAAAGCACTACAGGTTTCAAATGGGTGCAAAAACTAATCTCCCCGCCGAGGTTGTCGTTGCTGCTTGTTTGGAGTTTGCCGCGTTTAAAGGGAATCAGAAAACCATATCCATTGCCAGTCTTACCTTTGATCCAGGTAGCCCGGGTTTGGCGTTCAAGCTGAATGAAAGTGCTGTCTGTGACGCCATTGAACAGGTGGGGCGGTTCTCAAAGGATCTCACTCTCTCTGACTCAGCGGGATTGATTCAGTTTTCCTTCAAAAAGCAGGCAAAGGCGCTAGCACACGATATCCTAGACAGGTACTACAGTACCAGAAGACGCGGTGGGGCAAAGTAATGAAACG
>JGI11783J13700_1088201_pt1 | contig 11359 bp, 12 predicted proteins | sample ElkSlonscriptome_6_FD_13700 | JGI IMG/M metagenome (IMG submission 13700)
GGATGATATCAGGGTTACTATGAGTCGGTGTGAAGGTCAAGTTTCCAGTTTGAGTCCATTTTCCTAAGTAGGTCGCTGTACCCGAAGCATTAAGCTCACCACTGGTCAACTGTCCGTTATCATCAGTCATTACCTCTAATGTGCCTGTTCCCGTCAAATCGAAGGGACGTTCTACCGCGATCGCGGGGTGCATTCCCAAGCATATAGCAAAGGCTAACCCGAAGATGAATTGAAACGCACGGGTCATTGTTGTTCTCCTTGTTGTTAAAGAAAATAGTGATGGAACTCCGCCAATTTGCTCCCAGTGAGTCTAAACTCAAAACTCTCATCCCTTCTTCCCAGTAATTTGCACAAATAGCGTCCGTTTTCGCGGACCATCTAAATCAAAAAATAAGACCGATTGCCAGGTTCCCAGTGCTAACTTGCCATCAACAATCGGAATTACCTCACTGGTACTCAGTGTCATTGCCATAAGATGCGAATGAGCATTCATCGGCTCATTGTCTGGCACATCTCTTAGGTGTAAATCATTATGTAAATAGCGGTCATAGTCTGGCGCTAATTTTCTCAGATAAACCTTAATATCCTCTAATAATCGTTGTTCATTTTCATTAATCGCTAAGGCTGTGGTTGTGTGGCGGGAAAAGACAAGCACTTGCCCATTGTGAATAGAGGTTTGTGCTAAAAGCTTCTCAATGTGAGGCGTCACATTACAGATAGTAATTCCTGACTCCGTTTCGATTTCGAGCAATTTATTCAAAATAGGCATGGACTTCCAGAGATTAATTAACGATGAATCATTAATTATTAGCTTCAATAAACTCAAGCAAATGATGATGAAATTCATCGGTTTTATTCATATAACAAGCATGACCTGCCTCAGCTAAAATAACTTTTTTACCAGGGGGAATGGCTTGCAGTAATTTATCTGCTTGTGCCACGGGTACAATATTATCAACAATATTATCATTGCTTCCCCAAATTGCTAGGATAGGGAGTTCTATTCTTTGTAATTGAGAACTTAATCGAGAAATCCCCACAGGCGCAACAGCAACAAATCCTTTTAACATGTCTGGATGCTTGCCAAGAAATGGTAGGCTATAGTTGCCACTCATGGAAGGAGAAACAAGAATTGGCTTTTGCAGGTTTAATTGCACAATAAATTCCCGTAAAAACGCTTCAGGAGAACCAGATATTTCCTGAGATTGACCATAACCGGGCAAATCAATCGCTACAGCCCGATATCCGTTTTCCGCCAATAATTTTAAACTGCCAATGTCTTGCCACGTCTGGAAACTAAAACTTGCGCCATGCAAAAATAGCACTGAAGGCGCTGTCGGATTGCCCGCGTCTAGATAATGAATGGTTGCGCCTTGAATCGGGAGGGATTGAGACTGAATTGTTATATCCATTGTTATTATCTTATCTTTCCCCCTCTGCCTTCGGAAACTTAGTTAACGTTAACCGGACAGAAATAACTACTTATGATTCGCCAAAACTTTCTTGATAAAAAACCTGATCAACATCAAAGCGTCCGCCGTATTCTTTAAACGGTTCAGCCGCATATCCCATCGCCAACAAACAGCAAACGTCCACATCTGCCGGAATATTAAACGCTTCCTTAACTTGTGCAGTGGTAAATCCTTCCATGGGACAGGTATCGACGCCAAAACTTTTTGCCACAATCATTAAATGCGCCACGGCTAACATTGTATGGCGATTTGTCCAGGCTTCTATGGAGTCAAAACAGGGTTTATTTTCAAATAACTGAGGAACCGCCGATCGCAACGTATTAGCATAGGCGTCATTGATCGCATCGGCTTCTTGTCCCAATTGAATCACGGATTCAATATACTCCTTTTGGTTGATGCGGCGATCGCCACAACAAATTAATATTATCGGCGCTTCCCCCACCTGACGCTGATTAAAGGCACAGGCTTTGAGTTTTTCCCGATTCGCCGCTTCCCGCACCACTACAAATCGCCAGGGTTGTAGGTTGTAACCGGAGGGCGATCGCACGCCTAAGCGAAATATTTCTGTTAAAATATCCTCCGGAATCGTATCCGAACGAAAAGAACGCGCCGCACGACGTTGTTCAATAGCAGCTTGTACATTTAGGGTGGGTTGCAAATCACTGGTCATTCGATTTTTGGGATAACGACAAATAAATTAAAATAAGGTGGCTGTTTAAACCACCTCATCCTACCACAACGGGTAATATTAAACCCAATTCAATTCAGCTTAAGCTAAAACAAAGTCCACGTCTTCAGCGCCAGAGGTTTCACTTTGTCCTGATGTAACTTGTTCTCCATTTACATCAACACAGAATGGTGTATCTTCCAGGTTAACATTATAATCTGTTGTGTCTGCTGTATACCCCACACTAGCAATCATTTTCCGCCCTTCATCGGTGTAAGCAAACGCCAACATTTGATTTTTATCTTTCTGATTGTCGTAAGCCCAAATCACCATATATTGTTGTCCCTGATATTCAAAAACCTTAGGCGGACGAGTGGGCGTATAACGACCTTCATCACCAAAGCTAGCATCGAGGAAACCTTGTACCGAATCCGTGGCGACTGTCGCATAAGCAACTTCTTCTTCAGATGCAGGTTCTGCTTCTTCTTGACTTTCATCAACCACTTCTTCTTGGTCTCGGTTGCGTAAATAATCAACCGCCATTTTCGTCCCAATACCACCAACCGCAGCCACACCCGTACCGATGAGAATATTGCGAAGCAGATTTTTCTTATTCATGATTTCTCCTGAACGTTTTACCTAATTTACGTCACGTCAATATTATCATTAACAGTACCAGGTAATAATGTCAGGAAAATTTTGGATTTTTAGCGTAAGAAAGAATTACCCTTTTATTCTCTGCCTTCTCTCCTCTAAGTAGTCGGACAAAATAGTTCAAGGAAAAAGGGTTAAACCCTTTGACACCCTTGCACCGCTATCAGGGAAAATGTACTATGGCTCCCCTAGCTCCCCCAGCTCCCCCAGCTCCCCCAGCTTCCTACCTCCACCACCAGACTCCCTGAAGCAACCCCTACTTACCCTCTACCCCCTGCCTTGGAGCCTTGGAGCCTTCTCCGTTCTCCCTATTCCAACAGGGAGTAGTTAACCCAGATTGAGTTGTGTTAATCAGAGTCAGATGAAATATATCGACTAATCAAGTTAACTGTGTAGTTGAGACTAAGGAGGAGAAGGAGTAGAATTGCTATTTTTATCGGCAACGGAGCAAAAAACAAGCAAAATATTAGGCAGATTAAGGCAGTGAGTATAGCAGCCACTCGTTCTATTTCTTCAGTAACTTTAATGCTGAGGTAGAAGGCTATTAAGGCAATCAGTAAAGTTATTGACCAAAGTATCAGCGTCATAAAACTACGGAAGGAATAAATCAAGTATCTGCTTCATTAAACTCAGATGTAGCATGATGGCAATTGTTACAGGTTCAGAGATTCCTGTATAGGAGCCTTTTCGGACGATGCATCTCTTTACCTTAACATCTTTACCTTAACATTTAAACCACCGCTTACAGGAATTAAACGCCACTCAATAATCGTAACATTGGCTACAAAAAAACATTATTTTTACAGATTTAACCTGCCACCTATTGACACAACGCTTGATTTGCTAATCAACAGCGTAACCGCCTAACTGGGGTGATTGAATGAATGCGCTAGGTCATCATAGTCATCCATCCCATTACCTTTTTCCCTCTGCGGAAAAGTACAGAGTCCGCTAATCCTAAGTAATGGGCGACGAGTAGTAGTAAAAAAGATTGACCCATAACCTGATCAAGAAGGTTAGGGCAATTTTCAAAGTCTAAGCATAATACTGTGGAACGGTTCCAGAGTTCTCGAAATAATTTACAATTTTTAGGTAGAAATGATATAAGAGAACGAAATCGGCTGAGTGCCGCCTTCTCTAAGTCTGCGCTGGTGTAATTGGCTGGGGAGTGTTGATCTGCCATTCTTATCCTCCTAGTAGCCTAATAGCTCTCCCATCTCCAAGATAATAGAGTGAAGCCTCTGCCTCCAAAACTCTGTAACGAAAACTTTACTATTGGTAGATTTTTTCTTGGCAAGGGTTTTCCTCAAACTCCTACATAAGACATAAGGCAAAGGACAAATGATGATCCTAACCGTTCACGTTAAACGGTGCTGACTAATTAACCTGACTGCCATGACTCCGAGGATCATCTGGAGACGTCTTTGACGATGACACAGGCGCTTTAAATGTAGAGACTTGTCCATCGCCTTGAGTATAGGGTAAAGGTAGGTCAGCGACCAAGGCTTCTATGTTCGCCTCTAAAACTGGGCGAGGTTGTTCCCCAATCGTTTGGGCAATGGCTTCGCCTTGGGCGTCTAAAAACACAAAATGGGGGATACCATCGACTCGATAGTTGAGAATTTCGGGTAACCACTTGCTGTTATCCACATTCAGCATCACAAAATTAACCGAGTCGGTGTACTGTTGTTTCAATTCCCCCAAGTCTTGCGCCATGGCTTGACAAGTAGTACACCAGTTAGCATAGAACTCCATTAAGGTTGGCTTGCCATTACTCATGGCAACTTCTAGGGGCGTGGATTCCTCAGCTTGGGCATCGAGAGAAGCCGAACCCGTCTGTGTTTGTAATCCTAAGAATAGAGCAACGCCGAGAATGATGGCGACTAGGGCAATTATAAAATTTCTCAGCCGAGAGCTGAGACTTGCTTTAGGTGTCTGGGGAGATGGAGAGCCGGAGTCTGGGGAATTCGCGGTCATGTTTAACGCAATTTAAGTTACAACTTGTCAAGTTTCATCAAAACGATGCTGTCCATAGACTAACAAGACCATGAAAAAACGGCTAACCCTCACCTTTCCAAAACGCACAGTCCAAATGCCAGTAACATACCGACTGGCAAAGGATTTCAATGTCGCCGCCAATATTATCCGCGCTCAAGTTGCCCCCAATCAAATTGGCAAACTTGTGGTGGAACTCTCAGGAGATATCGATCAGCTTGATGCTGCCATTGAGTGGATGCGATCGCACGATGTCAATGTATCCCTGATTGACCGGGAAATCTTGATTGACGAAACAAGTTGTGTCGATTGTGGATTGTGTACGGGTGTGTGTCCCACCCAAGCCTTAACCCTCAATCCCGATGACTTTCGACTCAACTTTACGCGATCGCGTTGTATTGTCTGTGAGCAGTGTATCCCCACTTGTCCGGTTCAGGCTATTTCTACGAATCTTTAATTAGTCATTCGTCATACTCGCTCCCTTGAGAAGCAAGCTACGTCATTCGTCATTTGTCATTTGTCATTGGACAATTAACGATTGTTATTTAATAAGGGTCGTACAATCAGAAAACCTGCACCAAAGGCACTGAGTACAATCAACACGATGGCTAAGACTAAAAACCAACCATTGACCTCTCTGTGACTCTCAGAGGCGGATGTACGCCGGGAACGAGAGTCTTCCTGTTCAATGACGAAACTTTCTCTGTAAGGCGAGGAAAGGGGGTCTAACCGGGGATGAGGAAGGGGAACCTCAACCCCTACCCTAGAGGGAGCTGATTTAGGTGATTTAGGTGATTTAGGGATTGACGGCATGGGATGGGATTCTGAGGGAATCGATTGGCGTCGAGGCATTTCTACCCCGGTGACGGGTGTCAATGAATCCACTACCTGCTGGAGATGTTGGCTCGATTGCAGCACTTTTTCCACTTCTTGGCGCAGTTTTTGGTTTTGTTTGACCAACTGCTTATTTTGACCATTGAGGGAATCCAACATCGCTTGGGCTGCTTGTAACTCAGCCGCCAGTTCCCGGTATACAGAGATTGGCACGGAAGGGCAATAATTATTAACAGGGGTTGACGGGGTATAACGGTCGGTTGGCGGATTTTGCATAGAAGGATTAATTGGGGAATTAGAATACATCTTAATTCGCGACTGGATAGTTTGTTTATGGGATTAGCAGGGGCAAGATCGATAACGATCTAGGTAGAGTTATAGCAAAAGGCAGAAGGTAGAAGGGAAAAGATTGACTGATCAAGGTTTCAGCACAAAGTACAAAGTCCCCTCGACCACCACCAACAAAATGTCCTCTCTTAAAGTGTCTATGACAAGTAGACTTACAGTTTGTCCAGACTGGGGAAGCATCTGGAAGTGTGTATCAGTTGGGGGCTTCGTTAGTCTATTCAACTCTTACGTCACCAGTCCTGTCCCTGGCAATCCCCACGCTCCACGTTAGTAGCGTGGGGTTGTTGAAAACTGTGGCATTAATTATACGACGCCTATCTTACACTATTCGCCTCTTTAGGAAAGAAGCCTATGCTGTTTAACATTAACTTCATGGTTTTGCCATTTCCGGTCATCAAGAGGGCAATAATGGGAAAAAATGCCCCACAGGTCCATATCCTTGACCAATATCGAGGGCGTATTGGAGTGCTGTTGTCACATACTCCTTTGCCTTCTGCACGGCGGTGAGTGGGTTTTTGCCCATCGCCAAATTCGCCGCGATCGCACTACTGAGTGTACAGCCTGTGCCGTGATTATTCTTGGTTTCGATCAACGTCGTTTTCAGGGTGTAGAACTGAGAACCATCAAACCAGATATCGACCCCACATAAATCACCCTTCATCGCACCGCCCTTAACTAAAACAGTGTTTGCTCCCAGTTGATAAATGCGTTGAGCAGCCGATCGCATATCATCAAGGGTATGAATCTCTAAACCACTAAGTAATTGAGCTTCATAACGATTGGGTGTCACTATCGTTGCCAGAGGAATCAAACCTTCTCGCAAAGACGTTACCGCCTGATCATCAATCAGTTGGTCTCCTGTGCGGGATACCATCACCGGATCAACCACCAGGGGGTCAAGCTGGAAACTCTTAACCTGAGACACTACAGCATTAATAATCTCGGCGTTGAGTAACATACCCGTTTTGGTCGCCTGAGTCCCCATATCGCGCACCACTGCCTCAATTTGAGCAACAACGGCGGCGACTGGCAAAGCATCAACGCGGTTGACCCCTTGAGTATTCTGGGCGGTGACACAAGTCAGGACACTCGCACCATGAACCCGGTGGAAGGCATAGGTTTTCAAATCTGCCTGTATTCCTGCCCCACCGCCGCTATCTGATCCGGCTATTGTCAGCGCTACTGGTACTCGCATCAGTTTCGTCAGTTAACAATTAACAGTTAACAACAAGCATTTTGAGTTAACTCCTCATCTCCCTCAGCTCCCAGACGTAGCATGCTACGTCTCTACATGGCTCCCCCGGCTTCCCCGGCTTCCCCAGCTCCCCCGGCTCTTTTCTCCTACTAGCTTCTGGGAAAACGACGCCGTTGCAAAAATTCGGGAATATCTAACCCCGGTCGGGTTTTCGGTTCTGGTGCAGGGTTTGGCGGATTAGGTCTCGGTGTGATCGGTCGTGTATAACGGGGAACTTCATTTACAGGTGGGGGCGGTGGCGCTTCACCACTAAATCCCGTGGCAATCACCGTAATTCTAATTTCACCTTGAAGCCTGTCATCAATCACAGCACCAAAAATAATATTAGCGTTGGGATCAACCACCTCGTAAATTGTTTCCGCCGCCGCATTAACTTCGTGTAGCGTCAGATCACCACCCCCGGTAATATTAAAAACTACCCCTCTAGCGCCTTCCACCGACGACTCCAGCAGGGGCGAGGAAATCGCCGCCACCGCCGCTTCTCTAGCACGGGATTTACCGGAACCTACACCAATTCCCATTAACGCTGAACCCGCGTCTGCCATAACAGCTCGCACATCAGCAAAATCGACATTCACTAACCCTGGAACGGTGATAATATCTGAAATCCCTTGTACACCTTGACGCAGGATATCATCGGCAACTCTAAACGCATCTTGAACCGGTGTTTGTTCAGAAATCACCGACAACAGCTTATTATTGGGAATCACGATTAGAGTATCGACGCGACTTTGCAGTGCGGCAATCCCTTCCTCCGCTTGAGACGTGCGGCGGCGTCCTTCAAAGGTAAACGGACGAGTGACTACGCCCACCGTTAACGCGCCCATTTCTTTGGCGATTTCTGCCACAATCGGTGCTGCACCCGTTCCTGTACCGCCGCCCATCCCGGCTGTAATGAAAACCAAATCGGACTCGGCTAAGGCTTGGGCAATTTCATCGCGAGATTCTTCTGCTGCTTTTTGACCAATGGCGGGATTTCCCCCCGCACCGAGTCCCCGTGTCAACTTTTGACCCACCTGTAAGCGTTTGGCGGCGGAGTTTTGGGAAAGGGCTTGAGAATCGGTATTAATTGACCAAAACTCGATCCCAGCCACTTCACTGGCAATCATCCGGTTGACAGCGTTGCCGCCTCCACCACCAACACCAACAACTTTAATTCTGGCAACACTACCTGGCAAAATGTTGTCGCTCCTCGCGTCTTCCCTGGGAATCCCTTTGGAATCATAATCATGGGGTTGACTAAACTGCAACCCAGAGTTGCTGAAGGGATGGGTATTCTCCGCTCCAACTGAAAGATCGGTATTCAGCGTTATCGGAGAGCTTTGATGGACAAGCCCTAGTTTACTATTAAGCGTCATTGGAATAGGTCAGGGTTGATAATCAACTTTATCAGTTATATGTAACAATCTGAGTCAACTATAGGGTAAGTCGATTGAAAAACCAACGAACACCCCGGTTTGTTGTAAATACTCTTGAAGGGTAGTCTCCTCAAGATTTACTCAAATGGGCATAGCTGAATTTTCTTTTATAGCACTCTTACCGCCATGGTTAGTCATGATCCGGTTTAGGGGTTTCACTTGCCGTCTTCATCTGAATCACGGGACGGTCTGGGTTTTTGAGATCAATATAGGCGATTTGACTAGGTTGAAGCTGAGTGGGTAATTGTCTCATGCGATCCAAAACTGCCAGTTGTTCCGCCAATTGGGAACTATCCGATCCTAGATGCACATTTCCTAATTCGGTTTTCAAGATTAAATTGGCTGGGTTGCGCCAATCAATCTCCAGGATTTTGACGGGAGAGTGATGGACAACCGGATACACTTGCGACCAGTATGGACGATAGTGTTCATTCTGACCCCGCACTTGCAGCGTGGGTAACTCGACATTGGCTTTGAGAGAACGATAGCTACTCTGGGGCATCCAGACGCCTCGTTCATCCAAAAAGCCCGGTTCTGAGGTTGTCTGAGTTTGCCCCTGGGCGATCGCAACAGGTTGGCGTTCTTGGACTTGAATGATCAACCCCGGAGGCATAAGTTGACGGGTGACTGTGGCTTCAGCAATGGGTGCAGCATCTTCGAGAGACTCTGCGATCGCTTGGGGTTCCACTCGCCAGAGTGATTGAGGATAGGATAAGGGGAGCAGCGATCGAATCGCCTGAGTTGAGAGAAACTGATTGCCCTCAATGTCAATTTGTTCCGGTTGGCGAATTACCCAATCGGGTAAGGTAATCGCCCAAATCAAACCGCTAGCCATACCGCCTACCATAAGCGATCGCCACAGCGCCTGAAAAAATTTAACTCGGCGGGCACGTTTTAGCTGTTGTCGCCGATTACTGATTTGGGCTTGGGAAACTGATGCAATGTTATTCGTCATTCGTCATTTGTCATTTGTCATTCGTCATACTCGCTCCCTTGAGAAGCTACGTACAGTCGGGGCGGGCGCGAGTTACATCTGGGTGTAACCGAAAAGATAGTAGTGAAACCCGCCCCTACATAATCTCCCTTATCTCCCCCATCTTCCCCATCTCCCTCATCTTCCTCACCTTCCCCATCTTCCTCACCTTCCCCATCTTCCTCACCTTCCCCATCTTCCTCACCTTCCCCATCTCCCTTATCTCACTCATCCTCTACTCTACCTGAGGGATCAAATCCAAGCCATTCAACCCTAAAGGGGGTATTACCCCTACGTATAAGGGTTCGGTCAATGATTTACGCTCTACTTGAATCAGGTGACTCAAGAGTCTTGCTTTATGAAACTGCATCTACCTACTTTTTTCAAAGCTTGTAACCCAGCTAGAACTCTAGTGATGGGCAATCCAGAGGATCGTCAGTACTATATTAATTTTTCGTCTGTGCGGGGCGGCAAAATTATCGAAGCCTTAGGACGCACGATCGCACGACTTTCGCCGGATGAACCTACCTGTCAGCTTTTTACGGGACATATTGGCTGTGGTAAGTCTACAGAATTGTTTCGCTTGAAGGCTCAGTTAGAGGCGGAACAATTTCATGTTGTCTATTTTGAGTCATCTCAAGACTTGGACATGGCAGATGTTGATATTAGCGATATTTTACTCAGTATCGCTCGGTCGGTGAGTGAAAATCTCGAAGCGATCGGGATTCGTCTCCAACCCCGGTACTTTAACAAACTCTTCAACGAGATTAATGATTTTTTACAGACGCCTATCGATGTGGATGTAGCGGCTGAACTGTCCGTCGGTATTGCCAAAGTCACTGCCAAAACCAAAGATAGTCCTCAATTGCGCGAACAGCTCAGACAACACCTAGAGCCTCGTACTCAAGGAATTCTGCAGGCGATTAATACTGAAATCATTGAACCGGCGATTAAAAAGCTCAAACAACGAGGTAAACAAGGGTTAGTTGTCATTATCGACAATTTGGATCGAGTTGATCCCCGACCGGTTCATGCGGGGCGATCGCAGCCTGAGTACCTGTTTATCGATCGCGGCTCTCAATTGCGACGTTTACGCTGTCATCTGGTTTATACTGTCCCCTTAGCGCTGATGTTCTCTAACGAGTACGAAACCCTGAAGAATCGCTTGGGCGGGGGTGTGGCTCCCAAAGTATTGCCTATGGTACCGATCTGGTATCGAGATGGTCGTGAATTTTCTCAAGGAATGGCATTACTCCGACAACTGGTTTTAGCCCGTGCGTTTCCCAAAGTTCCTCCAGAAGAGCGCTTAAATTTAATCCCAGAGGTTTTTGACAGTCCCGAAACCCTGGATCGCATCTGTCGGATTAGTGGGGGTCACATTCGCAACTTGTTGGGACTGCTATATAATTGCCTGCAACAAGAAGATCCACCCTTTTCTCGCGAATGCTTAGAGAGTGTGATTAAGGGATACCGAGACGATCTGGCGTTAGCGGTTGAGGATGCAGAATGGCAGTTACTCTTTCAGGTGGTTCAGCAGCAGTCCATTCGCGGCGAAAAAGAATATCAAACTCTGTTACGCAGTATGTTTGTCTATGAATACCGCGATGACTTGGGTCGTTGGTTTGGAGTAAACCCAGCTTTAGCCGAGACTGCTCGGTTTAAATCGGTTGCTGATGTGAGTGCTTGATGGGGAGCTGGGGAAGCTGGGGGAGCCGGGGGAGCTGGGGGAGCTGGGGGAGCTGG
>JGI11783J13700_1088751_pt1 | contig 11354 bp, 11 predicted proteins | sample ElkSlonscriptome_6_FD_13700 | JGI IMG/M metagenome (IMG submission 13700)
GCTGGAGGTCAAGACCTATGAATAAGTGGTTAATCATTGCCTTAGTCGGGCTGTTATTGTTCACTGGGAATAAAGCTAAGCGAAAAATTGAACCGGCGATTGCCTCTGGCAGTGCGCGAAGCGCAATCGCGGGTAATGAGGCTAAGTCAAGAGAAAAATCCGAGCCTGCGATACGTTCTGTAGGAACAGGCTCCGCCAACGCAGATGATACTAAATCTCTAGAAAAATCTGAACCCATCCGCACTCGAACCCGTCACACCGTATCCGCCACCGTCGCCAAGCTGGAGAACATCCAAGTTAAGGAGGGCGATAGAGTCAAAATCGGTCAAGTCCTGGTGGATAACCCGGATGAGAGGAAATTTCTAGAGACAAAACGAAGGGAATTAGAATTAGCGATCGCAACTAACCAACCTGTCCCAGTTCCACCCTCACCACCCATAGCCGATTACTCAGCAGAAGTCGCGGCGGTTGAATCAGCGAGGGCGATGTTAGCCAGTTTAAACCAAACCCCATTACCTGAATATCGGTTTACCACTACTGAACTGATCCAAGTGATGGACAGATCAATCATTCGGGAACGTCAAGCGCTTGCGTTGGAACGAGTAAGGTCTGAACAGACGCTGAATCAGGCGATCGCCAACCTACAAACTGCCAAATCAGATTACCAGCAGCGACTGAGTGACTATCAGTCCAAAGTGATGGAAGTTGAACGAGAGAATGCTGAACGAGAACTGCTTCAGGCTAAATTCAGACGCGATTTAGCTGAACTTCAGCTGAACTTCAGCAACACGGGAGCTACACTAAGCCCCTATTCAGGCAGAGTACGACAGGTGAAAGTCCTGGGGCAATCGGAATCTGGGTTAAAAGTCGAAATCGTTTTATTAGTGAGTGAGCGATGACCCGCGCCCCAAGCACTGCACAAGCCTTACGCAGACCTGCATAAGCACTGCACAAGACCTAAACAAGCCCTAAACTTACCTGAAACTGTTGCCTGTTGCCTGTTGCCTGTTGCCTATTACAAAGAGGTGCTGACCATGAAACGATTAATCGGAGCGATTACTTTAATAATTGGAGTGGGAGCGATCGCGATCGGTGTTAACTCCCAAAAAGTCACGAAAAAAATTCCCCCAAATTCGCTCCACTGCCAATTGATTTCTGGCAGTATCTACGATGGAGATACTTTCAGAGTCAATTGTAATGGGGAACAGGTAAAAATCCGATTGTGTGGAATTGACGCACCGGAAAAAAAACAGCCGCTGGGAATCAAATCACGCGATACCCTACGGAAAATGATTCGGGATGACGTTTATCTAACCATTGTCGATAGCGACAGATACGGGCGCAAAGTGGCTGAGGTGTTTGTCCCCACAGGCAGAGGGGAAGAAGAAATCTTCATCAATGCAGAGATGATCCGACGCGGGATGGCTTGGCACTATGAGCGCTATTCCAACAACTGTCCGAACTGGGATGTTTTTGATCAGATGGTCACTGAAGCGAAGGAGAAACGGTTGGGGATTCATGCCAAGTCTGATTCGGTACCGCCTTGGGAATGGAGGAAGCGGTAGCGATCGCACTCCTCCCCATCCCTATAAAATATCAGTAGCGATCGCCACCCTGGAACAATGCCCATCCACCGTCAGCGTTATCCTACGAATTGGTCAGACATTGCCCAACGAGTTAAAGCAGTTACTCCCCTACATAGCATTGGGGGTTTCCACCATCAGGGCGAGAATACGCCGATCTTTCTCCACACCGTCTGCCTCGGCTGTCCGTATCGTATGGACATTGACAGTCTCCTGATATTGAACTGCGAATTGGGCTTCCTATTTCTGGAGTAGGCGATTCACTTGGAGTTGAAAGTTCGACTGGATTTGGCGACACTTCAGGAGGTTGACTTGTTCCGTTCAGCGTCACAAAATCTTCACGAATCCACCCCTGAGCGCCTGAACGAGGGAACTTCACCAAATACCAAGTTGAGCCATCGTCACCTGTTTTCTTTTCGATGATTCCTACACGATCGCCTACCAGCCCATACCCCAAACGCTTGCCACTTAGAGAAGGAGTCTCTCTAAGGTTGATTTGGGAATTGGGGTCAGTAGCCGTTAGAACTGCTTCCGATGTGACTGTTGCGGTTTCTGTTGCGGAACTAGCTCTGGAAGACTGTTGATTACCCGATGGCAAAGTATTGCGATCTAAAGTTGAGTTAGCTCCAGGTTGAGAAGGTTGTTCCACTTCAGGCTTTTCAGCCGCCCTTTGCTGCGGTGTGAGGGAAGGGCTAGGCGACGGAGAAGGTGGTGGAGTTGGCGACTCTAAGTTTGGTGAGCTAGTTGACGGATTGGTAGCTTGGTTAGCTGTTTGCTGTGGAACCAACAGAGAGCTAAAGCCTAGTAATACAAAAAACAAAACCGTTGCCAATCCATACGTTATTAGAGCTTTTATGCGAGTTGGAGAGGTAGTGGGGATTACTAGACTTGGACGAATTAACCCAACTATGAGCGCTATTGGCGACAGTAAAAATAAGAGGAGGAGAGCCAGAAACAAGAGATAGTAGAAAAACACATTAACGGATGAAAGGAGTAATAATCCTAACAAAATTGCTGTCACAAAAAACAGAGATTTAGCCCAAGATTTAAGAAAACGCAGCGCATTATATTGGCTTGTCATACGCCCCTGTTCCACAAGGTTAGCAGCTTGTTTCTTAAGCCACTGGTTATTATTGAGTGGAGCGTCGAGAAGCTGCGAAAGCTGGAGAAAAATTTTTTTGGGGATTTGAAGTAATGTTTTAACCGCTTCTTCTTGCTGTCTTTTACGTTTTTCTTCCTCCCGCCTACGTTCCTCTTCCTCTTGGCGTTTCCGTTCTTCTTCGGCTTGGATTCGAGCCTTAACTCCCTCTGGATCGAGTAAGTATTCGTCAGCTAAAATTTTCAGTCGATCGCCTTCTAGAATTAACTCGTCAATGACGGCTTTTAAGTCCAAGTAAGGCTCTCGAGCCTTTTGTTTAGAACGTTGAACGGCGCGTCGTTTGTCAGCTCTTAGGCTTCCAGCTACTTTACGCTTGCCCACAATGTCAAAAACGATAGAGCCAAGGCTATCGGCGCTTGATTGTGCGGCTTGCTGATTGATACTCCGTATAGTTGCCGACAACTTTTTCTTAACAGCTCGAAGTTGTTTTTGGGCTAGCGTAATTTGCTTAATCTGTTGCTTTACTGATTCCGGGGTATCTAGCGTTAAAGAAAGTTTTTCGGCGGACTGCCGAATCTCTTCATTGATATCCATACCGTTTGTTTAATGATTAGTGCAAACCAAGCGACCCAAGAGGAAGTAGTATGCTTACTAGAGAATTAGGTACTAGACTCTAAGCCTTATCCAAGCTACTTCTTATTAAGCCTAGGCAAAAAACTGCTACGTTGACCTCCGTAAATTTACAGATTTTGTCAGTAATTTTCCGCATGGCTAGTCATCCTCTTTAACCTCAAGTTGGTAAATTCTCAAACTCGGATGCTCCCCCATCAAGCGCCAGTAACAACCCCTAGGCGGTGGAGAGGGTCTGTCGCCACATCTATACAGAAATACTAGCTCATCTTTGAGTAGCCCTGTAAGAGTGGTCTTCAATAAGTTTTGGTCGCCACAGTCCCAAATTACATGAGATCTTCCCCAGTATCCCGCGTGTAGTAAACTACCCATCAGCCATTCCATCACCGATTGAATCTGTTCTGGGGGTAAACCGCAGCTACTCTGCCCGTAGGTTTGAATGGTTGGCTTGAGCTTAGGTTTCGTGAAGGAGCGGATTAGGTTTAAAATTCGTTTCATGGCAGTGCATCACCTGTCAACAAGTTCAACTGAAGCAGTGAGCAGTTAGGAACCACTATCAATTAATTTTTCCGGTGAAGTAGAAAATCTGGCGGAAAAAATTTTTTTTCCGATTCCAATATATGACGTGGTGAGATAAAAAATTTTCGACGAGTGGGAGCGGATTCCGGCGGAATCAGCGGAGTTTTGCTCGGCTGGCTTACTAAGAGCAATTCTCAATGATTTGGCATCAAATTCTTACCAAATCCAAGGTAGTAAACGACTACTGTTTTGCTGATAAGCAGCAAAATCAGGATATTTAGCCGTCATAGCCTGCTCTTTCTGGCTTATCCGCTGTAAATACAGCAACGTAATCACCCCAGGTAACAGAAAAGCCCACAACGAGCCAGCCATGACACTGAAGCTTGTGTAACGCATCAAGTCTCCTAAATAATTAACGTGCCGTACCGAACGCCAGATTCCATCTTTAACTAAACCACTTCCCATACTTTTAGCCACCATTTTTTGCACGTCGGCTCCAGTGTTAATCAGACTTCCAAAGATGTATAGCGGCAAGGTAATGGCAATAGTTAAGTAGGTGACAGGATTAGAATTGGTAAAGGCAAAGTAGCCAGGTAATGAATAGAATACACCCACAAATAAAATAACAGTTAGAAATGTTAAAATACCTATTTTTTCGGTAAAAAGCTGCTGACGGCGCTGAGGGAACAGCCATTGTTCTAACAACCACCAAAGACAGTAGCTAATGTGCAGGCAAAGGTAAATAACTTGTCTTTCATCATTTACCCCATAAATCAAAGCTAAAGCGATCAGACAGAAAATCGTAACAATTTTAGCTACATTGATAGCCGTAAGCTGCGTAACCTGAAACCCAGATGATTTTGTTGCTGTTTCCATATCCTTGCTTCACCGTCGGCAAAAATTTTGATTTAGCCCAAGTTTAGCTAAAGTTCAGAAGACAGTACAGTTCGCGCTTGCTCGCTGCACGTTCCCTATGCGCTCGCGAAGCGTGTGCTCTCGCACGTATCGCTCTCCTCCAACACCTTGGGTAAAAAGTGCTGGAACTTTAAGTAGAGGGCTTATCGATAGCTGCAAGCCGCTTGTCAATTCGCTTTCGCGCTTCTTTGAGTAAGTCGGGATTGATGTGGTTAATGTTGGTCATAAAAGCGATCGCGTAATCGTTGGGATCGATTGTGGGTTTGGTCTTGTCTGTTTCCATCTCACCGTTACCGTTATCATCGGCTGCGGTTGACTCCTCGCCCTTAATGGGAGGAACAGACGCTCTATCCTCTCTCATCTCATCCTTTTTACCCTTACCAATATTATCAACCTGCATCGTCGCGGTGGTTCCGTGCTTAGTGGTATAAGTGCGGACTTTTGGCTGTTCTGATTTCTCACTACGGAAATCCGCAGTGAGACTTACACGGATATTCCGCACCGTTTTTTCGTTGACCTTGCAGGCTTGAGCAATTTGATAATTGCTCCACTTTGACCAATCTGGATCGTTAAGCAGCATAGTCACAGCACGACGTTTATCAGCACGAGAGCGAGGTTTGGCTGCTTTGTGTTCAGCATTTGCCCCAACCGAGTAGAGAATAGCATCTCGGCGCGTTCCCTGGTGAATGACTACTGGGATATCCTCAAGTCCAGATTCTTCAGACGCTTTACACCGATGGAACCCGTCAGCAAGCCAATAGTCAGAGCCGTCGTAGAACACTATCACCGGATCAAGTTCCGCCCCGTCTTCAATCGCTTCGGAGAGCGTGGCGATGTGGTTTAAATCCAGCTTCTCGCGAGGCTGCGTTCCTCCATCGCGGCGGATTTCGGCAATACTCAAACCTGTGTACTCACCGGATTTAATCTGGCTATCCCCATTTAAATCATTGGAGATCTGCACTTTATAATGAGTGTCTAACGGTTCAAACTGGAAGCGAACGACCCAAACGAGTGTGTCCGCTTTGCCAAAAAAGAACTGCTCGATAAATTCATCCCGGCTTAATTCTGGGAACCCTTCAGCCGCCAGATCCGAAGAGGGCATATCAGCCAGGTGTTCCTGATAGGGTTTTTCAGTCAGGGTTAACCAACCAATCTGCTGCCCTCCACACCGCAGATCCTTATCCAATGCCTGGACTCTTAAAGAGCGCTCAAAGGCATTGATAAACTTTTGGGCGTGGCTATCTTTCCATATTCGGCGGGTGACAGTTTTTCCCACCAGTAGAGACGTGCCATGGCGCGTCTGTACACAGGTTTTACCAAAACTAATCCCCAATCCTGAATCTTTCTTACATCCCTTACTGTTATCGAATGTTTCAGTAAGTGGCTTCAACAGTAATTCGACAAACTTAGGGGGAACAGAATAACCTAAAATTGAACCCGCGATCGCTACCTGTTCCGGAAACTGATACCAATCAGGAAAACCTTGTAACCGTGCCATACACTCAATCGAAGCTGATTTGACCGTACCATCAGGTAGCCAGATATCGGTGAACTTATTGCGATTGGCATTTTTCCCATCCGTGAAGTGCGATCGCAAGATAGTATTGGCGGGACGTGTACTTGGAACGGCTCGGTAACGACCACGCCCACCAGCTCGGTCTATTAATAACGGTTCCGGATCGTTCTTTTGAAGGAAATCAGCAACCGAAGCCTTTTGCCCTTTAAGCAATTGGGATTCTGGCAGATTGGGGATTAGATCGGCAATAGCGTCATACCAGCCCGTGGCAGGTTGTTTAAAGGGCAGAGGTAGGGGTTTTCCTTCAACAGAAGCACGAGCGATAAACCTGATCCGCGCCTGGGGGACGCCATAATCGGACATATCTACGATAGAGGAAGCGACCCGATAACCGAGAGTCGGTAGAATTAATTCTATCTGTTTCCAGCTCTCTGATTTTTGATAGGCTGGCACATTCTCCAAGAAAAAGTGCTTGGGCTTAAGCTTCCGCACCGCCTGAATTACCGCAGACGCTGCCTCAATATCCGATGGCTGTTCTTTCCCGTTCTTCGCAACACTGAAATTTGCACAGACTGGGGACGCCCAGAGGATATCTGGTTCAATAGGAAATCCGGGAAAGTTATCAGCGGCGCACTCAGAAACAGTACGCCTTAATACCTTACATCGGGGGAAGTTTACCTCATGGGAAGCCGCGATCGCCCCTGACACGTCGGGTTTATCTGGGTCGTATTCCACCGCTAAAATGGGTTCGATTCCCGCTGCCACCATGCCGCATTCAACCCCACCACCACCTGAGAATAAAATGACCGCTATCGGTTTAGACTCAACTTTGGTGATTAAATCAATGGGTTTTGGAGTTGGTGTCGCCCCTGGCTCCTGTAACCAGACATGAGGCATTCCACCCTGGCTAAGGAACTTCTCTGTTATGATGCCAATCTTCCCGGTAGTGGTGGTAGCCAGCATTCCCGGTTGCGCTTGGTCATATAGAGCAATAGAGGCTTGTGAGAACGGTGCGGGTTGAGAGGCTGTTTTAGTCAAAGTGCGTGCCATGTCCTAAAACTCCTCCTCTACTCTTGTACCGTCGAGATAAAGTCCCCAGTTCTGATTAGCCTCGATGAGGCGTTTGGCGATCGCTGGGTAAGGATGTTTTCCATTCATCCATGTCTGTAATTGAGACTGTCGCTCCTGGGGATTGCTGGACAGTTTCCCTTGAATTTCCTGAAGAGCTTGTTGCTCCTGAATTTGGCGGAGCGCTTTATTCTTTGCCCTCATAATGCGCTCCTGAGATTCGCGATCCCTCTCCTCGAAGGTATGGTCTACGGGTTGACGCTGTTCATAGAGATCAGGACTCTCCTTGGGCTTATCCAGAGGGTTCCCTAAAATCGCATCAAGATTTTTTAGCGATTCAGCCAGTGGGGTTAGGGTCGTCTGGGATTTTTCTAGTACAGACGCGCCATGGCGCGTCTCTACCTCCGGGGGCGGGGTCATCTCGGATTTTTCTAGAGACTTAGCCGCCGTCGTTGGGGTCGCCTCCGATTTTTCTAGAGACTTAGCCTGGGGGCTGCGATCGCTGTCTGATTTTTCTAGAGACTTTTGACGACTAGGCGTAATAGAAGCGATCGCGTCCTTCACCTCGTCCAATGCTGGCTCTAATGGTTTATCGGAATATCGGGGTGATAAGTACGTGTGCCGAACCCCTAACCGTTGCATCCGTTCGGCTTCCTTGGAATACCGCAAGAGTTCACGCTTCACCGATGCCCACACAGGCTGGCACAGTTTGGGATTGTTGATGATTTTTGCTGCCTCGGTTGCAGCGGCTACCGAGTCATTAGATTTAGAAGAGGCGATTTCTTCCACTGCCCGGACTAGGAACGGGTAGGGCTTGCCTGTTTCTGGATCAAGCCACTCATGAGACGGGCGATCGCTAGTTCCTAATTCTAACCCTGAGGAGAAGTCATCCCAGAGGGAACACATTCCCGTCTGCTCTAAATCAGCCATGACTTTTTTGGCATAAGCCGATGGGCATCTCGCTCCATGATTAGCTGCGTATTGACGGACAGCATCGTAGAACCCGCGTTTCTTTTCTGCTGGAATTTCAAAAACGGCGGCGGCGGCGGAAAATTTTTCCCCAGGATTAACTGATTGTTGAGCAGGGTTAGGAAAATTATTGGTTTGTGGTTGCTTTCTTTCCTGGCTGTTTACTTCCGGATCTGATTTGAGTTGTTCAACTTTTGTCTCTCTCTCGCCTTCTGAGAAAGTCTTATTAATCTTATTAAGGGGGGGGGAAACCCGGACGGGGTGGGGCAAGGAGGGGGTTCCCCCGGTGTCTGACGATCCACTAAGGTGTGTGACGATCCCGTTGGGTGTCTCAGGACACCCAGAAGTTTGTTCAGTACAATCACCCTCGACAGCTTGGGAATACCACAAGCCCAAAGGCTGTACCCTGACATTGACCGTGATGAATTCCATATCGATAAAACCCTTCTGGTCTAACACCTTAAGCGCCCGACTAATGGTTTGCCGATGAACATTTCGCCCATTGGTGGAGAGGGTTCGGGCAATTTCGGCGGTGTTAATGGCGATACCGTTGTTGTAAGGGTCGAGAGTGCGGATGTAGTAAAGTAAATCCCTCTGGCTGGGTGTGAGTTCTTGGCAAGCTCTCAGCCACTCGGAATGTTGCAAAGGATAAAATTTGCCCCGAATCTTCGTGTTTTGTGTCATAATTGTTCTCAGTTTTTATTTTTGTGTCATAAGGCACCGACAAGGTGTATAATGCCTTGTTCGACTTGTCCTCCCCTGTGATGAGGTGGAGGGCTAATTTTTTAAGTGTTGGAAGTAATTTAAAACAATTTGTGCCATCTTATCGTAAACTTTAATTACAATTGTCAGCGTAAGCAAACATGGAATGGAATCAGTCATTTGACCTAACGCTGAAGACTTATGGGGTAAACGCCAGACAGCTTGCCCAGAAATCTGGAGTGAGCGAAATTACGATTAGTCGATTTCGCAAAGGGCGTCAGCCCATGAATACGGATAATCTAAATGCCCTACTCTCAGCACTTCCCCAAAAAATTCAGAATCACTTTTTTAAGCTGCTGCTGGGGGAGGATGCGTTTGCCCAACCAAAATTGGAAGATCTGATTGAGGACATGGATTCCCAGGAACTGGCGAGATGTTTGCGAATACTCGCTAATCGGGTTGCTGTTACTCCCCTTGAAGGCGTAAAAGAGAAGGCAGTTCTGTAATGCTTCCAGAAGATGGTATGGGAAATTCTCATCAACCAGCGATAGACAATATCCTTGAGCAGGCTTCCCAGCTTTCGCCAGAGGAAAAAGCCCAATTAGTCGAGCGTTTGCTGAAGGTTCAGGGATTGTCTGTAGTTTTCGGTAATTCCCAGGTACATGCTGATTTGGTGGTGCAGCTCAATAATGCTCCTGGTGAGTATCTGGCTGAAGTCCTTCGAGCGATCGCATCCCGGATTGACCTGTCAGAAAAGCAATGATAGATGTGTCCATGTCATAATAAAAACCCTGGCTCCATGCCAGGTTGCGCTCCCGCCTCTGTGAACTATTGGCTAGGGAGCGCATAACTTTCTGTTTAGTTACTTCGAGTCAAGTTTTAGCCACTCCTCTCGCGATATCTGCCCACTATTACTCGATTGCAATCGCTGTGGACGTGGCATCGTGTACTGATTCTGATTTTTCCTGGCATAAGCGACAGGTCGCCCGTCATGGTATTTCCTGAGATGCCGCGTAACAAAAGCCTGATCATCCAGATATCGAGCAACCCCCCACTGTTCAGCAGCAGCTTTAAAAGCGGCGGCAACTGCCCTCTGTTCTGGCTCCCCTCGGCTACAATCTTTCCCGGTGTTCGACAGTTCCACAAGGGGGACACTGCCAATGCCTTGGCGCTTGTATCCTCCGATTTCGATTGTGCAGGTGACAATACAGCGCTGTCCATCTGGGCTGTAGGTAAAATCCGAGTAGAAATCTTGCCAAACACAGACCTGATCCAGCCTTTCCCTGATTTTTTGCCACGGGATATAAAACCAGCGATCGCCTCCCTTCAACGGGCGCTCTTTGTGGTCTTCGGCGGGAAATGGTTCTTCGAGCTTACGGATAATTTCGCTCGTGTTCTGCAAAGGTCATCATGATTCTAGCTCCCCAGTAAGGGGAGCGGTCTTCTACTAAACGTTAGAACGGAAACTTAGGCGATTGAACTTGACCCAAAGCGGAAAAGCTTTCATCCCAATCAATTAGCCCTTTGGCGTAAGCAGTCGCCTGGGGCAAGTGATTCAAGGTGAACGTCACCGGGTCAGAGGTAATTTTTGAGAAGTCCCGGCAGTTTATGACCTGAACGAAATAGCGATCGCCCTCTTTGCGAAATAACTCCATAATCCATCCCCGATGGCTTCCCAGTGGATAGAACAAAGGACGCCAATTGAGCAAGCGAGTTGGTTGTTGTCGAGTTTGTGTAATCATGAAAAATGCCCTTAGAAAATTGGGTAAATGCCTCCCTTGCCTTGGTCGGGATTCAGGGGGGCATCTTGTTTTGTCTATTTTATTCTACCACAGTAGACAACCTATTAATGGCAGTCTACTCAATTTTAGTGTTAAGATTCTAGAAGAGTAGACGGTCATAATGTGAAAGTATGCCAGGAGTAAAAGGACAGAAAAATCCATCAAAGCACCCGCGCAAAAACGGTTACATGGTAGGAACGCAACAACCGATCCGAGTGCCGGAGGTTTTCAGCTTTAAACTTTTTCCAGAAGATCACGCAAGGGTCAAGGCTGAGTTAGAGGAGAATGGCTGGTCAAAACAGGAATGGGTTGATCGCTTAATCGATCATTACTATGGTGAGGAGAGAGAAAAATCTGGCATCGATGAGAGCGATCGCGATCGCACTCCGGCTGATGAGAAGACAGAAAAATCCGAACCCGACTGGGAGGAACTAAAGAAGGAAGTGCTGGCTAAATTCAAGCTAGGGCGTCAGTCAGCCACCTACAAAAAGATTGACCAGGCGCTTGATCTGCTGATCTCTGAGGTCAGTGATGGTTAAGCCAGTGACAGAGTTAGAGTTTACAGTTCTGGC